>Ga0265293_10013928_pt1 | contig 10321 bp, 9 predicted proteins | sample Munlanlewell138R_FD_192505 | JGI IMG/M metagenome (GOLD analysis project Ga0265293, IMG submission 192505) | Leachate microbial communities from a municipal landfill in Southern Ontario, Canada - Leachate well 138R | ecosystem: Engineered > Solid waste > Landfill > Unclassified | place: Canada...
TGAGAGACTCCTTATTCTTGTCAATATAGCGTACAAATTCTTCCAGTCCTGTTTCAGAGTAATAACGGTCTATTTTAAAACTGCCATCTTCATAAGGATTTCTTTTGTCGGTCAATGTAAGGGTAATACCGGCATTAAGGTATGCCAATTCACGAAGGCGGCCCGCCAAAATATCGTGACGGTATTCCAACGTGGTAAAGATCGTGTCGTCCGGCTTGAAAGTAATGATAGTTCCGGTCTCATCTGTTTCTCCGATCACTTTCACATCTGCATATGGCTTCCCTTTCGAATACTCCTGCATATAGATCGTTCCATTCTTATGGATTTCAGCTTTCAGATAAATAGAAAGCGCATTCACACAAGAGACTCCCACTCCATGGAGTCCACCCGATACTTTATAAGTACCTTTATCGAACTTACCCCCGGCATGCAAAACGGTGAGCACAACCTCAAGGGCCGACTTCTTCTCCTTTTCATGGTAATCAACCGGAATACCTCGTCCATTGTCTTTTACCGTGATAGAATTGTCCTCGTTAATGGTCACATTAATCTCGGTACAATATCCGGCCAGTGCTTCATCGATAGAATTGTCAACCACCTCCGATACTAAATGGTGCAACCCTTTCTCGCTCACATCGCCGATATACATGGCAGGGCGTTTCCTTACCGCTTCAAGCCCTTCGAGTACCTGAATATTTTGTGCGGAATAATTTCCACTTTCATTTTTCTTCTCTTCTTCTGACATTTCTTCTGATATATTAAAAAAACACCCGTGAATCAGACCTCTACAAGAGATTCTCGGGTTTATTCAAAACTGAACAAAAGTACAAAAAAATAGTCACTTTTCCAACCTCTTTCCTGTTTTTTTAGGGCAGTTATCCGGACAGAATTTAGGATTTTAGATCTTAGATATCGGATTTAAAACGACAAAAGCGGACCTGTTGTCCGCCTTCGCTATATCGTAGTATGTTATATACAGTTTTAAAACTGGTAATCAATTGCAGCTCTACCGATCCTCACCTTTGCAACAAACTCCCCCACTTTCAGATGTTCAGGGTGTTCCGCATAAACCTTCAAATCTTCCAGCGAATCAAATTCGCTATCGAGCACAATATCATAATTTTCGGAAGAAGCCAAGGGATGATTTGCAAAGATCTCTATCTTTCTGATTACGGGAATCACCACTTTTAATGCCTCCAGTTTCTCCTTTACAAGTAGAATATTTTCGGCTTTGGCATTCCCTTCAGCCTCTTCAGCCAGCTTAAAGAACACCAAATGCTTTATCATCTCAACTCAGGCTATTTACATGCAAAGCCAATTTCGACTTCAGGTTATTGGCTTTATTCTGATGTATCACATTCTTCTTGGCCAACTTGTCGAGCATAGAACAAACTTCGGGATACATCTTCTGAGCCTCTTCCTTGGAAGTAATCGCACGTAACTCCCGCACCTTATTTCTTGTAGTGCGCGAAACGTATCTGTTTGCCAGACGACGGACTTTGGTTTGTCTGATTCTCTTTACAGATGATTTATGATTTGCCATTTCTATTGACGCGTATGTTTAATTTTTAAATATTGTAGCCCATAGGGGAATCGAACCCCTCTTTCAAGAATGAAAATCTTGCGTCCTAACCGATAGACGAATGGGCCCTTTCGGGCGTGAACCCATTGCTAAAGACCTTGCTGTCTCAATTGCGGGTGCAAATATAGAACGTTTTTCTGAAAGCGCAAAACTTTTCATTTAATTTTCTTCATTTTTCTTTTCATTTCACACCCCTAATTTGTCCAAAGGATTGAAAAAGAGAAAAAAACTAATTTTATCCTGCATTGAATTGGTTCTTTCAAATTTTTTTCCTAATTTTGCACCCCGTAAAAAGATCGGCAGGAATAACAGGAGTAAAATAAATAACAATTATATATAGTATGAAAAGAACATTTCAACCCTCTAACAGAAAGAGAAAGAACAAACACGGATTCCGCTCCAGAATGGCTTCTAAAAACGGAAGGAAAGTGCTTGCTGCCCGTCGTTCAAAAGGCAGGACCAGACTCACCGTGTCAGACGAATATTAAAGATAAGATCTTTTTAAGAGAACAGGAGTAGGGTTAACTTATTCCTGTTTTTTATTAGACTCCCGGCATATATCTCACCACACATTTATCTTCTCTTTTTCCACACCGCGACCTCTCACTCTCATTATTTTTTGTATTTTTGTGCCACGTATATGTTTACACACTTATACGCGCGATTGTTATGAGTAAAAAACAGACAAAAAAAACTATTCTCAGCAACAATATTGTAAAAAACCTGCTGATGATCATAGCCTCCGGAATACTTCTGATTATCCTGGCGTTGCTGCTTCTGAATGTTTACACAAGACACGGACAAAATGTAGTTGTCCCCGCATTGGAAAATCTTCAGATAAATGAAGCAAATACTATTCTCAGGGCCAAAGGTCTCCATATCGAAATAGTAGACTCAATCTACCAGCGTGATGCGGTGCCCGGAGCCATTATAGACCAGAGGCCCAAAGCCGGTAACAAGGTAAAAGAAGGCCGCGCCATATACCTGACAATTTATGCAAAAAACCCTCAGATGGTTGCCGTTCCCGAATTGACCGATTACTCTACCCGTCAGGCGTCGGCATTACTCAACTCAATAGGATTCACCCAGCTCTCTATCCAGGAAGTGCCGGCAGAATATTCCGGTTTGGTAGTTGCGGTGGAATATAAAGGGAAAAAACTGGCACCAGAGGAAAAGATACCTGCCGGTTCACCCCTCACGTTAGTTGTCACCAGTAATACATTATTAGATGAACATACCACGCCATCGGGAGAGGTAAGAAGCGATAATGATATTCAACCGGGAGGTGATGGAGCTATAGACGACTCATTTTTCTAATTAATTGTTTGTGACGCAACAGAGTTTGGAAGATATTGATTTTTTGGCTGACGACGATGGGATTGTAGAGGAATCTCCGGACGAGAATCAGAAGTTCGAGCATTATCGGTTTGTAGCAGACAAGGGACAGAACATGCTGCGGATCGATAAATTTTTGTCTGTCAGGATAGAGGGTATCTCCAGAAGCCGCATCCAGCAGGCAGCGGAAGCCGCTTGTATCCTGGTGAACGGACAACCGGTAAAATCGAACTACAAGGTGAAACCTCTCGACGTGATCTCAATTGTGATGGATCGTCCGAGACGCGAACTGGAGATCATCCCTGAAGATATCCCACTCAACATTGTATATGAAGATGATCAACTGATGGTGATCAACAAACCTGCCGGAATGGTAGTACATCCCGGTCACGGGAACTACACCGGCACACTGGTCAATGCGGTGGCATACCACCTGCACCGGGATAATATAAAAGAGATTAATGATCCGCGATTGGGACTGGTGCACAGGATCGATAAAGATACATCAGGACTGCTGTTGATAGCCAAAACACCGGAAGCGAAAACAAACCTCTCCGGCCAATTCTTCCGTAAAGAGACAAAACGGATGTATGCTGCTTTGGTATGGGGAAACCTGGCAGAAGACCATGGAACGATAGAGGGTAATATCGGGCGTGACCCGAACGACCGCATGCGTATGCGGGTCTTTTCCGACGAAGAGTATGGTAAGCCTGCCGTCACCCACTATAGTGCATTGGAGCGGTTTGGCTATGTAACATTAGTACAATGCCGGCTGGAGACAGGACGTACACACCAGATTCGTGTCCATATGAAACATATAGGGCATCCGCTGTTCAATGATGAACGCTATGGCGGCAACGAAATTCTTCGCGGCACCCATTTCGCAAAATACAAACAATTTGTTTTCAATTGCTTTGCTCTCTGTCCCCGCCAATGCCTGCATGCGCAAACACTCGGCTTTGTACATCCTTCGACAGGAAAAGAGCTCTACTTTGAAAGCGATATCCCGGAAGATATGCAGTCGGTCATCGACAAATGGAGAGCGTATAGTAAGGTGGGTATGATGATTTGATGATGTGATGATTTACTGATGTGATGATTTACTGATGTGATGATGTGATGATTTGATGATGTGATGATGTGATGATGAAAAAAAACATAGCCATAATATGGGGTGGTTACTCTTCGGAAATAGTGATATCCGAAAAGAGTGCTGCCGGTATTTACTCCTTTATCGACAAGGAGAAATACAACGTTTACAAGGTCAGGATAGACCGTGCATCATGGGAGGTGGAAGACCGGAGCCGTTTTTATCCCGTCGACAAAAATAATTTCAGTTTTACCAACGGCGATGACAGGCAAATTATTTTTGATTTTGCCTATATCACTATTCATGGTACTCCCGGCGAAGACGGAACGCTCCAGGGTTATTTCGATATGCTGGGTATCCCCTACTCTAATTGTGGTGTACTGGCATCAGCGCTGACATTCAATAAATTTATCTGTAACAGTTTCCTGAAAAATTTCGGGATAGAGGTGGCCGATTCAATACTATTACGGAAAAATGACTCCTATACATCGGATGAGATCATCTCCGGGTTGGGATTACCCCTCTTCGTAAAGCCTAATCTGGGCGGTTCCAGTTTTGCCACCACCAAGGTAAAGGAAAGCTCCCAACTTGAGAATGCCATCGAAGAGGCTTTCCGGGAAGCACCTGAAGTGATTATCGAGAGTTTCCTGCAAGGGAGAGAAGTAACCTGTGGCTGCTTCAAAACCGATCAGGGAATGACAGTGCTTCCCCTGACGGAAGTGGTTACCAGCAATGAGTTCTTCGATTTCGATGCCAAGTATAACGGCCAGGTAGAAGAGATCACTCCCGCCCGGATTCCAGAAGAGATCACCGCGGTTATTCAACAGGAAACCGAAAGAATATATCGCCTGATCGGTGCAAGCGGGATTATCCGGGTCGATTATATTCTGATTGGCGACAACAAGCCTGTTCTTCTGGAGGTGAACACTACACCGGGAATGACTACCACCAGTTTCATCCCTCAACAGGTACACGCTGCTAAACTTTCAATGACAGATATCATCACTGAAATTATAGAAACAGAATTGAAGCAAATAGAAAAATAGCGTCTCCCTTAACCCATAGCAATATGATGACCGAAACAATGAACCGATTCCACGATATCAGTCCGATCCCCGACAACGAAGTTCCGGAGACAATTGAAAGACTTATTGCCAACGACTATTTCAGGCGTGCCGCCGAGACCTTCGTAAAACCCCTTCCATGGGAGCAATTTACGGCAATAATGAGCCAATGCCGGACCAAAAACGATTTTCAGCGTCACATCATCTATCCGGCAATGAGACAACTGATCGCCAAAACAACGACAGCGTTAAATGGCGAGGGTTGGGAGAATATTCCCGAAGGAAAAGGCACCCTCTTTATCTCCAACCATCGCGATATTGTACTGGACGCCGCTTTCCTGAATATGCTCATGGTCGATCAGGAAAAAGCTACCACCGAGATAGCTATTGGAGACAACCTGCTTATCTACCCATGGATAGAAGAGCTGGTACGTCTTAACAAAAGTTTTATTGTGAAACGGGGGGTCTCTGTACGTCAAATGCTGGAGGTATCAAAGCATCTTTCAGCCTATATCCATGATACGGTGAGCCGAAGGGTACAACCGGCATGGATTGCCCAACGCGAAGGACGGGCAAAAGACTCGAATGATAAAACACAGATAAGCCTTTTAAAAATGCTTACACTGTACAATAGTTCCGATCCCGCCAAAGCATTACAAGACCTGCACATAGTTCCCCTTTCTATTTCCTATGAGTTGGATCCATGCGACTACCTCAAGGCCAAAGAGTTCCAACTCAAGCGCGATAATCCCGGGTACAAAAAGACAGAAGCAGACGACATAGAAAATATGTATACCGGTATCATGGGGTTCAAAGGGCGCGTCACATTCCATTTCGGCACTTGCATCGACGAGGCAGTTACCTCCATTCCCGCAACAACCGGTAGGAATGAGTTACTCGAGCAGGCAGCTTCACTTATCGACCGCGAAGTTTATCTCAATTATACTTTCTTCCCATTCAATTGGGTGGCTTACGATTTGATGACCGCTACCGACCGGTTCTCATCCCAGTATACCGGGGAAGAGCTGTCTCAATTCAATGCTTACCTGCAAAAGCAGATTGAGAAAATAGAGATCCCCAACAGGGATGATGATTTCCTGCGTGAGAAAATAATCGAGATGTACGGCAATACAGTTAAAAACTATCTGGAAACGAAATATTAACAGAATGAGAGGTTATACGGCTACCTTTTTGTCATTTGTGCTGATTTTCCTTTTTTCTGCTTGTGAGAAAGACTCGGAAAGGATGGACGATTACCTGGTAGAGTTTGCCACGGTAGTGAAAGAAGGTGCAAACTATCGTTTCAGGCTAGATAACGGCAGATTACTTATTCCTGAAGAGGTGAAAGACTATTCCGGTGAAGAAGGACAACGTGTCATTCTCAATTATATTCCACTTGAAGGAGACGCTATCAAGATCAATTTCGTATCTAATATATTTACCGGTGCTATTCAACAAGATGGTTTTCCACAAAACTATTCAGGCGATCCGGTAAAAATACAGAGTGCATGGGTAAGTGGGGATTGGTTGAATCTGATCATGGAAATTGAATACTTCAGTGTGCCACACAAAATCGCTCTGTTCCGTGATCATTCATCCGCATCGGTAGACCTCTACCTCAGTCACTCTTCCAACAATGATCCTCCGGGATATCCCAAAATGATGTATGCCTCTTTTCTTCTCTCTGATCTACGGGAACAGACGGTTAACTCTCCTGTCCTCTTCCGGCTTTTTATCAACAGCTATTCCGGAATGCGCATATTTGAACTGGATTTACAATAAAACTTAACCATTCAGGCATTTAACCATCTTCCCGCACTACAACGGTGGTATCGGAGCCTCATCTATTACAAAATCTATTGGGAGAAGACATTTCACATGTACATTTTCACCGTTGTTCTCACCCGGTATCCACCTCGGCATAAGACCCAGTACGCGGACAGCCTCATCATTGAGTGCCTTATTTGTTCCTTCCACCACTTCTATATTCGAAATAGAACCATCACTGGCTACAATAAACGAGCAGAGGATTCGCCCTTCAATACCTTCCTGCCTGGCCTCACGCGGATAACGGATATTATGCGCGATAAAAGCGGATAGCCCCGACTCTCCGTATGTATACTGAGGCATTTTGTCGACAATGGTATAGATAGTGTTGTTTTCGAGCACCTCCTGATTTGTTTTAGAGTAATTGCGGGCAGGCTGGACAGGGCTACCGGATGCCACTACATTTTGGTTCAATTTGAAGTACATGGGCACGTATGTCTCTGAACGCACGATTTCTCCCTTATGTCTGCCGGGGCGCCAGGCCGGCATCGCCTGTAATATACGCAATGCCTCCTCGTTCAGTAATGGGTCAGCACGATGAATAATATTAAAATTGGAGAGGCTACCATCTTTCTCCACTACAAATGTATAAACCACCAATCCCTGCGCATTGCGTTCCCTCGCATCCTCCGGATACTTCAACGAAGTTGCAATAAAACGGTGCATCTCCGGAGCTCCTCCCGGATATATAGGCATTATATCGGGCTCTTCAAAAATCCTGTCACTTTTGGAAACCGGCGCATCCTGCGCCATGACAGCTGATTGCTTCTCAACAAAATTCCCAATAAAGATAGATACAATGAAAACAAAGAGAAATCTGGGTATATTCATCTGACTTAAATACTCTGAAATGTGTTACTTTTTGATTCAGAGACAAAGGTACAAAAACCATCTGTTTACACAAAATTGCAAGTTATTTTTCGGCAAACATCGGATTACGGAACTCAGACCCTAAAATGAATGAATGCCATCCATCACCTGCTTCATCACCTCCTGTACCGCCGCGAACGGAACTCAGACCCTAAAATGAATGCCATCCGCCACCGTTGTAAGCTTCAAATCCCTGCCTTTTAAGTAAACTTACCGCCTGGGCACTGCGAGCGCCACTAAGACAGACAACTATAATAGGAGTGTTTCTGTCGAGCCGACTCATTTCAGTCGGCAAAAGGAATAGCGGGATGTTGACCGATCCCTTGGCATGCCCCGATTTATACTCTTCCACCTCGCGCACATCCAGTAACAGTGCGCCATTTTGGATCTTTTCCTTTAATTCTCCCTTACCCGGAGCTTTGAATACAGTGCCAAAAAATCCCATCTTATATTGATAATTACGTTTGTTAATTTGTAAATGTCCTATACTCTCTAAATAAATAAATTGATATTCGACTGTTCTGCTCTTTCCAGATAAGTAGCCACCCCTCCGATAGTCACACCTTCCACCAATTCTTCTTTTTGGATCCCCATCACATCCATCGACATGGAACAGGCGATCAGTTCAGCTCCTCCTTCAATCGCTTGTTGCATCAAATCTTCCAGACTATCGATATGCTTGTCTTTCATCACCGATCGCATCATCTTCCCTCCCGCACCCATCATATTAATTTTCGACAAAGCCAGTTTACGGCTGTTCGAAGGCAACATCATACCGAACATCTTCGAGATAAAATCTTTATCCACAGCAGGCTTATCCTGTTTCTTGATCACACTTAGCCCCCAAAAAGTAAAGAATATGCTCACTTTTTTGCCTGTTGCCAGTATCCCGTTGGCAATCACGAAAGTAGCCAACGCCTTATCGAGATCGTCGCTGAACACTATCAGTGTTTTCGTATGGCTTCCATTCATTGGACTGCTATTTACCGGTATAGAAAGATTTTTCGACTCCGTTTTTTCCACGGTAGCCGTAATTACTCCTCCCGCTTGGTCCATATCGATCAGTTTTGCTCCCACCATATTGCACCAGGCGTTCAAATCCTGCCCAAAAGCCTGGTCGGTTACTTTTATTGACAGTTGCTGCCCGGTCGATAATGTATCGTAGTGTCTCTTTAGCTCCCTGATCGGTCCGGGGCATTGTAACCCGCAGGCATCCACGATAATTTTTTTCGCCGGCTCTATCCTTATTTCACCGTCATCACGGATAACGGGGAAGAAATCACATTCAATACCGGTATCTCCGGCAATACTACGCTGATCCTGCAATATGCACGAGTAGGTCTTGTATCCTCCTGATAGATTATACACGGCACTGTATCCATGTTGTAAAAGAATACGCGAAGCCGTATATCCTCGTAACCCCACGGCACAGTAAACGTAAATCGATTTATCAGTGGGAATTTCGGTAAGCCTGTCCCTCAGCTCATCTACAGGGATATTGAGGGCATTATCGATATGTCCAAATTCAAATTCCTCTTTGGTCCTTACATCAAGGATCATGGCGTCGGATTCAACTTTCAGCATATCATCCCAATGGATAATCGTTACCCGCCCGGCAAGGATATTCTCAGCAATAAATCCCGCCATATTCACCGGATCCTTTGCCGAAGAGAATGGCGGTGCATAAGCATGTTCAATCTCTTGAAGATCGTATACGGTACCCCCGTTACGGATCACCTGCGCCAGCAGGTCGATACGTTTGTCCACCCCGTCGAATCCCACCACCTGTGCTCCAAGCAGTTTTCCGTCGGGAGTGAAATTGATTTTCACGGTCAACGGTAAAGCGCCGGGATAATAGCCTGCATGAGAACCCGAATGGCTGATTGATGTTATGTACTCTATCCCTTCCCGGGAGAGTAATCTTTCGGAAGCACCGGCTGAAGCCACCGTCATATCAAATATCTTGGCTATAGATGTACCGATAGTACCTTTATAGACCCGTTTATTTCCCATTACGATGTTATCGGCAGCAATCCTTGCCTGCTTATTGGCCGGACCGGCAAGCGGAATCAGTGCGGGTTTCCCGGTAATCAAATTCTTTACCTCCACAGCATCTCCCACTGCATAGATATCAGCGCTGGATGTCTGCATATAATCATTTACCTTGATCCCTCCCAAGCTACCAATTTCCAGTCCGGCATCCTTGGCCAGGCTATTCTCCGGCGTTACTCCGATGCTCAGGATTACCATGTCCGTAGAAATGGATTTCTGACTCTCCGTCCGTACCCGTATATGCTCTCCATCGGGTTCGAAGGCAGTAATTTTTTCGTTCAATAGCAGATTGATCTTCTGCGAACGAAGATATTGATGCACCATAGCCGCCATGGAGTAATCAACGGTACCCATCACCTGGTCGGCCTGCTCAACTACTGTTACCGATAAGCCGGCTTCTTTCAGGTTTTCGGCCATTTCAAGCCCAATAAATCCAGCACCGACAATCACTGCTGATTTTATATTTTTTCCGGTGACAAACGATTTGATCCGGTCCATGTC
>Ga0265293_10013929_pt1 | contig 10320 bp, 12 predicted proteins | sample Munlanlewell138R_FD_192505 | JGI IMG/M metagenome (GOLD analysis project Ga0265293, IMG submission 192505) | Leachate microbial communities from a municipal landfill in Southern Ontario, Canada - Leachate well 138R | ecosystem: Engineered > Solid waste > Landfill > Unclassified | place: Canada...
GCTGTGTGATTTGATTGAGGATTTCTAACATGTGGAAACCAGAACCAACAGGAATTTTACAGCAGGCATTTCGTCACGCGTATAATACAATGGGTCCGGGGCTGTGTCTGGAGTTTGGTGTAGGCATGGGACACAGCTACTGTTGGCAAGCTCTTCAGATGGAAGATTGGGCTGAGGGGTGTGTACTGGTTGGGTACGATTCATTCGAGGGGTTGCCTGAGGAGACCGAAGGTGTGTGGGCTCCAGAGCGTCATGGTAAGGGACATTTCTGCTATCCAATGGAGATTCTCAAAGAGCACATGGAAGCATGTGGTCTTGATTGGAACTGCCCTCGGTTCAAACGGGTCAAAGGGTTCTTTGAAGATACGTTGACTCTACAAGAACAGGAAGCTGTTTGGAAAGCATATGGTCCACTGATGTTCGTCAACATTGATGTGGATATACACAAGTCCACAATCCAAGCTCTGGATTTCATTCGTCCGATGATGCGGCCGGGGTTGCCAATCTACCTAGATGATTACCGTGACCCTATTGATGATTTGCCTGGAGCCAAAGACCCAAGTATTACTGAATGGGGAGAAAATCTTGCTTGGCGGGAGTGGACAGAGAAAAATAACGTATCGTATATTCTTGGCGAAACCAACAACCTGAATCAGAGATTTTATATCATTCAATGAACGGAGTGCTGATGCTTCTTAATATTGGTGGACAACAGACACGCGACCGATTCCCACCAGGATGGACTTGTGTAGACATACTTCCTGGGGCTGATGTACATTGTGATATCGCACAGGAGCCACTGCCATTCCAGGATTCATCGGTGGATGCAATCTACTGTTCCCATGTGTTGGAACACATATGGTCCTGGAGATTGTCTTTTGTCCTAGAGGAGTTTTACCGAGTACTAGTTCTAGGTGGTCGTCTTCGGGTTGTAGTGCCTGATATGGATATTGCAATCGATGAGTACCTCCGTCACAGAGAGTCTCCTGGTAGTTTGCGGGGGTGTATGGACTGGTGGTTTGATCCTTCTCTGGACAAAGATGGTAAATTGTGGTTGAGTCATGTTACAGGATTCAACAAACCTCTGCTTTGGGATCTTCTGTTGAAAGCCCACTTTCGAAAGATCGAGTCGTGTGGTTACAACGATTGCTATCCAGTGTTCACAGATTGTGACAATCCTGGACATCAGAACACTTCTTTGTATATGGAGGCCATCAGGTGAGTTTTAAGGGTCACAATCACGGTCTGTGTCGAAAATGTGGAAAGATACACAGCGGGAAGAATAAAAACACCGATCTTACTGGCCAGCGATTTGGTCGTCTGGTTGTTGTGTCATCTGCAGGTAAAGATTCGAAGCATTCTCGATTGTGGTTGTGTGACTGTGATTGTGGTAACCAGAAGACAGCGACTACAACTGATTTACGGACTGGCGTAACTACAAGTTGTAATTGTTATCGATGGGGTGGGAACCCTAGAAGAAAGCCTTCTGGTGAGGCTGTTTTTATGGAGATTTACCGGGACTACTCCAGAGGGTCCCATGAGTTTCGTTTGTCCATAAATGAGTTTCGCCGGCTGACAAAACAAGATTGTTACTACTGTGGTGCAGCACCTCATCGGGTGCGAGAGTACAAAGGACTGAACGGGCCCTACGTGTACAATGGAGTGGATCGTATGGATAACACACAAGGGTATGTGCCCGGTAACTGTGTGGCTTGTTGTTGGCTGTGTAACCGAATGAAACGCACTATGTCCACTGATGAGTTTCTGGCACATGTGTCAAAGATCCATGAAAGGGCCAAACGATGAAACATGTGATGGTTGTGGGCGGAATTCGTCCAGACTGGATTCGTCTGTCTGCTGTGATTGAGAAGTTGGATGCTTCTCCGAATATCAAAACTACTGTTGTAAACACAGGCCAACACTATGATAAAATGCTCAGTGATGTATTTTTTGAGGAGCTAGAGATACGCAAACCAGATTACAACCTGGGATGTGGTAGACCAGGTAAGGAGCACTTCGAGCTGTCTGGCGATATCACTACTGCAATTATCAAATTGATCCGGCAGGAGAACCTTTATCCAGATCTCATTCTGTTTCTTGGTGATACCAATTCTGTGGTGTGCTCTGTTGGCCTGAAGAAGGAAGGATACTTCCTCGGGCATATTGAAGCTGGTATGCGGTCCTACGACCGTCGTATGTTGGAAGAGATCAACCGAGTTGTCTGTGACCACTGCTGCGACCTTCATTTTGTGTATCATTCGGACTACGCTGTTAACTTGTTGAGGGAGTCTATCAACCCTGATGGGATTCATGTAGTTGGCAATACTATTGTTGAGGTGTGCCTACCACTGATCCCGAAAGTAAAAACAGTTACAGCAGCTCATATCATTATGGACATTCATCGACCTGAGAATTTCAACAATCCGGTTCGGCTCAGGAAGATTGTTGCGTATGCTCAAAATGCTAGTTATCAATACAATGTTCCAGTTCGCATGGTGTCATTCGGTCGTACCATGCAGAAGTTAGATGAGTTTGGAATTGACTTAGGGTGTATCCAAACTGTTCCGTTGATGTCATACAAGCAGTTTTTGGAAGTCCAGCAGAACAGCCTCTTTGTATATTCAGATTCTGGTACAGCACAGGAAGAAGCAGCTCTCCTTGGGGTCCCTGTTATTGTTCCTCGTGACTTTACTGAACGACCTCAGTCAATGGAGCATGATTGCTCATTCCTACTACACATTGAACAGGATGGTGCAGTTGAGGAGTCTTTCAATTGGCTGGATGGTTGCCTTCATGGAATTCGTATGCCAAATCCTGTATGGCTGGGATTTGGTGACACAGCCAGTCGTATTGTGAAGGTTATTGAGGAGACGTTGTTGTAATGTCCGTTGGATGCTTGATGATCACCACCAACCTCCCTTCCCGTCTACATCAGACGATGGCAGCTATTCATTCGGTTGATGAAGCTGATCATAGTGGTATAGCTAACCAACCTGGGTCTGGTCGACTTCTTGATAAGAAAGTTCTGTCTATCGATCTTCAGCCAGGTGTTGAAGGATGTGAGGATGAGTTGAGGAGGTTTAGTGAACTGACTGGATGGAAGGTGATCCAAGCGCCATGTACAGGTCACCGGGCCATGATATACAATATCCTGCGTGGCTTATCTGCCCTTGGTGATGTTGATAGATTGTTCTACTGTGAGGATCACATTATAGTAGAGCGGCTTCCAACACGTGAGGACCTGTGGTATGTGATGGATCGGGAGATGATTGGTTGGATCAATTTCAATACTCACATCCATCAAGAGAATCTATTAGGGATCGAAGGATTTGTTGAACCCCCTGAAAGAGAAAAGAAGCTAGCGTATATCAACGCCTTACGCTCTGCTGATGGAATGCCGCACTGGTACAGAGCCCCATCCAGGGATGAGTACCTCATCAAAGAAACCTGTATTGGGGATGAGTATTACCTCAATTTCCCGGCGGCGATCGCGACGCGAAAAGTGTTCGCGTCGCTGTTAGAGTATGGAATGACACACTATTCAGGAATCGGAATTGAGATTGGGTTCACACGGGCTTGGTTTGACACCGGCATGGACAAGCAAGCTCAAGTGGCTGTGTACACTAAACCAGGAACAGTTGATAAGAGGCCTTTCACTACTTTCGGAGAGTTTCATCAACAAGCATGTATTCGATTCCGTAACAATGATCCAACAATGCTGCACGATTCAATTGTAGCACATTCAACGATTCCACAAAACAAGAATCAACAAAGGAGTTTTTTCTAATGACAACCAGTAAATGTTACTCATGTGAAAACTTTTCAACCTGTCATCCGGATTCGTTAGATTCTGATGTTGGAGAGTGTGATGCATACACACCTGATGAAAAGCACCAAAACAAGGAGACAGAACTGAGCAATGCTACTCATAAAGTTCTGGTTGTGGGGGGATGTGGGTACATCGGCGGATACCTTACTGATCTACTCCGCGATGAGTGCTTCGATACAACTGTATATGATATACTGGCCTACGAAGAGAGATTCTTGAAACCCGTCCCGTTTATTTATGGCGATGTGCGGGACCGACAGAAGCTCCGATCCCTTCTAGAGCAGTATGATACAGTTGTGTGGTTAGCAGCAGTGGTGGGGGATGGTGCCTGTGCTGCTGATCCATTCCTCACTCAGGCAATCAATGAGGACAGTGTCAAGTGGCTAGTTGACAACTACAAAGGCAGGATTGTCTTCACATCTACGTGTTCTGTGTACGGTAAGAATGATGAACTGATTGATGAGTCAGCTACCCCCAATCCGTTATCTGTGTATGCTGAGACTAAATTGAGAGCAGAGCAGTATATTCTTGAGAAAGCTGCTGATCGAAGTTTGGTTTTCCGACTTGGTACTCTATTTGGTTTAGGGGACCCATTCTCTCGTATCCGATTGGATCTGGTCGTAAACATCCTGGCTAAACGTGCAGCATGCAGGGAGAAGCTTCGAGTATTTGGTGGGGATCAATGGAGACCACTGATTCATGTTAGGGATGTAGGTAGAGCTATCGTAGCTGGTTTGTGTCATGAAGGAATCACAGGACTGTACAATCTCAGTGCTTTTAACTATCGGATTCATGAGATAGCTGATGCTATTCAGGAAATAGTTCCTGACTGTGAAGTCGAGAAAGTTAAGATGCCGTTTGAAGATCAGCGGAATTACCGAGTGTCAGTTGATGCATGGTTAAATGCTTGTCCCTCTTGGCAGTGTTGTTTGACAGTTCAGGATGGCATCCATGCGCTTGTTGATGTGATACAGAGTGCTCGGATCAAGAATCCAGGTAGTCCGGTTTACTCAAACGAAGCGTATATTCAAGATTGTTACCGTCGATGGTTGTAGGAGAGTTTCAGATGAAAGCTTTAGAAAACTTGCCAACAGTTCCTTCTGTGTGGGAAGGGCAGCAGTTTGTTGATGACCGTGGTTCAGTTTCATTTGTTAACAAGTTCAATCCATACCAGTGTGGAATTGAACGGTTCTACACAGTTCAGAATATCCGTTCGGGGTTTGTCAGGGCCTGGCATGGGCATGCTCGTGAAGCTAAGTTTGCTACAGTTGTTAGCGGGGCAGCTCTAATCAATACAGTTCGGATTAGCAAAGTTGAAAACTGGGTTGAGAATGATGTGCCATGTAGTTATGAGTCTTTTGTTTTGTGTGGTTGGCAACCAAAGGTGTTGTTGATTCCTCCTGGTTACTACAATGGTTTCAAAAGCCTCCAGAAAGGGACAACTATCATGTTCTTTTCAACCTCCTCCCTTGAGGACAGTAAAGGGGATGATTGTCGTATGAGCTGGGATGCCCTTGGAACCAAGATGTGGGATGAGAACTTTCGCTGATATGGAGAAACTATTATGAAGGTTGTTGTGTTGGGTGCCACAGGAATGTTGGGTCATACAGTGGCTGATTACATGGTTGAGGTGTATGGAGAGGAGAGTGTGATTCGATCCACACGTTCTGAGTGTTCTGGACGTCTAAATTGGATCTGGTTTGATGCTGTACACTCTGGTCCTCATTACATGCACCGAATTCCAAGAGATGCAGATTATGTGATCAACTGTATTGGTGTGATCAAACCCTTCATCGAGGCAACAGGTATTGTTGACACTCTGCAGGTCAATTCGATCTTCCCCCATCAATTGGCTCAGTATTGCAGTGAAAACAACATTCGACTGATACATATCACAACTGATTGTGTGTTTTCAGGTATGGATGGTTATTATACAGAACAAGATCCGCACGATGCTACTGATGTTTATGGGCGGACGAAGTCCCTAGGTGAACCACACCGGCAGGCAATGGTTTTGAGGACATCCATTATTGGGGAGGAAATAACGAAGAAAGCTAGTTTGGTTGAGTGGACTAAATCCAAACAAGGACAATGTGTTGATGGATATACCAATCACTGGTGGAATGGTATTACAACACAGGTCTACGCTGAGTGTTGCCAGCGAATAATAGACCAAGATCTGTGGGGGGCTGGTCTGTTTCATGTTTTTTCTCCTGAATATGTTACAAAATGCCAGCTTTTAGATCTCCTAAACAGGAAGTTTGGTCTTGGTTTATCTATTTCTCCAGTAAAGGCACCAGCATCTGTTGATAGGAGGCTTTCCACAAGTAAGTCCCTATGTGTGCAGTTGGAAATTCCAAGTATTAGTGAGCAAATACAGGAGATGTAAGTATAATGAAAGGCCACTCCTATGATCCTGGCGGGTGTGCGAAGTGCGGAAAAATTCACACACCTCCTATGCAAGGAAAACACCTCAGTGAATCAGCAAAATGTCTTCTGAGAAGCTGCCCCCATACTAGAGTCTTTGGAGATAAGAATCCCTCCAAACGGCCAGAAGTTCGAAAGAAACTTAGTGAAAGAAATACAGGCAAGAAGCATTCCCTTTCTCAGCGGAAGAAGAATAGTGAAGCTCATAAGAAGCTTTGGAAGGATCCTATCTATGTTCGGCATCAGATGGAAGCTCGAATACACACCAAACAAAATAAAGCGGAGAAAAGACTCCAAGACATCCTAGATTTTGTTTTTCCAGCACAGTGGCAGTTTGTTGGTGATGGGAAGTTGATAGTGGCGGGCAAGTGTCCAGATTTTAGACACACAAAGCGGAGTTTACTGATAGAGCTGTTTGGAAGGTATTGGCATACTATTGATGAGGTGGACTTACGTTCTTCGTTATTTAAGGAACAAGGTTACGAAACCCTTGTTATTTGGGACGATGAACTTAACAACTCTCCTTCTATTGTATCTAGAGTTATGTTCAAACTTCTTGGCGAAGTTAGTTCTGGATAGGGGTTAATGACATGGCCTTTGTAGTTGTTGGATATTTCACCACCGGAACACTCTATGAACAGGAAGCGGCCCGATTGATCAAGTCTCTTCGTCAGTTTGAGATTCCGTACTGTATTGAACCTGTTGACAACAAAGGTGATTGGTACAAGAACACCCAGTACAAGCCAACATTCTTACGCCAGATGCTGGACAAGTTTGGGTCAAAAAGCATCGTGTATGTAGATGTTGATGCTGAGTTTTTGGCGTACCCTTCATTGTTTGATGAACTAGATGCACGTCCAGATGTTCATGTTGCAGCCCACCTCCTCGATCATGTGAAGAGGGGTCGGCCTCATGCTTCTTTTGAGCTCCTGTCCGGGACACTGTTCTTCAAGAATGATGGGGTATCTCGAACCATTATTGACCGGTGGATTGAGAAGTGTACTAACGCTGGAACCCTGTGGGATCAAGTGGCTTTAGCTACCGTGCTTCGAGGACTCCCATACTTTGTGCTCCCCGAAGAATACTGCACCATATTCGACTACATGAATGACGTAGTGAATCCTGTAATACGTCACTACCAAGCTTCACGACGAGCAAAGGAGTCCTTAACAGGACACTTGCCAACCTACACACAACCACCTGTGTATCAACTAGCAGATCCTAATCGTGTACCTCGACCAAGGAGAATAGTTCGAGGTGGTGTTGTTCGTCATCCACGGAAATGGAGACACGTATAATCCAGAAAGGAAGTGTATGTCAGAACAAAGAAAATGTGTGTACTACGGGTCACCAATTCGCGGCTGCCAAGGCAATAATGCTACACCGGATTACATGGCTACGAATTGTAGACAAGCCAAGAAGAATATAGACGTTCTTCAAATAGTATATCCAGAAATCCGCTGGATATCAGTAGCCCCGTATGATCAGATTGTTCAGAAACTGTTAAGCAAAGGACATGTTTCCATTGATCATGTCCTAGAAGCAGATTTTGAGCTTGGCGATTCTTGCGATGGCTTACTGGCACATTTTTGGGAGCCTTCAGGAGGGGCCCAGGCAGAGCTTGAACGACAAGAAGCTCGTAAAAAAGTAACACTAGGTTTACATGACTGCCCTAAGGAAATATGGAGGTGTGATTGGAAGAAGTTGGACAGGTTTGTAAACAGTTTATTGTACGGTTCAGGTGTCAATGGGTTGATGGGATCAATTACAGAAAAGGAGTGATTGGTATGAGTGACAGCAGCATTCAGCAATTCCGCCAAGAAGTAGCAGCTTTGACGAAGAGTCATCCTAAGTGGTCTGCGAAGAAGTTGGCAGAGGATCTAGGAGTAACTACTGCTCGAGTGCGTCGGGCCCTGGGTTGGTTACAAGAGAATAAAGGAAACGAGGTTCCGAAGTTCAACCCCAGTGATCCGATGGTTCGATCTGACACCATCAAGCTTCTCAAACGAAACAAGAAGAATGGTATCACACTGGACAAGCTAGCTCAGTACCTGCATACTACTGAGAAGATGGCCAAGGAGGTTCTGTCCCATCTAGCACATCACGATGGGTACAACATCGCCACACATTCAGGTACATACTCACTTAGTGATGTGCTTCCACCAATCAAGCCGTTGAATGTCCAGGCCCTCCGTGGAAAGCCCATCAAGTTTGGTGTGGTTAGTGATACCCATCTCTGTAGTCATGCCCAGCGATTGGATGTCCTAGAAGCTGCCTATGATACCTTTGCACAACAGGGTATCACACAAGTTTTCCATGCGGGCAACATGATCGATGGGGAATTCAAGTTCAACCGTTATGAGCTGTATGCTCATGGAGTACATGATCAATGTTCATATATGGCTGATCACTATCCCCAACGACCTGGAATTACTACCTATTTCATCACAGGCGAGTGTTTTGATGACCAGACACAAGTGATGACTCGTCGTGCTGGATTCATTTTGTTTAAGGATCTTCAGCCAGATGATGAGATTGCTACTCTGAATATGGATACTAAGGAGTGGGAGTGGCAAGTTCCTTGGGAGATCATTCGAAAGCCTTACAAAGGCAAGATGTACAGGTTCAAGAGTCAAAAAGTAGATTTTGTTGTAACACCAAACCACCGGATGATGTATCGCAAGCAGGGCTCTCCTAAAGATTATGAGGTGTGTACAGCTGAGGAGTTTTCACCTATTTGTGACAAGCAGTTCTTCCAGGGGTGTGAGTGGAGTCAAGGTACACTACCAGGTACAGTGACTATACCTTATGTTTCGACACGAAACACTTGGATGGTAAAGAACGACACTAACGAATTTCCTGTTGTGCCTTTTGTTCAACTGTTGGGGTGGTATATTGCTGAAGGCAGTGTGGAACAAGAAGGAACAGAGATTCGAATAGCTCAGAACCCCGGAGACAACCGTGATGAGATCATTTCAATTGTCCGTCGACTTGGTTTTGAGCCGCGGATTTCAGATGCTGAGGTTGTATTCTGCTCAATCCATCTTGCATCATATCTGCGTACTTTAGGACATTCTCATCAGAAGTTCATTCCCAGTAACATCAAGGAGATGAACAGTGTATTGCTAGAGGAGTTTCTCAGAGCCTATTGGAAAGGTGATGGACATGGCTATGGCACAGATGAGGCCTATGCAAGTACTTCCTCTGAACGTCTTGCTAGTGATCTTGTAGAGGTAGCTATGAAGGTTGGTTGGGCTGCTACCTTCTCTATTAGAGATGATGTTGGTAAGAAGAAAACTATCAATGGTGTAGAAACACAGTCCAACTATCCTGAGCATTGTGTGTATCTGGCCAAGAACAAAATGCCATGGTTCCGAGGTGGGCCGGAGGAGATGGAGTATGATGGTGAGGTGTTTTGTGCCAATACCTTCAACAGTACTTTGTTAGTGAAGCGTGGAAGTAAGGTGTTTTGGAGCGCCAATTGTCACGAGGGGTGGTGGCAGAAAGATTGTGGGCTCCGGATTGGTTGGTACATACAGAACTGGGCAGAGGAACGTGGTCGTAGTGACCTTATCAACATTGGTCACTTGGAACAGGATGTTCTCTTTGAGAGGCCCCACGGCACATTCCGACTGCGGATAATCCACCCAGGTGGAGGAACACCCTATGCCCTCTCCTATCCTTCACAGAAGATGGTAGAGAGTTTCCAAGGTGGTGAGAAACCCCAAGCGATGATCATGGGACACTACCACAAGTTTGACATGGTTTATCCTCGAGAAGTCTTGTGCTTGATGCCAGGGTGTGTACAGGATCAGACTCCATTCATGCGTAAGAAGAGGCTTGGAGCGCATGTTGGATTTTGTATGTGTACTATTGGTGCACGTGTTGATGGTACCCTTGGACATTTTGGTGTAGAGTGGGTTCCGTTCTACGACCGTAAGTACCATCAGAAATTTGATGGATATGACCTAACAAAGGAGATGCTGTAGATGATCTTGAACCACTGCTGGATAAGAGGATGTGCAGTTTACTGAGGTGTGATGGGGCAGCCCAAGGATGAGCTG
>Ga0265293_10013930_pt1 | contig 10319 bp, 11 predicted proteins | sample Munlanlewell138R_FD_192505 | JGI IMG/M metagenome (GOLD analysis project Ga0265293, IMG submission 192505) | Leachate microbial communities from a municipal landfill in Southern Ontario, Canada - Leachate well 138R | ecosystem: Engineered > Solid waste > Landfill > Unclassified | place: Canada...
CGTTCATTTACCCTTGATATATGAGACGGAATAACTATTATCTTTTTTGCCTGCAAGGGTGACATTTTCTAACGATAATTTATACCCTTTTAGGGTGACATTTTCTCAAGGTATTGACATGACAATTGAGTTGAAATACTTATTAAAGTAAATTTAACGCCTTTAAACTATAATGAGCATAAAATCCAACAATTAAGCTAACACTAACATATTATTATGGACTTTTTGCTTATATCTAAATTGGAGGTAGTGCTATGGAAATTCTTAAGGAAACTGAACTATTTCCCATTTACATAAATCGTAATTTATATAATCAATTCCATGACTATATGTCTAACAACAGAACAGATTCATGGCAATTAATCGAGCTTGGTCATGAGGCAGAAAAACTATTAATGGCAAAGGATTTCCATCAACTTGAATGTATTAAACATTTACCACAGGTTATTCCATATCCTCACCAAACAAAAACTGCCCAAAAAGTAATCAGCGAATTACGTGGACGTGCTATTCTAGCTGATGAAGTGGGCTTGGGTAAAACTATCGAGGCTGGTCTTATATTAAAAGAATATATGTTACGTGGACTGGTCAAAAAAGTACTTATATTAGTACCGGCATCACTAGTTCTGCAATGGACCCGGGAACTTAATGAGAAATTTGCAATTCCAGCCACAGCACAACGCAAGCATTATTCTTGGGATGCAGATATTGTAGTTGCTTCAATAGACACAGCAAAGCGTGATGATCATATGAATATCATCCTAAGTAACGAATACGATATGCTAATAGTTGATGAAGCACATAAGCTAAAAAACCGCAAAACTAAAAACTGGCAAAACATTAATAAAATCAAAAAAAAGTATTGCCTATTACTGACTGCCACCCCAGTGCAAAACAGTCTTGATGAACTATTTAATTTAATTACCTTATTAAAGCCTGGGCAACTAGGGAGTTATAACTCGTTTCTACAAAATTACGTTGAGCAGAAACGAAAGCCTAAAAATAAAGAAGAACTCAAAAAAATTATTGATAAGGTAATGATTCGAAACAAACGTCGTGATGGCGGAGTGGAATTCGTCGACAGACATGTCCACACAATCACAGTTGAACTATCAGAGCCAGAAAGAAATCTCTATGATGCTGTAACCAACTTTATTCGTAACCATCGTGATTTAAACATGCTGTCTCTGCTTACACTGCAACGAGAAGTGTGCAGCAGCTCAGATGCTACATTTGTTACCTTAGTAAATATGCTGAAAAACGTAGAAATAGGAAGCGAGCTAGAGCGAGAAATACATAGCATCCTGGATATCAGTCGCACTGTTAAAGAAGTAACAAAAGCTCAAAAGCTAGTAGAAATTATTAAAAGCATCAACGATAAGGTTATCGTATTTACAGAGTATAGAGCAACACAAGAATTCCTACAGATGTATCTTGCACATCACCAAATATCATCTGTTCCTTATCGCGGCGGCTTTAAAAGAGGAAAAAAAGAATGGATGAAGGATTTATTCTTTAGTCGTGCACAAGTAATGGTTGCCACAGAAGCTGGTGGTGAAGGTATTAATCTGCAATTTTGCAATAACATTGTCAATTATGATCTCCCATGGAATCCAATGCGAATTGAACAGCGAATTGGTCGGGTGCATCGATTGGGTCAATCTCGAGACGTTCATATTTATAACTTTTCGACAGTAGATACAATTGAAGAGCATATTCTCTATCTATTACAAGAAAAAATTAATATGTTCGAAATGGTAATCGGAGAATTGGATAGTATTCTAGCTAAACTAAAAATGCCAAAAGGTCAGAAACTTGAATCTAACCTATTAGATATTGTGTATGGCACACAAAACAAAGAAGAATTAACTGCAAAAATCAATGAGCTTGGGGAAAAAATTCTACAAGCTAAAAAAGATTTACAGAAGGAGAGTGGTTCAATTGACATTTTCCACTGATCATTATGTCAAACGATATTTCGAAGCAGTTAATTCAAAGATCCTTAGTGATAAGAACAGCCCAATCTTTTCCGTAAAAATTCCCATGGATGTAGATAAAGAGCTTACGCATCGCCCTTATTATTGGATGTATATAGAATCTCTTGGTCAGCAGCCCGAGCCTACAACATTGCATCTAGCCTTCGACCCGAAGGTCGACCCACCTGATGATATGGACTGCGAGCTAATCACATTAGGTTCTATACGCTTTCACAATATATTGAATTCGGCTCGCAGAAGGGGTAAGATTGGGAAATTGTATCAATACTTTCCTCCTAAATCGCAGTTAAGTCGCTCAATATTACGACCATATCTACTGATTAATATGCGAGTATCGCTAATTGCTGATAAAACTCAGGATCACCTTTACTCTTTGGGAATAAACCTGCAAAGCGGGCAACTCTACCGTAATTTCTACAATAACGTCACGATGTTCCCATTGACAGAAGTTGCACCCCACGAGAGTTTACTTGGACAACCTAGCATTAGCTTTGAAAGTGCTATATCAATAATGGAAGAAGATCTATGTAAATATGTAACAGAATTCGACAATCAATGGGCTGCACAGGCAAGTCATAATATGATGGAGGAAATCGGTCAAATAAAATCCTATTACGACTCGCAATTAGTTGATCTTCAAAAAAAGCTTGATGATATTACCAATAACCTAGCTGATACAAGTCAGTCTGAAGAAACAGTTGAACAAAATCAAATACATGTAGAAATTAGTAACGAAATCGATTTGTTAAACTTTGAAAAAAGACAACGAATTGATGAAGTAAAATGGCAATTCAGCCCACGAGTTGAAATTAGTCCATACTCAATGGTTATGATATACATGGTATGACGATAAAATTAAATAATTCTCCAATTTCGTTGCTTGGCAACCTCTAATAGTTCTACATCAGGATCAACACAGACTGGGTTGCCGACAACACTTAGTATTTGTAAGTCAGATTTACTATCTGCGTATGCGACACTTGCTTCCCAATCAATATCTTCTCCTGCTAGTGCTGCTTTTAATTTCTGTACCTTTAACTCACCCTGAATATATTCAAGCTTAGCAAGTTCATCAAATCTATCATTTCGAATCGGTATTTCCGAACCAATTACTATATCAAATTGTATATCTTCAGCAACCTTTTCAAGTAAAGGCTTTGCTGCTCCTGATACAACTATCACTTTATATCCATCAGCTCTAGCCTGCTGTAACTCCTTTAATACAGTCGAATTGACTCTATCCTTCATATCAGAATACGCATTAGTAAAGAATTGATCAATTTCTGCAGCCGTTAAACCTTTAAATATACTAATATACTGCAACAAAGCTTGCTCACGCATTTGTAGCTTACTAATAAGTTTTAATTTATAACCTAAATAAGTAATTAAGAATCTAACATTAAACTTATAATATCTAGAGCGAAATGGGGCTTGTTTCTTTAACTGCTTAACTAAAAAAGTAAACGTTTCAAAAGGATATAATGTCCCATCAAAGTCAAATACAGCAATTTTTGTTTTCATACTTCACTCTACTCCCATTCTTCTATTTATGCATACCATACTTCTTAGCAATATTTCAAAAAAAACGTCGAAATTTTCTTGTTACCTTCCTCCAAGAACATACAAACTTTTTGAAAAAATAATGGTACGATAGTTAAACCATTATAAGCCTATGTGTAAAATTGCATATTAGATAACTATCATGCAATAATAACTTACATATTGAAGCAAGGCCTTGATTCAGAGGGAGATTCAACTCCCTTTGAATCTTAGTACTGCAAATGCATGGCTTAGTTGGCGTTGGACTCCCGCTTGTAGCAGAATGGTTCTTCTAGTCTTTGACTAGTTAGAACCATTACGTACTCTGGAGTGAAGACGGGATACTTACGCCAAGTTATGTCAGGTGAAATTAGGAGGCAATTTATGAAAAAATCCATATGTGTATTAATAATAGCTTGCATCTTGCATTTACCGATATCAACCACTGCTACAAATCACATTTATCATTTAGAAGGTGATAAATATATTGAATGGGTTACCTACAAAGATAACCCAGAGTTTATTATCGGTTACAATATATTTACCGAAAAATACAATTCATTAAATAAAACTTCCTATGTCCTAACAGAACAAACTATACTAACTAATCCACTGTCATTATCATATGTGATAGATAAAAGTCACAACCAACAAGTTCACTATATTGGTCCATTGATGTTGTTCATTGAGGACACATCACAAATATATTATGATATATCAGCAAATGAATCATTACCTGACTTTTTATTTAATGAAATTAATTCATACAAAAAGGTAGATTCAAATATTAGTTTAGATAGCAACAGCTATATTTTTAAAACAGCTAATTATCTTGCTTACTTTATAGTAGAGAAAATTGATTTAAATAATCAAAAATTAAATAATCAATTAGAAATTTGCTATAAAATAACCGATCCACTTAATCCACAACAATATAGTCTCGTTTACACCCAATAGATGTGAATGTTTCACGTTTTTCTATGAAAATTCGATGCCATAACATAAACACAATGATTGTCCATAGCTTGCGACTGACGTCAGCCTTGCCTGATTTATGCATCTCTAATAATTGTAATACAACATTTTTATCAAGCAAATGATCTGTCTGACTGTCAATAATCAACTCTTTCACAGGTTGATAAAATCCTGTTCGTAGCCAATCACGTGTTGGCACAGGAAATCCAAGCTTCTTGCGATTGGCAACCGGCTCAGGCAGTATTTGCTTCATAGCTTCCCGCAATGCATACTTAGTTGTACCATTATGAATTCGGTATTTAGTAGGAATAGTAGCTGCAAACTCGAAAACACGTTTATCCAAAAATGGCACTCGTAGTTCCAATGAATTAGCCATTGTCATCTTATCTGCTTTCATCAATATATCGCCAGGTAACCATGTATGTAAATCCAAATACTGCATTTTAGTAACATCATCATAACCCTTAGCCCTTTGATATATCGCAGCTGTAATATCCTGCGGCTTATGATAGTATTGAAAAAAGCATCCATCTAATGTAGATAGATTTCTTTTTTCAGCTTCATTAAAGATAAAAGCATTACCATAGAATCTCTCTTCAACAGTTTTAGCTCCACGTTGCAGGAAACTCTTCCCCTTCATCCCATTTGGCAAAATAGTTGCCACATCAGCAAGGGTTTTTCGCATACTCGGAGGTAAATATTGGAATAACCTTAGCGATTCAGGTTCATGATATATGTTATAACCACCAAATATTTCATCAGCACCCTCTCCTGATAAAACAACAGTAATTTGCTCACTAGCAATTTTCGCAACAAAATACAACGCAATAGCTGCAGGATCAGCTACTGGCTCATCTTGATGCCAAATTAACCTTGGCAGGTTTGTCCAAAACATATCAGCAGTAATCGTTAAATCTTGATGCTTCGTACCAATATAATTTGCCGTTTCTCGTGCGTAATGGGTTTCGTTATATTTACCACAATCAAATCCAACCGTAAATGTGCTTACATCCTCTATTTCTTTTACTAATGCTACAATACTGCTAGAATCAATACCAGATGAAAGAAATGCACCCCGCGGAACATCGCTCACAAGATGGGCTTTCACCGAATCACGCATAACATCTCTAATTCCTTCAACAAAATAAGACAAATCCTTCGATTCATCAGGTCGGAATTCAACGCTCCAATATTGCTCAAGCTTCAATTCATCATTTTCTATTGTAAAAAAGTGCGCTGCTGGCACCTTCTTAATATCCTTAAACATTGTCATTGGATCAGGTACATACTGAAAGGTTAAATAATTCAAAAATGATTGTTCATCTACCTCCGCAGTATATTCAGAAACTTGTAATAGACATTTTATCTCAGACGCAAAAGCAAACCGTTTATCAGTATTAACATAGTATAGCGGCTTAATTCCAAATGGATCTCTAGCTCCACAAAGACGATTACGCTTTCCATCCCAAATCATAAACGCAAACATACCACGCAAGCGTTCTGCGCATTTTGCTCCTAACTCCTCATATAAATGCACGATAACTTCCGTGTCAGAATCAGTTCTAAACACATGACCCTTCATAGTCAATTCATCACGCAGCTCTTGATAATTATATATTTCACCATTGAAGCTAATCCATATTGTTCCATCTTCATTCGATAATGGTTGGTGTCCACCTGCTAAATCTATAATGCTTAATCTTCTAAAACCTAAACCAACAGGTCCAGTTATATGATAACCAAAATCGTCTGGTCCTCTATGTATAATTTGACTTGTCATTTTTTCTAATAATTGTTGATTTTCCTGTTCATGTTTATTGCTATTATCGTTAGCTTCTATATGATTATTATAATAATTTTTTTTTGAGTATAATCCACAAATACCGCACATTAGATGTTCCCCCATTCGATCCACATGACAAACCATTTCTTAAATATATCATCGCTATATTAATACTTTTATTTTTAGCATCAATTAATTTTTCTATATACTAGTATAACCTCTTAATCTTATTATTTAAACGGCTTTTCGTCAAAATATATTTAACTATTTGATTTAGTAGAAGTAATATAAGATACTATTTCTTCAATGATGTTAGTCTCAGTCTTCCCTTCGGTAACAATGTGTAAATCTGCAAGCTGATAGTTATGTTTTCTAGCTGATAGTATAGAATCAATGCGATCTATCAATTCTAACTGGGTATTTTCTTGAAGCAATGGTCTAGTTGTATCATTTGCTAGTCTTTTAGCAATTTCGGCCGGTGATGCAATCAACCAGATTACTACCCCTGTATCCGACATTATCTGACGATTATAATCTTTCTCGAACGCACCACCGCCAGTCGCAACCACCAAGCACTGGCTACTATATTCACTACTTATCTTTTCAAGTGCATTAGTCTCTAGTTTGCGAAACTTCGCTTCACCATCTCTAGCAAAGATTTCAGATATGCTATATCCCACTGATTGCTCTATATATTGATCTAAATCAATAAAATCTCCATCAATATGCTTGGCTAGCTGTTTGCCAATTGTCGTCTTACCCGTCCCCATCATACCAACCAGATAATATATCCTATAATCACTGCTAATATTACAAACATCAATAACCCCTGAATGTTCTTTGTTTACCATCAATAATTCACTCCATCATTTAACAATATTACACCCACTTAATAATATTGCCATCATTCATGTTAAATTTATAACTTGAATTTATAACTTGAATTTATATTAATCTATTAAATATCTCTAATAATGTCGGTCTAATAGCTCTAAATAATGTCAACCTATGATATCAGTCTAAAGTAAAATCATACCAATCACGTTTCATAATCGCTAATGTTTCTACATCAACTATTGCGTAAATAGAATGTTCTACATCGAAATCTATCATACGATATTTAAGAACATTTACAATAGCTATTTTAACATAGTGCTTTTCTGCATCTGATTGTTGATAGATCTCCACAGTAACAATTCCATCCTCTATGTCTTGCCCATTATCGACACTAATACTATCATTAATAATTTGTTCTATAGAATACACAAAATTACCACTCAAGCTTTTATCATCAGCTAATTTAGAAAGGATAAATTGAAAAGCTGCCTCTGTTAAATAATTGCTATCGATACGAATTTGCTCATAACGCAATAATTGTCTATTGTTAACTGCTTGCGTAAGAAAATAACCGCCTAGCAATTGAGCAAGTATACTAAATACCAACACTATCGGCAATACTTTTCCATGTTGATTATCAATATTCATAAGCTTAAAGCTCCATAAATTAATTTTCATTACCTCTAAATCTAAAAAAGCGAAGCTTTTCTGGTGAATCTAGAATCCTATATCTTAATTCTACTCCATTTTCCGACACATTATATTGTAAATCTTCAAGTTCAACCGCAGAAGTTACCCTTCCATCAAAGCTAGATGAACCTACTTTCTTAATTCCTCTATCTAAGCGTTTTTCTGATGGCTTAAAATGATACCGATAGCTTACACCATCACCCATAAACAAATATAAATAACCATCTGCAACGTCACCAGAACTTGCTTGCTCAATATCATGTGTAACAAACTGCAAAAATGACCGTTCATATACTAATTGTTGCTCTATAATATTACGCTGTTGCCATTCTCCTAGCAAAAACACATACGTCACAGAAAATAATCCTAATACTATCATAATTATCTGTATCGCTATCATTACTTCTATTAGACTAATTCCTTGTTCATCATGTATAGATTTAACAATAGAACTGAGTATAGTAACCATCCTTCCATTGATAGTCTATAATAAATTTCATTATCTACATCATCTTATAACGTTTCATTTCCTATCAAATGCATTTTATTCTATTGAAATTATGTCAGTTAACCATCTGTATATATTGATTAGTTATAAATGATATAGCGTTAGGTTTATCTCTGCTTTCCCAAGTAGCTATACCTTTAATTTGGACAAGCTGTGAATCAATCGGCTTCCAAGCTAATTCTATTAATATATCAAGTTCATTATCACTAACATAATAGGAACGATTTTCTTCAATAATATTTTCAAGCTGTTTACTTATAGTAGCTTGTTCGGCTATAAATAGCTCTATCTCAGTTTGTAAAACATACATAGCTGCTTGTTTATTATCATTCTCATAGACAGCAGAGCGATAATACATTGCAATAGTAACAATAAATATTGTTATAACTAATAATATTTGTACAGAAATTAACACTTCTATCAATATATAACCCTTATCCTTACTATTATACTTATTGTAAATATTGCCATATCTATTACAATAGCTATTAATATATCTATCATTATTAGTGTCTCTATTTATTTTTATATTAATAGCTTTATTCATGCTATTACTCCCTCTATCGAATCTCAATAATCCCAGAAAACGGATGAATAATTATCTCTTGATATTGCTCATTACTATTCGTCAAACGTATCGTTCCACCAATTTTAGGCTTTCCTAAGTTATTAAATACTAATATGTTCCCTTCTATATTCGTGTATAGCTTAATGCTCTCCGGTAAAAATACAGTATCAATAATTTTGTTATCTTTCCGAATTCGGTAGCCATGTGGAAGTTCACTACGATAGAAACGGATATCTCTAGTATCCTTTTCTAACATTATTTCTTGCCTAGCAGTCTCAATATATGTTGCTAGCTTTTCTACCTCTTGTTTCAGCAATATAGATTGATATTGATTATTAATAATTGGATACGCAGGTATAAGTACTGTAAACAAAATTGTTACTGCAATAATTACTTCTAATAAAGTAAAACCTAGATTATCGCTAAGATAGTCAGAGGAATATTTAAACGAATATTTTCTTTGATTATTGATATTTCTAGCGTTAAAGACTAGCATTACAGTTCTCCGTCAATAGAGCACATAATATTACTAACTTTCCCCTTGTCATTATATTTAACAAGATAAATACCGCCTTTAGGACACATAACTATATCTTGCAAATATCCCTCATCCTTAAGTACACCCATATCTAATGGATGCCAATTATCTTTGTCCTCCGCCTCATCTTCATTCAGACTATGATATGCAGCGTGAACATACGTATCAGTACCTTCATGCTTTTCATCAATATCAAAAGTACTTAAAAATTCCCTATACTCTTTATTATCTACACTACTAAGCTCGTCTGCCAACTTATTAAAATTCTCCATGCTAACTATCGGATATCTGTTTTCATGAAGGTAATAGCTTTCCAATTGAGCGAGAATGACCTTCTGATTACCAGCACACCCAGACGTTTGCGCCTTCTCGCCTGCTTTCTGATAATTTGGGATTGCAATTGCCATTACCATAATAATAATAGTTAATGAAATCATTAACTCTATTAAAGTAAATCCTCGTTGATATTTTTCATCTTGCGATTCATATTCATGATTATTTCCTTGGTAATAATTCAACATACACACCCCACGTAATAAATATTTGCGTTGATTTGACCAAAACTAAAGTGTTTCAAGTAAATCAAAGACTGGTAAAAGCATTGAAATAATAATAAAAAGTACAGTTACACCCATAATAAGTAGCAATATAGGCTCAATAATCTTCATTACATACTGGATTGTATTTTTCATCGTTTGATTGTAATAAACTTCAGCACTAGTAAAAGCGGCATCTAAACGCCCTGTAGACTCTCCCATTTCGACAAAATTGTTAATGTTTATATCAAAACAATTAATTGAATTTATTGCTTGACTTAGTGGTATTCCCGATAACACCATATGCTTCATTTGTTTCACTTGACGCACAATTGGCCCACTAAATAA
>Ga0265293_10013932_pt1 | contig 10319 bp, 10 predicted proteins | sample Munlanlewell138R_FD_192505 | JGI IMG/M metagenome (GOLD analysis project Ga0265293, IMG submission 192505) | Leachate microbial communities from a municipal landfill in Southern Ontario, Canada - Leachate well 138R | ecosystem: Engineered > Solid waste > Landfill > Unclassified | place: Canada...
AATAACCGTCTGAATATCTGATACTAATACCGGACCAGTCAGTAACCTCCTCACCCGGCTCTAATTCCGAGTAAGCATTAATCTGCATGGAAACAGTTGTCGTACCGTCAACCACATATTCCGTATCTAGGGAGGCCGAGATTTTCTCACCCCGGACCTCAAATTCATCAATACCGTAGTCGGTCGAGGCAAACTCCTCAGCCTCTGCATCCGTCTCATCCACAAAACCAGTTGCGTTTGGTTCGTAGCTAAGTGGTGGGTAAAACTCGACAATCACTTGATTATTCTTTTCCCGGAGGACAAAATCGCTGATCAATAGCTCAAAGCTCTCAGCATTGGTCTTAGTCGTGGACTCAGTTTTTTTGGCTTTGAGATCAGCAGGAACATCGGGTTTGCCCGGTTGTTCAAACTCATCTGAATGGTCAATCTCGCCATCTTCAGAGGCAAGCCCGTTGTAACTACCATTGCGGACGGTCAGGGTCACCTCGCCGGGTTGGATATTCGCCGGCAGCTCGAGTTTTACCACCCGGGTAATCGGGTTCTGCCGCCAGGGGCGGATGGTTACCTCCACTTCCACAGTATCCCCGGGATAAACCTGTTCAGTTAATAATCTGGCTTTTTCGATTTTTGCTGTCCGGCGCTGCTCCTCCACCATTATCGAGGCAGAAACTTCCGAGATATCTACTTCTTCAAACTCGTTATGGAAGACCAAATCTAACGCCTCATATAGCTCTCCGAGAGCTACCGCCGCAATGTCGACGCTACTAAAGAAAAGATTGCGCCGGGTAAAACCACCGGCTGGCAAGTCATCGCCGGAAATAGATAGCTCCAGCATGGCTGTACCTGGACCGATCCGATCCAAGGTGTTATCAATCGCCTGGAGAGCTGCCGAATCAATCAGGGTAACGCTCAGAGCCGGATCCTCAATAACGGAGAAGGAATAATCGCGGTGGCGTTGCAAGTCAAGATCCCTAACTCTCACCCTAACCGGAATAGTCTTCGGACTCATTCCAATCTGGCCGGCTATCCCTGCCTGTCGATCTTGCCTGATCATACCGAAGTTCGCACCAGGCACCCCAATCTTAAATGGAGTTTCAATGCTCTGAACGGTCGTCAAGATCTGAGCATGGCTGGCAATAAAGTTACTATTACCCCGGTTGGTAAAGGGGTGACCAAAGGCGACAAACCTGCCTTTCGGATCGATATAAGTCAGGGTTCCCAGGGCAGCAGCCCGAATATCGCCGGTAATCAGATCTACCGCAATCGGGGAGCCTGGTTCAAGCGCGGCCTGAAAATTATCGTCACTACTTGCCCCGCTACTTCTCACAATAATATTTCGATCGGCCAAAAGCCGTTGCAGTCTATCTATCCCCCGTGGCCCCAGCCCACTAACTACCAGCGGAGTAGAGACCGGAATCAATTCAAGGGTGGTAGAGTCGACCGTTGGTCCAAGCGCAACCGAGTCGTAAACTTTGCCGTTAATAACTACGGGGTCATGCAAGGTCAATACGTCCCCAGGCACCAGTTCTAAAACCGATAACATCGCCCCGATCGGGGTAACCAAGCCAATAAAGTGATCAGCAAATCCATAGCCATACGATAAGGCCCCGAGTAATTTACCGTCGAGGTAGACCGGACTGCCGCTCATCCCTTGGGCGATCCCGCCACTAGCCTCCATCAGTTCGCCACCAACTCGCACCAAGATCAATTGATGGGCGAGACCTTGATTCTCTAAAACGCCCAAAATCTCGACATCGAAGGTTTCAATGGTATTCCCTTTGATGACCGTCCGTCCATAACCGGTCATTCCGGGACGGACTTCGCTCAGAGGAAAAAAGTCGTCGGCCAAAGCTATGGCTGAAGCTCCTATGAGCAATAAAAACATGATAATCAGCACAAGCTTGGATTTTCTACTATAACTCATTAGAAACTCCCCTTATCGAGATTTACCTTAAAGACGATTCCACTGGCTACCTGACGCTCTTTCCCATCTGAGGGCATATTTAGGGGGCGATTGCGAATCACCATGGTGGCTGAGCCTCCCCCGTCAAGGTTGAGGGCCCGTTCGCAGTCGAAACTAACCATTAATTCAGCCAGTTCTACCAGGGTCATCCCCATACTGATTCCCTGTAATCGACCGTTAACGGTTACCGCAATTAGCTCACCATCCCTGGTAACTCCGAAAGCCGTCCGTGGTGCTCTCCCATTGACGACATCACTTTGGAAACGTTCAAGAGCGGCGGTGATGTTGACCTGACCATCAGAGACTAACAGTGGCCCAGCTCCTAACGCAAACCGAATGTCTAACTCCCGCCAATCAGGATCCGTAGTCAGTTGGATTGAGCAAGGAGTCCCCACGTCAATCTGGGAAAACAGTTCTTTAAAAACGCCATGACCGGAGAGAACAAAGCCATTCTCAGGAATCAGCGAATCTCCTTCGTTGATGGCTGTTACAACTCCGTCAATAATTACTAATTCACGCCCGAAACTATTCGTCCGAGTACTCTCACCCCGATCGGAAGTATACAAAATCAATTCATTGGTGTAACGTTGCCGATTCAGACCGGAGATCGGCAACTCGCAGGAGCCCAAAGTCACCGAGCCGCTAAAACTAAACGGAGTAATGATGACCTCTCCACTACCGGTTATCGCCAGTGCGGTTCGATCCAAAATCGGTTCGGTTATCAATCGGCCATCCTGGATAAATAGACCCAACGGGGTGCCGTCAACCCCGAAAAATGAGCCATTAATGGCTGCCAGAGCACCAGCCTCAGCGGCAATTGCACTCAACGGAGCCCGACCAAGGGTGCGATTATTAGCGAGGCGCGTCTCCACCTGTACCTGACTCACCGCCGGATTTATGCGCAACACATTGATCTCTAACGGGCCTGCTGGCGTGCCCCGAGTCAGCTGAGTATAATAGATGCCTGGGACGACCCTGGCCGTCGATGATTCTTCAAATACAACGGGAATCAACAAACGCAGAGTGGTAGCGGACTCTTGTACTAGCTGTGCACGTGGAACTGCAAAATTCAAGTCGATCGCCAGCTTAACGCCTGTGGAATCTTTGGTCAGCCGAATACCCTTGACCGCCGGATGATCTAACTGCGGCGCTTTAGCGCCCGGCTGAATCGACAGGCCCGGCAGCTCGAGAATTACTTTACTGGGGTTAATGTACTGGGTGAGTTTAGGGGTCACCTCTCCCGATACAACCAAGCTAAACTCCAGGTTATCGCCGGAATTGACAAGCTCTACAGCGCTTAACTGTGGGAGTCCGTTCGCCATCGCCACAGCAGGGGATGTAATTAACAGAAATATCAGCAAGCGTAAAAGCATATCACCTATTTCGCAAGCCCTGACTTCTTCTCCTGCCTTAACCTCTCTTAGCAATTACTGGTCAAAAAAGGGCAGCCGTTTGGCTGCCCATTACGCCTATTAATCCGGTTACTATTTTTTGTCCCCGCCATCAACGGCGGCCTGTTTAAGCTGCAAGTACAAGAGTTCGGCCAATCCCGTAGCACCACCAGCAGCGGCTTCAGCGGCGATATTCTCGTCCAAGAGTGAAGTAAAGAACTCTTCTGCTCGTCCGCCATCAAGGATGCCGCCTTTGGGTAGGGTCTGCCGCATCTGGCTCAGCATCATATTCAAGAAAAGTGCTTCGAGCTGACGACAGGCATCGAGTAATGCCGTATCGTCTCCTAGCTGAGCTTGGCCATCCGGAGTGCTGCGGGCGACCCGCTCCGCCTCGAGCAAGACTTTGGCAAAAGGAGCGACCTCACCGCCCGACTGAGCAGCAGATAACGCGCCTAGTTCGGCTAATAATTTCGGTGTAATCGACTTTAGGCTAAAATCCATCTTCATCCCGTCCTAGATGATTACAAGCTCTCCATGAAGCGCCCCAGCAGCCTTTACCGCCTGTAAAATGGCGATGATATCTCGTGGTGTAGCTCCGATCGCATTGAGGACCTTGACGACATCATTCACATTACTGCCTGCCGGTAATACCATTAATTGGGCTTCCTCTTCGCTAGCTTGAATCTCGGTCTCCGGTATTACCTGGGTAGTTCCCCGCGAATCCGGCCACGGCTGTGAAACCTCAAAGGATCTACCGATCGAGACGCTCAATGAGCCATGGGCTACCGCCACCGTGGAAATCCGGACATTTTGCCCCATCACGATGGTGCCGGTACGTTCATTAATTACCACTTTCGCCATGGTATCGGGTGTAACCTCCACACCCTCCAATTTGGCGATAAAAGATATCGGATCATGCATATAGGTTTCTGGTATCATCAACTCAACAGTGCTCTTATCAACAGCCCGCGCTATTTCAGCCTCAAAATGCGCATTTATACTATCCACGAGCCTGGAGGCCGTGGTGAAATCGGGGTTCTTCAGGACTAAATCAAGGTAATTTCCGCTGGTTAAGGCTGAGAAGATCTCCGCTTCAATTGTAGCCCCGTTAGGTACCCGGCCGACTGTGGTATGGTTCTTCTGCACCCTTGACCCGCCACCACTGACATTAAAGCCGCCGATCGAGACGGGCCCCTGCGCCACGGCATAAACTTGTCCATCGGCTCCGCGCAACGGAGTCATCAGCAAGACCCCGCCCTCGAGACTTTTGGCATCCCCGAAAGAAGAAACGGTCACATCGATCGTATCTCCTTCCCGGGCAAACGGTGGTAGTTCTGCGGTTACCATCACCGCTGCCACATTTCGGGTGCGCAGATCGCTGGGGGATAACGACAGACCGAACCGTTGCAACATATTCGCGATCATTTGTACATTGGCTTGCGATCCGGAGCCATCTCCTGTTCCGGCTAGCCCTACAACTAGACCCAGTCCGGTCAGCTGATTAATCCGATCCCCTTGAAAATGGGCAATGTCCTTAACCCGTACCGTTACACCCTCAGCCTGAGTGATCACGCTCATACCGATCACACTAAGCACTGCAACGATGATTATTGTTGAGAAAAACCTGAAACGGCTGTGCATTATGGCACCCCCTTAGATTAACCAGTGGAAAAGTCGGGACAAAATACCCGGTGTTTGACGGTCCCCGATCGGGCCATCACCAAGATAGACGATATTGGCATCGGCCACAAAGGTAGAGAGGACCGTGTTATCGGCCATAATATCCTGCGGGCGGACAACTCCGCTGAGCTTGATCTCTTGTTTTTCACCGTTGATCAAAATCTCTTGGTTGCCTTCGAGCAATAGGTTTCCGTTGTTCAAAACTTCAACCACTCTTACGGTAACTTTAGCATTCAACGATCCACCACGACTGGTCTTTCCGCTCGCTGAAAGCTTGTCCCCGCCCGAACCCGTTATCTCCGGAAGCACATTTCGCAGGATACCCAGGCCAGGTCCGATCCCGACCGAACCGGCCTTTTCAGTTGATGTTGTAGCATTTTGCGTCGCCTGGGCCTGTTCGACGATGATAATCGTGACCAAATCTCCTGGTCCTACCGCCTTGTGATCTGTAAAGAGCGAGCCACCACTTGAATTCCACAGTGACCTCGCTTGGCTTAGCGGTGCACAGGCTAGGCAGATCAGCAGACTTGCCCCCAAAACCAACCAGAATTTGTTGTTTAAGCTACGCATAAAATTATCCTCCCGCTTACAATACCGCTTGGACACAACCGGCACCGACTACCTCTGCCCCGATAACACGCCCGGTTGCGACATTCTCCACGCGGATAATCTCGCCGAGGGCCCCATCCATCAGCGCTTTGCCAACCGTTTCAACGACAACCCCATTGAAGTTGGCGATCAGCCGAACCCGCGAATTGTACAAAACCAACGGTGGAACCTCCAGATCCTGCCGGTTCAATGGGAGTCCCCTACGAACCAAACGTGTCGTTCGGTAGCCCAGTACCTCTTCGATCGAAGTATATGTATTCGCATTAACCCTGGTCAGGTCGACCTCTTGGTACTCGAGATCTGCACGGGTAAGCACTGTATTACGCTGCAGATCGCGCACCACTACCGGCACCTTCGTTTTGGCGGTAATCCGCACCCGTGCTCTGCCGGAGTCTACCACCTTCTCGTCAACCAATAGCTCATAGGTGAAAGAGGCATAGCTGCGGAAGAGAGATTTTCGTAAATTCTCTGGATCCTCCGTAATCACTAGCTCTACGTTTCCAGGTTGAATTATTTGCTCATCCGGCCAGCCGACCAGTTCAATCTGAAACTCGCTAACGGGGTAATCTAACTTTGTTCTCAACTCCCGCTCAAATTGGACTCTAACCGTATCAGCCGTCAAAACCTGGCCCGGACGCTCCAACTCCACCCGTAAAGGTATCTCGGTATCCAAATCCTCCGGTTTAATCCCGCTGTTACGCAGCCCTAATTTAATCTGGGCGCCGGTAACCGTTAAGCTAGCGCCCGGCCGTGGGGCCCTACTTACAACTATCCGGTCCCACTGACTCGGAGCTGTACTTTTGGGAGAGACGAGGTCAGCCAAGGTCACCTGATCGGAAGTAACTATAACCCGGTCAAGAAAGGTAAGTGCGCTAGCCTGGCCAGCTGGCAATAGTGTAGTTGCCACAAAGATGCATCCGATAATGAAGTTTTTCAGCTTCCAGTGCATTGTCGCTCCTCCTTTCAAATTAGCTTACCTTACCGCTTCAGGTTATTGGCGATCTGCAACATATCCTCCGCAGCCTGAATGACTTTAGAGTTGACCTCATAGGCGCGCTGGGCCACGATCATATTGACCATTTCTTCAACCACTTGCACGTTGGACATCTCCAAATATCCTTGGTTAAGCGAACCAAGACCATCTAAGCCTGGGGTACCAACCATTGCATCCCCGGAAGCTGCCGTGGTCCGAAATAGGCTGCGGCCGATGGCCTCTAAACCTGCTGGATTGCTAAAACGGGCCAGCATAATCTGGCCGACTGTTTCCACCCCGTCTTGGCCGCTGCGGCGGATGGTCACCGTACCATCGGTCGCCACACCAACCTCGGTCGCATCAGGATCGATAATAATCTGCGGTTCTAGATAAAAACCGTCTGAAGTAACCATCCGTCCCTCGCTATCACGCTTAAAAGCGCCAGCCCGGGTATAAGCCAAGGTGCCGTCCGGCATCAAAATTTGGAAAAACCCGTCACCCTCAACCATTATATCCAGAGGGTTATCGGTCCGCTTGGATTGACCTTGAATGAAGATGCGTTGCGTAGCAACCGGGCGCACACCCTGACCAACTTGGATACCCGTCGGCACTTGCGCCCCGACGGAGACCGGTGCGCCTGCAGGCTGCAGGGTCTGGTACAAGAGATCTTCGAAGTCGAGGGTGCTCTTTTTAAACCCGGCCGTGTTGACATTGGCCATGTTGTTGGAGATAACGTCAATGTTGAGCTGTTGCGCAGACATGCCAGAGCTGGCGGTAAAAAGCGCACGAATCATAAGAATGCCTCCTTTGCATGATGCAAGGAGGGTATGCGGGTTTCCCGCCTCAGTCGGTCGGCAGGAAGGAAGCTTCCGCTTCGGCAATCAGCCTAGGCGGTCCGGCTCTCATGCATACCCAATCCCTTTGTATTCTTTTTAAGTTCGGCCAATCTCGTTGACCGCTTTTTCTAACAGCTGATCTTCGCTGGTGATGACCCTTTGGTTCGCCTCATAAGCCCGTAAAACGTTAATCATGTCGACCATCTCTTTAACTGAATTAACGTTGGAGGCCTCGACTGCTCCCTGCTGAATATGGAACTGTTCCACTTCGAAGACCTCAGCAGCAACCCAGAGCGTCTCACCTAGTTTAGCACCGGTACCAGGTGGAAACCAGACCACTCGTAATCTATCCACGGCTTGTCCATCGACCATCACCGTGCCATCTCCTGTGATCTCCACGGACGAACCGGCGATGTTAATCGGTCCTTCGACCCCCTGTACATACTCTCCGGCCGAAGTAACCAAGTACCCCTCGGCATCCCGGAAAAAGTGGCCACTGCGCGTATACCGTTCTCCCTGCGCTCCGTCGACAACAAAATAGCCTTCGCCGATAAGCGCGACATCTAGCGGATTGTCTGTGGTACGCAAAGAGCCTTGGGTGAAGTCGGTATGCACCGTCGGAGTACCTACTCCGAAGCCAAGTGTGCCGATAAAAGAGGCACCGCCTTGAGCGACTCGATACATCGGAGCTTCAGGGTAGGCTGTATCGGCTAGAAAGTCTCGTTTAAACCCGGGCGTATTTACATTGGCGAGGTTGTTAGAGATAACATCTAAACGGCGCTGCTGCGTAATCATTCCGGTAGCGCCGGTATAGATACCACGAATCACCGAACTTTCACCTCCTAATACAATTGTCGGCTGAAATGGAAGGAACTTAAACGGAAAACGGTCTAAAAAGAAGAGGAGAGCCCATACTAAGTGTGTAAGTATTTTAGAAATCACGTTTCCAAGGGAGTATTAAAGCAATGGATAAAACGGTCACTATTTTCATAGCCATTGCCGTTTATCTCATCTACCTCGCCGTTAAATTCGGCATTTTTTATCGCTATGATAAGAAATTCCAAGAACGGGCAGCCCAAGAAGGGAGCAAGAGACAAAGCCGCAGAGATCGTGCTCGTAAAACTGACTCAGATCAGTCTTCGTCCCCTTTTTAGCTAATCTTTTTTTCCGTAAATATTGTGGATTGGATGCCGCTATTGCCTTCAAAAATGCGCCCTGCCCCGACAGCAACACAAGATTCGGGGTCTTCGGTAATATGCACCGGAATCCCGGTGGCATCGGCAATTAACCGATCTAGCCCATTTAATAGAGCCCCGCCACCGGTCAGAACAATACCCTTCTCCATGATGTCAGCTGACAGCTCCGGCGGTGTCTTTTCCAAAACTGCTTTGACCGTATCAATTATCGCGGTAACAGGTTCCTGCAAAGCCTGGAAGGCCTCGCGCGAAGAAAAACTGAGATTACGTGGCAAGCCGGATACCAAGTCGCGCCCCCGAACATCACACAGTTTCACCGGAAAATCCGGATGGGCACATCCGACCTCTTTTTTGATTTCTTCGGCGCTCCGCTCGCCGATCATCATGTTATACTCACGTTTGATGTATCTGACTAGAGCCTCGTCAAATTTGTCTCCGGCCACCCGAATACTGTCACTGACAACCATGCCGCCTAACGAGATTACAGCGACGTCAGTCGTCCCACCGCCGATGTCAACAACCATATTACCAGATGGCTCACCGATATTAAGCCCCGCTCCGATTGCAGCAGCCATGGGCTCTTCGATGAGGGCAACCCGCTTGGCGCCGGCCTCAAAAGCAGCTTCGATGATGGCGCGTCGTTCCACGGTGGTTACACCGCTAGGTGCACAAATTACAATGGCGGGCTTAAAGAAACGTTTGCCCACCGCCTTATGGATCATTCTTTTCAGGAGGATTTCCGTGACATCATAGTTAGCAATAACTCCATCACGCATCGGACGCACCGCCACAATATTGCCAGGGGTCCGACCAATCATCTGCTGGGCCTCCGAACCAACGGCCAAGACGGCAGAGGAATCGCGCTCCATGGCTACAACCGACGGCTCTTTTAATACTACACCTTTACCCCGCACATGAATCAGGATAGTTGCAGTTCCTAAATCAATTCCTAAATCCGAATTTCCGAACATGGATCCCTCAACCTCTTCTCTTGTAGGCGATGCATAAAAAAACCACAGTTTCCTGTTTTCCACAGGGCTGTGGTAAATTCCTGCCCTTTTTAGCAGGCCATAATATTTAAGAAAGATTACGAGGCCTTGCGGCGATACTTCTTTCTAGTAGCTTCCCCACCCCGGATATGCCGTTCTGCTTTGTTGTTCTCTAGCACTTTCTTTACCCTGCGGGCTAGGTCTTTGTTTACCCGGGGCAAGCGTTCGGTAACATCCTTGTGAATGGTACTTTTACTGACATCAAATACATCGGCGGCCTGCCTTACGGTCGCTTTGGTATTTATGATATATGTCCCGACCTCCAACACTCGACGCCGGATATAATCTCTCATACCCTAGCCCCCTCGCTCTAGTTTATTAAAATTTATATGCGAGGTCAGGCCTAATATGCCTGAAGCCAAGCCCATCATCTTATCCTCTATTTTCCAATACAGCCAGCCAGTCAAAGTCCTTGTCCTCCCATACCATGCCGATGTGGACTAGTTTGTCGGTCCCCGGCTCACCTGCGACAACCCCTAAAGCGGTTCCGGCGCTAATCGTTTGACCTAGGCTAACCTCCACCCGGCCGGAAAAGATATACCTGGATTGCCCATCTTGCCCATGCGACACGGTGATCCGGTTGCCGGAGATGCCAAGGCCTTCTTCATCGTAATCACGAATG
>Ga0265293_10013933_pt1 | contig 10317 bp, 10 predicted proteins | sample Munlanlewell138R_FD_192505 | JGI IMG/M metagenome (GOLD analysis project Ga0265293, IMG submission 192505) | Leachate microbial communities from a municipal landfill in Southern Ontario, Canada - Leachate well 138R | ecosystem: Engineered > Solid waste > Landfill > Unclassified | place: Canada...
TATCTCTAATGGCAAAGCAAGGATCTGCCTGAATGCTGTTTATAACAACCCTTACAGAGCAACCACAGCTGAAGAGATTATAAACGGCAAAACCATTAACGAAGCACTGGCTGAGGAAGCTGGTGCGGCGGCAATTTCCAAAGCTATGGCTATGCCTGCCGTAGGCATTAACCCTGGTAATAAATGGAAGGTGCAGATAGCCAAGACACTGGTCAAGAGAACTATTCTTAACTGTGTCTAAATATTAGGCATAACTCCTTGATGCATGCCTTCCGCATGTAAATACTCATGCGGAAGGCATGCCTGTGTTGTGTTAAAAAGAAACGCCTAGAACAATAGCTTGAATAACAGAGAGAGGAATCGCAATGCAAAATAACTGGCGTACGTATACGGAACCGATAAGAAACTATATTGCAAAATATCCGCAAATCAATATAACTAGACAATCTATTGTTATGCCAGCCGAATGTAAGCAGGAATTTTATGCCATTTTTAAAAGCAGTAGAGAAAAGATTATTGAGCATGAGTACCATTGGTTATTGCAAAGCGCTCTTGATTTACGCAAAAACTATCTGGCTATTGAAAAAAAGATTGCGCGCACCCGCCAAACCTCGAATTACAAAACAACTTTCTCCGTGCAATCTCAGGTTGGTGAGTGCGCCATAAGCATATGGAAAACGTTCCAAAACAAGCTCAATCTATCCGACTTTAAGGCTGATGCAGTGATACTTGATTCTGTTTCAGCAGAATTTATAAATGACCCCCTCTATGTTATCTCAAAAGCGGTATATGATCCTCTCTTCGAACTTTTACAGACCAAAATCAATGAAGAAGAATTCAAAAAAACCGCTCATGAAAAAGTCATGCTTCAATTCAATAATCTATTCCGGTTATGCTACACCAAATGGGTCCTTTTAAATATATGCAAAATGGCAGAAATGGGTGAAATCTACACAGCATTAAGCCAGGAACTTTCTACCCATGCGTTATTGAAGCGGACATTAAACGTAAAACCAACAAAAGATTTATTACCCGCCGCCGTTAAAACCAGTTCAATTCCCCTGAATTACAGCCGCCGAATGCACGCTCTTTCCACTGTTGATTTTTTGATATATTCTAAAAAATATAAAAAATACATAGGCTTTAAGACTCTTTTTGAAAAAGCTGCCTCTGAAATAAGTGCATCTCAATTAAACAGAAGGACGGTATCATTTTCCTCTGTTGATAACACTCTAAACACCAACCCTTTGTTGATTTACGTAAGCGATAATATCCAGGAAGTTATACTTGTAGCAGATAGTAAGAATTTTTATCTGCCCGATTTAGTGATACACATTAATGGCATCGACACAGTCGATATCGAGCAAACTATTACCAGCCAGCCAATCGAAGCCTTATTGGGTTCGTTTATTATAACCGCTCCTGGTGTCGCCATCAACAGCGCCAAAGAGACATCAACCAGCACAATGTATTTGAATATAGGATATGACGCCACCCAACTGGATCAGGTGTTGAAGAATATAGGAAATCCAAATCCGTAAACTATTTTTTTGGTCATCTTTCTATTCAGCCTTAAGTTAAAGAGTAAAATATCCACGAAGGTGCTAAACCGGTAAAAAGCCAGCTTCGACATCGTAACCGTAGGTTCATTCATCAAAAGCGTCGTTATTGTTTAGGTATGCTTTATGTAGGCAATCTTTTATTGGCTATGGGCAAGACGCTTACGCCTGCATTAAAATCCACAAAATATGGATTACATGCGTGACGCTTATGGGGCACGCAACATTCACCAACACCTTATGAACTCTTGACATGCAAAAGACCTGTTGTTATATTAGATTCATGTACAGGGAGAGGATTTGTTATGCAAGATTATTCAACCGGTTTGTTACATGGCAACACAGATATGTTAATTTTAGGGCTGATAAATGAGATGGGGTCAGCTCATGGATACCAGCTTATAAAAGAAATGAAAAACAGGAGTAAAGGTTATTTTCAGCTCAAGGAAGGTACCCTTTACCCGCTGCTACGCAAGCTTGAAAACGATGGCTTGCTAGAAGGTAAATGGGAAGCAACGTCGAGCGGCCCGGAGCGGCGCTGTTACGTGATTACAAATAAAGGGCTGGAATTTCTCAATTACCGCAAAACTTCATGGCAACATTTAGCTAATGCGGTTAACCTGATTTTTAAACCTGAAAAAGGGTAAGAAGGACATGGTATTATGCAACCCGAGGTAAGAACGTATCTGGAAGATATCCGCTCCCAGCTTTATCTTAGAGACGATCTTGAAAAACAGTTGATCGCAGAATTGAACTGTCACCTGCAACAAAGAATTAGCGAGCTTACCACCCAAGGATATACCACGAAAGAAGCCACAGAACTTGCAATCAACTCTTTCGGAAATGCTGAAAATGTTTCGCGGCTATTATATGAAGCTTGCTCTAAAGGCAGGTGGACGGACGCTTTCAAACTTTCACTGCCTCATTTTGTTGCAGCAGCAGTTTTTGCCTCAAGTCCACTTTTTAAAACCGAAATAATAATATTAATATTGGGTATTTTTATTTTTGTCAGCCTGTGCGGATGGCTTCGAGGCAAACCAGACTGGTCGTATTCGTGGTTAGGCTATTCCTTGCTTCCTTTATTTGCAGTTGGGTTTTTGCTAATCCCAACAATTACTCAATTCGTTAACGCATTGTTTGGAAGTGCATCTTTCCCAGATACCAGTACAATGATCATGATAGCTATATACTATATTCTGGCTATTGTCATTTTATTTAGAGTATCATTTCATGCTATAAAAAGGGATTGGTTGCTTGCTGCCTTGATGCTAGCACCCCTTCCCATCATCGGTTGTTGGTTGTTTCACATGCAACAAGCAAATGGTATATACACCGACGCTGAGCTTAATTTATTCAATCGCCCCGTCGCCCAGGCCTTGTTTGTGCTCGGGTTCACCTCAGTATTATTTATTCGATTGAGACAACGGGTACTAAAAGTTGGCGTTGCTATAACTGTAACCGCGATTTCCATGATGGTTATTGGTCAAACACTTTGGGGTGATATTGGCTTTTTTGGACTGATGGGTTTATCCTTATTTTCCCTGCTTATCTTTATTATCCCGGCTGTAACCAACGCAGCCATTGGTCACGGAACCCCTATTCCTGACAATGTTTGAGGGCTCTCTATTCTTTTTTCTGCCATCGCCCGGCAAATCATAAACAATAAATCTTGTTATGTAAAGTCAGTGTCAACCCCTTCATACCGACATTTTCCCTCATATAATTACGAGAGTCAGCAAGATTGTAAAACTATAACAATAGCCTATAAACACTATTGACAACATAATTAGCAGATGTTATCTTGGTAGGTAGAGAGTCTATGTAGTGCTTGGCAGTAAGGCGGAGTAGAGTCGCATTATAATTGCTACTAGTATTACATTCTTCTCTAATACGATCCGGAGAGAGCATGCAATGACAGTTGCTATTGTTACCGATACAATACCGTGCATCGAACAAGAGCTTATAGATGAATTTGATATAAATCTGGTGCCGATACACATGGTGATCAACGGAAAGGAATACCAGGATCAGATTAGCCTCACTCCTGATGAGTTTTGGAAACTCTACCCTGATATGGAAGATTACAGCACGTCAACACCGCCAATAGCAGAGTATTTAGAGATTTTTGAACGCCTCAGTAAAACAACCAGGGACATTGCCTGTATATTCGTTTCTAAAAGTCTCAGTGCGACCGCAGAAGTTGCTATGCAGGCACGTCAATTATTTTTGAAAGATCACCCCGATGTTAATATTGCGATTATTGATAGCCGTACTGCTGCGGGTGCACAAGCCTTCATATTGCTTGAGATGGCACGCGCAGCCAAAGCAGGGAAAAGCCTGGATGAAGTAACAGCAATTGCCAATGATATGATACCTCGAGTCAAGTATATTACAGCTCTTGAAGGTTTAAAACGGCTGATTAAAATCGGCAGAGCTCCCAAGACTGCCTACATTGGCGAATTATTCCAGGTGAAACCTCTGATCGGACAGGTTAATAATACTGGAGTTGTAGAAAACTTGGGAAGAGGGCGCGGCACAGAAAAAACCATGCTCAAAATGGCTGAACTCATGGAATCTTACGTCGACCGTACAACACCTGTACATATTACCATCCACTACACAAATTCCGTGGAAGATGGGCTCAAATTAAAAGATCTTATAACGTCAAGATTCAATGTTGTAGAAACACATTTTACGCCGTATTCCCCGGTAATCTGTCTGGCAATAGGACCGTCGACAAGTGTAGCGTTTTATTCTTGAAAAAAAGGATTGGTTGCGAGGAATTTTTATAATGAAAGCTACTTTTGATGGTGGCACCTTCAAGGGAATGCTTGCAGCGAGCACTGACTGGCTGGAAAAAATTGTTCCTGATATAAATGCATTGAATGTATATCCGGTTCCAGACGGAGACACCGGTACCAACATGCTCATGACTATGCGCGCAAGCCTTGAATCCGTCGCAACAGACTCAAACGGTTCTGTCTCCTCTTTTATTTCTGCCGTTGACAAAGGTGCTTTAATGGGAGCCCGCGGCAACAGTGGCGTGATACTCTCGCAAATTTTTCACGGTGTCGCCAGAACATTAAAAAAGGCAAAAGTTGTCGATGCTCATTCGTTAGCCCAGGCGCTACAAAGCGCTGCTGATACTGCTTATTCAGCGTTAAGCGACCCGGAAGAAGGCACAATTCTTACCGTTATACGTGAAGCAGCGACAGCAGCCAATAAAGCAGCAAAAAGCTGTGATGCAACTGCTACTTCTGTACTTGCCGCGGCTACCGACGCCGCACGCACCTCCGTTATAAATACTCCTAACTTACTTCCGGTACTGAAAGAAGCCGGGGTGGTTGATGCCGGCGGGCACGGTTTGTTTACTATTCTGGAGGGAGCCCTCCTATACATTAAAGAAAAGAGTAATGGACGGGCGCCAGAGCTCTTATGCAATCAAAAGCCCTTGCTTGCACCCAAGCCTGAACCTTCTCAAGATGAAGATTATTACGGTTTTTGTACACAATTTATGATTAAAGGTGATAATCTCAGTGTAAAAAAGATTAGAAGCGTCCTGGAAAACATGGGCCAATCCCTTATCGTCGTTGGGGACGCATCTCTTGTGCGCGTACATATTCATTGTCAAAATCCTGAAGCAATCACTCATTGCGCTAGTTCTTTCGGCGCTGTTACAGATACTAATATCTGTTCCATGGATGAACAACACCAGGATTTCCTTCTGATGAAGAAAACCAGCCTCACGACTGCGGTTATTGTAGTTTGTAACGGAGCCGGACTGGTGAACGCTTTTGCTGACCTTGGTGCTACTGCCATATTGCCCGGTGGTCAAACAATGAACCCTTCAACTATGGACATTTTAAACGCTATAGAAAGAGTAGATTCAGATTCTATAATAATACTCCCGAACAACAAAAACGTAGTAACAACCGCACGATTGGCGCAAACTCTTACCAAAAAACAAGTTTGCGTTATCCCCACCAAAACCATCCCACAGGGAATAGCCGCAATGATTGAGTTTATGGCAGAAGCAGATTATGAAACTAACGTCAACCAGATGGCAGAAAATTATCACTCGGCCAGATCAATTGAAATTACACGCTCAACACGTGATGCACGGATAAATGGGCTCGAAATCTGTTCGGGGCAAATAATTGCACTGCTGGACGGTCAATTGATGGCAGCGGGTGAAAGCCCTGTAGATGTTATTCTCACGCTACTTGAGACACTTGATATCGCCGAATGCAGTGTTGTTACAATATACTACGGCAAAGATGCCAGCGAGCCAGAGGCAACCGCTATCATTGAAAAGATTCTAACAAGCTGGCCTCACCTTTCGGCGGGTTATGAAAACGGTGGGCAGCCAGAATATATGTATATTCTTTCGATAGAATAGCAAAAAACACCAATACTCCCCTCCCCCCTATACACGTAATCCTTCTCTGTATCTGCTCTTTTGTATTCCAAAATCAATTTCTCCATGCGAGCATTGGAAGAACTTAAAAATCTCAGCATAAATGTGTTATTTATTTCTTTTTTTGTTGCAATTCCACGGATAATATCACCACGATATAATAAGTGTTTCTTATATTGCAGTTGTACTTCCTTTATGGTAATATGGTGAAAAATTGACTTTGGAGGTGAACATAAACTTAAGTACCGCTGATTACAAAGGGTATTTGTAAACATTTTTTAAACCAAAAGGAGGAGTACATGAATTTTTTCTCAAGATTGATGTCCAAAAAGTGGATAATTTTGTTTGGACTCGCATTTGGGATTCTTGGCGCCCTCGCAGTCAACTGGGGCAACCCTGCCAATATGGGCATATGTGTTGCCTGTTTCTTAAGAGACATAAGCGGAGCACTGGGTTTCCATAGGGCAGGAATTGTCCAATACCTGAGGCCAGAAATTATGGGCTTTACACTGGGAGGACTTGTTGCTGCCCTGGCTTTCAGAGAGTGGCGCCCCAGGGGTGGTTCATCTCCCATCATTCGTTTCGTATTGGCCGTGTTTGTAATGATCGGCGCCTTGGTATTTCTTGGTTGTCCTGTCAGGATGATACTTCGACTGGCTGGGGGAGACCTTAACGGTCTGACAGCTCTGGCTGGTCTGGTATTTGGCGTATTGATAGGTATATATTTCCTAAAAAGAGGCTTCAACCTTGGCAAAGCCCAACCCATGTCACATACAGCTGGTGCCATAACGCCAGCTATTATGGTCTTTCTGTTAGTGCTTGCTATAGCCGCCCCCGCCTTTCTCTTCCAGAGTGAATCAGGCCCTGGTTCCTTATTTATGCCATTAGCCTTAGCATTAGGAATCGGTCTTTTTGTCGGATTTGGCGCCCAGCGCACCCGTTTTTGCTCTGTCGGTGCATGGAGAGATGTTTTCATGGTTAAAGACTTCTATCTCATCAGCGGAGTAATTGCGCTATTCGTAGGCGCCCTGATAACAAATTATATTGCCGGCAATTTTGGTGTTGAAGGTATTTACCATTGGGGTTTCGACAGTCAACCAGTTGCCCATACCGACCATCTCTGGAACTTCTTGGGCATGGCTCTGTTAGGTTTGGCTGCCACTCAGCTCGGAGGCTGTCCGTTGAGAAACCTCGTTCTTGCTGGTGAAGGCGATACTGATGCTGGCGTTACAGTACTTGGCTATATCGCAGGTGCAGCAGTAGCCCACAACTTTGCTATATCGGCAAGCGGCTCAGGAATTAATGATTGGAGCATCGCCGCCGTCATCATAGGATTGGCATTTTGTGTCATAATCGGCTTCACAATGCAAAAGGCTTAATATTATCAGGAGTAGATGACCATGATTGAAATTGACTGTAGAGGTTACTCGTGTCCGATACCAGTTGTAAAAACAAAAAAAGGTATTGAAGAGAACCCTGGAAAAGACTTAAAGGTAATTTTAGATACTCAAACAGCTGTAGAAAACGTAAAACGGCTGGGCGGGAACAGTGGATATGACGTCAGTGTTAGCCGGGACGGTGATGATTATGTACTGACGTTAAAACCTTTAAAATAACAATCTGTTACACATAAAGAAACAATAATATAAAACGGTTAGAGTCAGAATAAACCCTAACCGTTTTATATTATCAAATGGTCTTACGTCAGCATTGCTGGCATCAAGTCGGTATGACAATTTGCCAAGCCTGACACAGCATACGCCAATAATTTTTGCTACTCTTGTTTACAAAGCTGTTATAATAGGTTTGGCGTTTTGTATCATAATCGGTTTCACAATGCGGGGGAGGCATAATATTATCAGGAGCAAGCAATCATGATTGAGGTTGATTACAGAGGTTATTCTTGCCCAATCCCATGCGAAAAAACGAAAAGGGTTTGCGAAGAGAACCCTGGACAAGAAATAAAGATATTGCTGGATGACCATGCCGCTGTACAAAACGTCACACGCTTGGGCAAAAACAGTGGATATGAAGTCACTTCCATCCGGGAAGGTGACGAATATACACTTGTGTTTAAACCTCTCGAATAACCAGCTAATTCACGTATCGGAACAATAGTACATCGATACATCCAAATACCAGTTCGCCGTGGACAACTACCGCTTTTTGGAGGTTGTACACCCGATAAGCTCAATAACCGTGATTTCTGCAACCTGCTAAAGAAAGGATGACGGAGAACGCAGAAATGGTTGAAGTATTAACAGCAGATAATCATTATATTGAAATAACAAACACTAAAAAAGTTTTATTTCCAGAAGATGGCTTCACTAAAAGAGACCTCATTCAATACTATCAGGACATTGCTCCTTTTATGCTACCCCATCTGGAAGGCAGGCCGCTTACCATGCACCGTTTTCCAAGTGGAATTGGAGAAGAAGGATTTTATCATAAGGAAGTGCCAGAATACTTCCCAAGTTGGATCAAGCGTGTTGAGCTTGGTAAAAAAGATGGAAGGACACGCTACCTGATATGCAATAACACAGCTACTCTTATCTATATAGCAAACCTGGCTTGCATCACACCTCATGTATGGCTCAGTAGAAACGACAGGATTGCGTATCCCGATATGATAATCTTTGATCTGGACCCGTCAGATGATGATTTTGAAAAAGTACGTCAGGCGACTTTTTACCTGCGCGATCTATTGAACGAACTTAATCTATCATCCGTCATTAAAACTACCGGTTCTCGGGGAGTTCATATTATTATCCCCCTGGACAGAAGGATCATCTTTGACAAGGTGAGAGTAATCGCGAGAAAGATCGCAGGCATTATGGCAGTTCGCTATCCTGAGATTGTTACAGTTGAACAACGCAAAAACAAGCGAGGCAACCGCGTTTATATTGACACACAGCGTAACAGCTATGGGCAAACAGCCGTGGCGCCATACGCAATCAGGGCAAAACACGGCGCTCCCGTTGCTACACCGATCAGTTGGGAAGAACTAAAAAACCCTGAGCTTAACCCTCAGAGTTACAATATAGAAAATATCTTCAAGCGGCTTTCAGAAAAAAAGAATGTCTGGGCGGATTGGCTGGACCATCCTAATTCATTGACGAAGACATTAAAGAAACTTGAAGAGCTTAAATAACTAACAACATCTGCGTTATTATCTGAAAAAATTTGCCACCAGCTCTGAAAAATCCAATATGCACCGTGTTTTTGCAAATATTCAAGACAATCTTTAATTTAACCAAACGTGTGTCATGTATACAGCTTTTTTACGCCTCACATCCTATTCACTCAAATGACTTCAATCATAATCGGTCGTGTTTGTATGCAAATCTTATTAGTAATATAATTACCACATGCTTTAATCATTGGCCTGGCGAAAGGTTGTAATATTAAGATTCATTAGAGCCTCGCGCGAAAGTATCGTTAATTCTATTTTCACTTTTTGTCTCACAATGGCATCGCAAATCAAAATTATTCTGGATTATTCGGAAAGAAAAGGACGTAAAAGACTGAATGCTTGTAACAGTAATGATTGAAATCCCCAAAGGTAGTCGTAATAAATATGAATATGACCCCGACCTTAAAGTAATCAAATTAAATCGTATGTTGTTCTCTGCCGTGCACTATCCCAGTGATTATGGCTTCATACCGAACACGCTGGCTGGTGATGGCGACCCTCTTGATGCACTTGTAATGGTATGGGAACCAACCTTCCCTGGATGCGTGATTGACGCGTATCCCGTCGGTCTTTTCAAGATGCGGGATGAAAAAGGCCCGGACGAAAAGATACTATGTGTACCAGTAAATGACCCGATGTGGAACCACATTAAAAGTCTTAAGGATGTCCCCCCTCACATGCTTAAAGAAATTGAACACTTTTTCAAAGTTTACAAAGAGCTAGAGGCCAAAAAAACTGGTATCGAGGGCTGGGACGATCAAGAAGCTGCCATCCGCATTATTGAAGAATCAAGAGAAAGATTCAAAAACTCTGGATCATAACAAAGACCTTTTCTTTGACTTTACTCTGGTTAAACATTTTTAACCAGAGTAAATGCTTTGAGAGAGCACGCTTAACCCAATTTCATAATCTCAAGAAAAGCTTCTTTTGGAACTTCAACCTGCCCTATCATCTTCATCTTTTTCTTGCCTTCCTTCTGTTTTTCCAAAAGCTTTCTCTTACGGGTGATATCACCCCCATAACATTTGGCAAGGACATCTTTTCGACGGGCAGAAACATCTTCTCTTGCAACAATACGCCCCCCGACTGCCGCTTGCAAAGGCACTTTGAATAACTGACGCGGTATTACTTCTTTCAACTTCGATACG
>Ga0265293_10013934_pt1 | contig 10317 bp, 8 predicted proteins | sample Munlanlewell138R_FD_192505 | JGI IMG/M metagenome (GOLD analysis project Ga0265293, IMG submission 192505) | Leachate microbial communities from a municipal landfill in Southern Ontario, Canada - Leachate well 138R | ecosystem: Engineered > Solid waste > Landfill > Unclassified | place: Canada...
AGTCTTAAAAGAAGTAGATCTAGAAGAAAGAAAAGAACAGTTAGCCATATTAAATCAATTTGACGAACAAAAAGAAGGCGATCTGGAAAGAGTTATGGATCGCGCCCCAGCGTACCTCACCACTCACATCATGCAGGATAATAACGCCCGAGTGGAAGCGTTTGGTTCAAACTCACAGTTGGTTATTCCTGGTAAGGTCGTCAGTGCTAAAACCGGTACTACTAATGACTTGAAAGACAACTGGACAGTGGGCTTTACACCTGAATTCTTAGTCATTACTTGGGTCGGAAATAACGACAACACTCCTATGAATCCTTACTTAGTTTCTGGTGTCACTGGGGCAGCACCAATTTGGCATGACATCATGAGTTTTGTCTTGCAAGACGAAGAGTCAATTTGGCCTGAGAAACCAGATGATGTCACTTCAGCTATGGTTTGTGCTAATGGTATGCCGCCTTCTTACTCAAACAATAGCTGCCAAGGCATGCATCAAGATTTGTACTGGGAAGAAAGCCGACCCTCAGCTTCTGAAGTCATCCAAAAAGAAGTTTGGATTAATCCTGAAACCGGCCTGCCGCCTGAGTATGGTCAAGAAATTGATGGTCTAGTTTTAGAAACTCACACCCTTTACAAAGACCCCGTAACTGAACTATATTGTGCGGACTGCAATCGGCCCAGTGATGAGCAAGGCAAGATTCAGTATGAAAAGTATTTTGTGAATGAAAACAGCTCTAGGAGTGATGGCGAGTCGAAATACTTTGAATTTTTTTCCACAGACTCAATTCAAATCAACTCCGTGAAATCTGAGGATGAAGAGCAGGATTAAACAAAAAAAACAAGCCTGGAGAATTAAGCAGCTAGTGGGTGGGATCGGCATCTTGCTCGGACTGGCACTAGTATGGTGGTATTGGTGGTCAACACCGCTACTCAGCCCTCTCTCGGAGCTGACAACTTTTAAGTTTATTAACAAGCTTACTCCCAATAGTCATGACAAAATAGTTTATGGTTTTTTACCCTATTGGAACTTGGAAGATGCTGAGATTCAGCCAGAGGTGACTAACCTAGCCTATTTCGGTTTAACTCTCCAAGGTGATGGCACCGTTATGACTCGGGGCGAAGATGGTCTAGAACCTGGCTATAACAAGCTCAGTTCTGACAAAATTCTTGATATCTGCACCGAGTTTGAAAACACGGAGCGGCAAGTGGAAATTGTGCTGACTTTATTTGATAACGATGAGATTGTGGCGCTCTTAACTAATCCCCAAGCCGCTGCCAACCTCAACCAATCTTTAGACTCTCTGATCTTGGCTTACCCCATTAAAGGAGTCAATCTTGATATTGAATACTCCGGTCCTGTCACCGATCAGCTCCGCCAACAGCTCACTAAACTAGTCGCTTCAGTAAATCAGCATTTAGACGAAAAATATGATGACATTAACTTATCAATTGATATGTATGCTGGAGCAGCCAGCAGATATCAACTTTGGGATGTGGCCGCCATCAGTCCTCATGTAGATTACATCATTGTCATGGCTTATGACTTTCATCTTCGTTCCTCTCCCACTGCTGGACCGGTGGCACCTCTTTTTGGCGGTGAAGAGCATTGGGACAGCGATATTAATCAGCATTTAGCGAACTTCCTTCAAGTGGTCCCCAAAGAAAAAATCTTACTGGGAGTGCCTTTTTATGGCTACGAGTGGCAGACTACTACCCGTGATTCTCAGGCTCATACTTTTCCCCAATCCGGCAGCACGGCCAGCTATAAGAGAGTTCAAGAGCTACTCACCCAACAATCAGAGTTGGATGTACAAGAGCATTGGAATGAGTTTGCCTTGTCACCCTACTTGTCTTACATGAAAGATGATGAAGTGTTTGTCGTCTATTATGAAAACTCCCGCTCACTTTCCTACAAGTTAGATTATGTTAATCAATTAGATCTAGGCGGCATTGCGATTTGGGCACTGGGATATGAAGACAATAACCGGGAGTTGTGGGAAGTGATTGCGGGTAAGCTTTAGCTCACTATGAATAGCGGGTAAACATAAAATAAAAAACTGAGGGGCAACTTAACTATTATAGGTCAGTATCGTTCTATAACTTACAGATAGGCTTTGTGATCTATAGGACTGGGTGATATTATTACTTCATGGGTAGAAGTCAGCCTATAAAATATAAAAATCGCACACGTTTGGTTTTCAAATTCATCTTAAAAAATTGGAAAAGCAAGCGATTTTTTTTCGCATTTTTTTCAGATTTTTATCACACCCCGCTCTTTCATCATTTAAAGTGGCTGTTAAAATCATTGCGCTCGCACCAGCTGGCACTTTCATCAATTAAAAAGTCGGCGGCGGTCTCACCGATCACCATCTACAATCGGCAGCGAACTTTTTCACCTGCCTTCAAAGGCTGGTCTGCCGATCCACTGCTTGCTGCTGTTATTAATCGGATCAGTCGCCAGTTACGCCTCAACGATGAAGTAGAAATCAAACTGCCTTCTATTAAACTTCCTCATGCTTTTTGGAAAAAATTTGCGCTGGCTAATTTGCTATTAATAGTTGGAGCCGGCTATGGCTTTTATCTTTATTTTCTTAATGACCTACCAGCACCTGAAGAGTTAGCCCAAAACAACCAAGTGATTACCACTCGGATTTTGTCACGAGATGGAGAGCTGCTTTATCGAATCTATGAAGATGAAAATCGCACATTGGTCGCCTTAACAGATATTCCGCAGGTTACTATCGATGCAACGCTGGCTATTGAAGACAAGAATTTTTTTTACCATCGAGGATTTTCTTTAAGCGGCATTATTCGGGCTGCCATTGCTAATAGCAAAGATCAGTCGTATCAACAAGGCGGCTCCACCATTACTCAACAGTTAGTGAAAAACAGGCTACTGACTTCAGAAAAAACTGTCAGAAGAAAAATAAGAGAGTTAGTGCTGTCTTTTTTAGTCGAAAGAACGTACTCTAAGGAACAAATTTTAGAGATGTACTTAAACCAAGTTGCTTATGGTGGCGCAACATATGGAATTGAAGAAGCAGCTCAGAGATATTTTGGTAAACACGCCAGTGATCTAAATTTAGCAGAAAGCTCCTTACTAGCAGGCTTACCTGTGGCACCTTCCGTCTACTCACCTTTTGGTCCAACTCCAGAAATTAGCAAACAACGCCAGTACGAGGTGTTGAGACGGATGGTAGAAGATGGCTACATCAGTCAACTGCAAGCAGAAGAAGCATTTGCGGAAGAGCTGAAATTTCAAAATGATGTAATTAATATCAAAGCCCCCCATTTTGTGATGTACGTCAAAAAAATCCTGGCAGAACAATATGGTGAAGAAACAGTGAATCAGGGCGGGTTGGAAGTGAGAACCACCCTCGATTTATCATTGCAGAATCAAGCCCAGCAGATAGTCACCGACGAGGTGGAAAAATTAACACCTCTGCGAGTGCAAAATGGAGCTGCGGTCGTAACCACCCCTGACACTGGTGAAGTACTGGCCATGGTAGGTAGCAAAAACTATTTTGACTTTAGCAACGATGGTCAAGTGAATGTGGCCCTCCGGCCCAGACAACCTGGTTCATCAATCAAACCGCTCACTTACGCCATTGCCTTAGAAAACGGCAAACATCCCAGCACCATCATTGAGGACAGCCCAGTGACCTATCTTGCAGCCGGCAGTCCTCCTTATAGTCCTAAAAATTATGACGGCAAATTTCATGGCAAAGTCACTCTGCGAGAAGCATTAGCTTCTTCTTACAACGTCCCAGCGGTCAAACTGCTAGCAGAAATTGGTGTGGGCAACATGATTGATAAAGCTCATCTGATGGGTATCGATACCTGGGAAGATCGACGACGTTTTGGCTTATCACTCACCCTGGGCGGCGGTGAAGTAACCATGTTAGACATGGCGGAAATGTACAGCACTTTCGCCAACTTAGGCCGTACTGTCGAACTTAATCCAATTTTAGAAGTCAAAAACTATCAAGGCGAAACTCTTTATCGCAACACCTGTGCGTTGGATGGGGTAGGCTGCCCGTCCACCGACTCTCTCCAGCCGGAAGTAGCTTATCAAATTACTAATATCTTGGCTGATAATAAAGCCCGTACTCCTGCCTTCGGTGAGCAGTCGGTGCTGCATATTCCTGGTCAGCAAGTCGCTGTTAAAACTGGCACCACCAATAATCTGCGAGATAACTGGACCATTGGTTTTACGCAAGATCATTTAGTCACCACTTGGGTGGGAAATAATGACAATACCTCAATGAGCTATGTAGCCTCTGGTATTACAGGGGCCTCACCAATTTGGAATAAGATCATGCGCTTAACACTCAATCCAGAGCAACCACATCAATTTTCAGTTCCAGCCAACTTAATTCCAGTCAAAATTTGTGAAGCGACCGGCACCCTGCCTTGCGCCGGCTGTCCTAAAGTGACAGAAGAGTTGTTTGCGATCGGTAACTTGCCCACCAAACAGTGTCATTCCAGCTGGTTTACAGAAGAACAAAAGGAAAATAGTGATCAGCCCTTACCACACCGAGATCAAATTTTAGAGGGATTTATGATTCGCTAGTAAATTAAATGTTGGCTTCATCACAACAGTTAAGTTAGAAGTTGGCGTAATCAACTAGCTTGACTCAGCTCCACCACTCTTTCTTCAATTAAAGCGACCACTTCATCAATGTCTAAGTTGGTGGTGTCAACTTCCCACGCATCTGGTACTTTTTTCAATGGATCTGTAGCACGATTAGAATCCAGTTCATCTCTTTTGATTAAATCTTCTTTAACTTTTTCCAGCTCCACATCTTCACCCTTGGCTAAGATTTGTTCCCATCTTCTCCGGGCTCTTTCTTCAATTGAAGCAGTTAAAAATATCTTTAAATTTGCAGCTGGCAATACCCGATAGGTGATATCACGGCCTTCCATGACCACTTGCTGTTGAGCAGCGATCTGCTGCTGCCAACCAACCAAGATCTGCCTCACTTGCGGATGTTGAGCCACCAGCGGCACAATCCGGCTGACTTCTTCAGTTCTAATACTCCAAGAAATATCTTCTCTTTCACCAGTGCTTTGATTAATTAAAATGATGGTGATAAGCCGCCCATCCTTTTCTTCTGGAGCTGGCTTCCTCACTTCTAATTCCACGTCATTGAGCAAAGCCACCACCTCTGCTTCCTGTTGTGGATCTACCTGATGACGCAAGGTTAACAATGCTACCGCGCGATACATCGCGCCTGTATCCACATACAAAAAGCCCAGCCGCTCAGCCAATAATTTGGAAACAGTTCCTTTGCCAGCCGCCACTGGTCCATCGATAGCAATGTTAAATGGTTGGGTTGAAGTCATCTTAATTCCTATTCTACTAGTTGTTTTACTCTAGTGACAATCTGCGCTACTACTTCTTCAATATTTAAATCAGTCGTATCCAAAATCCAAGCGTCTGGAGTCGGTTTTAAAGGATCAACTTTACGAGTCATTTCTCTAGTATCACGAGAGGCCACATCCGCTTTCACCTCTTTTCGCGTTACTTTTAAGCCCATTTCCACTAATTTTTCCTGTTTCCGATTGACCCGCTCATTGGCATCTGCAGTCAAATAAATTTTCAAAGTTGCCTTGGGCAAAACGACACTGCCAATATCGCGCCCCTCCATCACCACATCATGTTCGTTAGCCAACTGGCGCTGCATCTCCACCAGCACTTTTCGCAGCGGCTGGTGCTGTCCAATAATTGAAGCACCTTCACCATACTCAATTTCGCGAATCTGCCAAGAAACGTCCTCTTCACCTAAATAAACTGAGACAGTCCGGCCATCATTCTTGTCGCCAACCGGCCGTGCCAACCTAATTTTTAAATTTTTAGCTAAAGCCGCCACCGCCTCACCATTGTTCCAGTCCACGCCAGCCTGTTGAGCAGCTAAAGCCACCGCCCGATACATCGCTCCGGTGTCAATATAGGTCAGCTGAAGTTTTTGAGAAAGCAGTTTGGCAATCGTGCTTTTTCCGGCGGCTACCGGACCGTCAATGGCTATTTGCAGTGCAGAAGAATTTTTTGCCATAACAATCTAGCCTTATCTAAGTTAAGAAATCAAACTTAAATTTATCTTAGGCAGGATAATAAATAATTTAAACTACTTCTTTCGACTGGATTTCTTGATTTTTTTAGACGATTTTTTAGGAGCTGACTTTCTTGAAGCACTCTTAGCAACTGATTTTGGATCAACCAGCCATTCCTCTCGATCTGCAGTCAGCAGTCCGCCCAAGCCCACAATGATTAAAATTAGCGGCCAAAAATTCCAAAATGCAGAGGGCAGCATCCCCATATTTGAGGCTAAAAAGATTAACCCCATAATAACTAATGTGGCGGGCCAGAAAACACTTTTGGGCATGTGACTCCTTGTAATATCAACTCGTTAGCTTCATTAAAGAATAAAAAAGGGTGGAGCGCAAGAGGGGGAGACGAAAATTAGGCTGTTACTGCCACTTCAATTCTCGAGCTGTATCTCGCTGCTGAGCTTTCTTCTTTAACTCCTCCCGCCGATCTTGTTTTTTCTTGCCCTTAGCCAAAGCAAACTCCAGCTTAATTTTGTTATGGGTGAGAATAAATGTCAGCGGCACCATCGTAGTACTCGAGTGCTCAGTTTCCCTGATCAACTCTTCCAACTCGCGTTTGTGCAGCAACAGTTTTCGGCTACGCTTGGGATCATACTCACGATTGTCGGCAAACTGATAAGGGGTAATCTGCGTGTTGATTAAGAAAGCCTCTCCGCCCATGATTTTGACAAAACTGCCAGCAAAACTGCCGCTTTTTTGACGCAGGCTTTTCACCTCTGAACCAGTCAATACCACCCCAGCCTCGAATTTCTTCAGGATTTCATAATCAAAAGTCGCGCGGCGGTTCTTTAACAAAACTTCTGCCATAAACCGTATTGTACCAGGGAAAAGGTGTAGCCAAAACTTGATCAGCTAAAATCGAGCCTTACTTGAGCCTTAAAGGCTAATCGCGTAGACGATTGAGCCGCTGACAGCGAAAGCTTGATTAAGCTCTGGACTAACAAACAAGGCAGTGGTTGAAGCTAGGGAAGCACTCTTAATCTCTCGCAGGAATTCTCCCTCTTTACTTAAGATGACCAACCGGCTTTGATCCGGCTCCAGCAGATACAACTCATCCATTTCTTCTGTGGTAAAAACCATAATGGAACTTTGAAACGGCTCTTCTAATCCAACTATCTCAAAATCGACTTCTGCTCCCGAACTGAGCTTATGCAGCCCACCCTCACGGGTAGTAATCCAAATATCACCATCCACCATCATCGAAGTTACTTGGTTGTAATCAAATCGAGCTGCGCCGCTCACCCAGCCGATTGGCTCAGAGTAGCCATCTTCTCGCTCTGCATAACGATAAATTTCTCGCTTTTCCGGATTAAGCACATAAATGTAGGTAACGTAGGCAGCTAAATGAGTGCCCGCCCGATTGGAATCACCTTCGGCAATAACTTCCTCAGCCTCAGCTTCCCCAGCTAACTCTGCTCGATGAACTCCCTGACTGAGTAAAAATAGCTCCTCATCCATAAGTTTAAAATCGCGCAACTGGTCAAGCTGGTCATAATTGTAAGTTTGGTGCTGCTTGTTTTCTAAGTTAAGCACAATCACTTGTTGACGTTCTTTATCTAAAAATACCGCCCGACCTGGACCGGCATCAACAGCGGCGGTCACAAAATCAGATTCCACTAATCGTAAATCGTAAAATACCTCCAATTGATTAAACTCCTCTTTGCCAGAAATTTCCGCAAGTAGTCCCTGAGCTGCTGTCAGTTCTTCTTCAAGTCTTTTTTGAGCAGATCGCTGACCCTTATACTTAGTTTGCAGCTGTTCCATATCCGCTACTACTCCTGCGACGGTTTCTCTGGCTAAAATTGGCTCAGCTGCAACTTGGGCCTCTGCTGTCTGCAGCTGCTGTTGTAACGGAGATAGATCTGCTTCAACTGCTCGTACTTGCTGTCTCATTCTTAGCAGCTGAAAAGCCACTAAACCGCCAATAACTAGTAAACCAATAATGAAGGGCAGAAGGGTGCGGATAATTTTACGAGGTGAGTTGGAGTTGAGGTACACATCTCTACTCACTAATCTTTTAGGCAGAGCTGCTACTTTGAGAATTATACTAGGCAGTTTAACTAAAACACCTCCTAATTTAGCCAATAACGATTTAATCAAACTAAAAAATTTTTTCAATCCAATTAAAATGGCCTGAACCACTTGGCCAGCTGGCTTGGGTTGAGTCGTCTCAGCTTGACCAATACCTAAAGCAGCTAGCTCTTCACTGGTCTCTGACTGTTTAGCAGCAGTGCTTTCAGCTGGTTTTTCTGCCTGGGAGGAGCGACGTTTGCCCGCACCTCGTAATTTTAAAGCCGGCGGAATATCAATGAAGGGAGTCTCACTTTTAGGCTCAGCCTTAATCTCGGGCTCAACCTCTCCACTCAAATCACCCACCTCATCCTCCGCCACTGTACCCAACTCCTCATCGCTCAATTCTTCCTCACGATACTGGAATTTATCTGGATCAAATCGGCTAAGATCTACCTCATCTTCCACCTCATCTTCCACCTCAATCGCCACTCCCAACCCCTTGACACCGCTGGACATCTCCACTTCTTGGCCATGTCCAATAAAGGCCATGCTCGCCAAAGAAGAGTCATCTAGTCCATGGATACCCGGCAAAATTGAAGAGATAATTGAATCAACCTCAAAACCACGATCAAATTTTAAGCCCACTTCATTTAGAAATTCGCCGGCTTGGGGGGTAGACAAGACAACCATATCTTCTTCGAGCCGCTTGCCCTCAACAATTTTCAGCTGCCGCTGCGAATTTAGCAGCACCCCACTGCGATCACCGCGTTTCAGGAACACACTGCCGCTCTCAACACCTAAAATCATTTTTTGCGAAGAAAAAATACCACAAGCGACGGTGAGATTAACACCAACCTCTTGGGCAAAACTATTTAAGTCAGCTAACAATTGATGCAACTCTACAGCAGAGTTTGCCGGGGAAGATTCAATCATTTCCATCACATCTCGGCCTACATTGCCGGCGTGCTCTCCAGAAACAGAAAAAGCACAAACCAACTCACCCCGATTAGTCGGGTGAGAAACAACTTGAGACCAACCAGTAAACTGGGGTAATCCCACAACAGGTGTGACGTCAAGTTTATACATCAATTCATTCTATCACACTATATCATCCAGCCAACTTATTTAACCTCACTCCACCCACTTATTTAAATCACTTATTTAGATAATGGTAACAAAGAAAATTACAGCCAAAATGGCTAAACCAACATGCACATACCCCACCACTTTCAAGGATCCTGAAAGTGACGTCACTAAAGTGCGCTGCATGGTGTGAATTTGCCTAATGACCACAATGGCAAAAACTGTGTAAAGGATGCCCACCAGGATAAATAAAACTTTCAAAAAGTTAAAAAAGAGATCACTGACAAACTCGGGCGAAACAGTCTGGTCACCCAAAATTAGGGGCAGTTGCAATAACCACATTACCTCACCCTCCCCTCTAATTTTTCTTTTTCTTCTTCCAATAATAACTCGTTAAGAAATTGCGTCACTTTATTGGGATGAGGCACACCTTCAAATTCAAACTCAGCATTAGCGGCGGCTGTCTGAATTTTAACGGTGCCAAAATTGACCAACGACTGCAACGCACCACCGGTGGTAGCGGTAATATCTTCAATATTATCAATCTTGGCGGCACTAATATTTTTGTAAATTAAGGAGAGAAAATCGATATCAATAATTCTTTCATCGGTCACAATGTAAGCATTGTAGTACCAAGTTAAAAAGGCTTCTAAAATCACTCCCGATGTAATTAGGTACCATAAAATCACAATAGCTGATCTAAATCTGAGCGGAATAGCTTGATAGAAATCTACCGCTGGAAATAATAGTGGCAGTAGCAACATGATGAGAATCACTAAAATTTTTCCCAACTGAGTGATGGGGTGTTTTCTCAGAAGTAGCAAAACTTGCTCATTATCAAGCTGGGAATCAAAAGCATAGACCGTCAGTGGCTTGGGTGCAAAAGCATCAAAAGGATTGTTAGAGGGTTTTTCATTTCTCATCACTTGAGAATACTTATTGACCGCATCGATTGGGGTTAGTTTTTGCTCCACATCACTGACTAATTTTTTTGCTTTCTCAATTAAAGGGGCTTTGTGACGGGTGGAGGTGTCAGCGGCAGGTTCGGGCTGATGGGCTGGCTCAGACTTTGATTCGTCTGGGTGATTAGCTTCAGCTTGCTGCTTAGTTTCA
>Ga0265293_10013935_pt1 | contig 10317 bp, 23 predicted proteins | sample Munlanlewell138R_FD_192505 | JGI IMG/M metagenome (GOLD analysis project Ga0265293, IMG submission 192505) | Leachate microbial communities from a municipal landfill in Southern Ontario, Canada - Leachate well 138R | ecosystem: Engineered > Solid waste > Landfill > Unclassified | place: Canada...
GGAGGACCGCACTCGAGCGGGCATCATCCTCGACGCCCAATCGCTGCAACCCGGCACAGATGGTAGAGTGAGGCACGATGCCGATGCCCCGGAAACCCACGCCAGAACGCTACTGCGAAGCCTGCGGGAAACGCTTGGAGCGGAAGCGTATGGGGAATGGGCGGCTGGAGTCACTACTGCACTTCAACCGTCGCCCGTACTGCGACCGCGAGTGCATGAAGGCAGCCTTCCGAGCGAAGCCGAAGAAGCGGGACTCGAGCTGGATGACCGCTCACTATCACGCCCGGAACCTGAAACCGCCAGGGCCATGCGAGCGCTGCGGGAAGCCGAACGGCTCGGACGTACACCACAAGAACGGCGACTGGCAGGACAACTCGCCCGAGAACTTGGAGAGGCTCTGTCGCTCCTGCCACAACCGGGAGCATCGCCCGAGGGCGGCCTGTTCGATCTGCGGGAAGCCGGTCAAAGGCTACGGGTACTGCGACAAGCATTATCAGCGGTTCAAGAAGTGGGGCGATCCGCTGATGGTGAAACAGAACCAGCACACGCCGGTCGAGCGAATGACCGAGTAGGCGTCCTTCCCGACGCCCTCGAGGGGGGTGATGCTTCGGGGAGTGGGCGGCCCACCTACGCGGTGCGGCGGCTCACTCCCCGAAGTTTTCGTGAATGCGAGCGCCTCCAGGGACTCCCCGACGACTGGACAGAGCTCGGCCACTACTACGAGGGCTTCGACCGCGAACACCTGTGGAACGCCAAGACGCGCACCCGCCCGAAGGGCGAGGAAGCCGAGGCCATCGTCCGCAAGATCGCGGACACGCACCGCTACCGCCTGTGCGGGAACGCTGTCACGGTCAGCGTGGCCGAGTGGTTGGGCCACAGGGTCGCGGCGGCGCTCGCAGCCGAGGAGCTCGAGGACGCCGCGTGAACCGAGGCCTGTTCACCAGCAACCGCCCCGATTGGGAGACGCCGCCCGAGTTGATCGCCGACCTCGAGCGCGAGTTCGGGCCGTTCGACCTCGACCCCGCCTGCTGGCCGCACACCGCGAAGGCTCCGAAGTTCTACACGCCCGAGGACAACGGCCTCGCCCAGCCCTGGTTCGGCAAGGTGTTCCTCAACCCGCCCTACGGCCGCGAGATAAGCCAATGGACGGCGAAGGCCGCCGAGGAGCGGGCCAGGGTGGAGCACATCATCCTGCTGCTGCCCGCCAGGACCGACACGGCCTGGTGGCACGACCACATCATCCCGAACGCCAGCGAGATTCGCTTCCTCCGGGGCCGCGTCAAGTTCCTACTGGACGGCGAATCGCGCATGTCCGCGCCGTTTCCGAGCGCGGTCGTGGTGATGAGGGGGCGACATGTCTAAGCCTCTCGTCAAGCGCAACGTCGCTCTCGCTGGCGAGTTCGCGAGCCTCGTTATCAAGGACGAGGAGCTGGCCGAGGCCGTGAACGGCAAGACGGTCGTCGTCCTACCCACATGGGACCGCGAGCTGGCTCGCTTCAACCTCGGCCTGGTGCGTACCGAGAACGACAACGTGTTCCTGCTGCTGATGCCGAGCGGGAGGTGGTCAACGGTCACGCCCGAGCAGGCGGAGGAGTTCTTCGCCGAGGGCGACGAGGCCCTCTGCGAGCACGCCTGGCACCTCTACCTGCGAGGCAAGGCGACCTTCTCCGATCTGGCGGAGCTTGACCCCTACAGGGAAGTCTGGCGGGAGTTCGCCAAGGGCGCCTATAGGCGTCATGTGCGCGAGCAGCGGGAGGCCAACGCCTTCCGTAAGGCCGTGAAAGCGAAGGAGGACAGGATGATGATTACCCCGGAGGAGGCCAGGCAACTCTCGACCCAAGCCATCAAGCGCGACGAGGGCAGCCTGGTGGCCGCCGTGCGGCGCGAGAAGTTGGCGCTGACCGGCACCTGGCGTGGTAGGCGCAGGCTCGCGAAAGCCAGGAAGGCCATCGAGCGGGCGGCCAAGCGGGGCGACCGCGACACCTGGGTGGACGGCCCGGACTATGAGCAGGCGGTCGCCCTCCGCGACTACCTACTGGAGCACGGGTACGTCGTGAGCGGGGTTCGGTGGAGCGCATGGCAGTACGGGTGGGGGCTGAGGGTCAGATGGTGAACCGCAACCGGGAGGACTGGATGATAGTAGCGGCAGGATTAGCCAAGCGGCGCTCGGACGCCAACCGCGAGCGGAACATCCGCGAGTGGGAAGCCGAATGGAGAGCCGAGCAAGACCGGCGCGAACAACGCATCGCCAAGGAAGGCGAAGCGCTGACCCGCACCCGACGCGGCAGACGCACCCTGCGTCGAATCAGCGCAGAGATCGAACGGGCCATAAGCAAGGGCGAGCATCGCATCACCGTGAATGTACGCCGCAGCGAGGAGCGGGCCATAGCGCTCCAGCGCTACCTAGAGTCGCTCGGCTACCACGTCGGCCGCTTCGGTAATCCCCGCATCACCGTACTGACCGTGTATTGGAGCGGCGAGTGACGCCCCTGCCGTGCATCGGCTGCTGGGGCTCGCCGCAGCCCGCCATACAGGCGAGGGCGAACAGGTGGGCGGTGCGCTGCGCTTCCTGTGGTCGCCGCACCTATGAGCGCCTTACCACCGACGAGGCCGTAGCCGACTGGAACAAGGGCCTCGTAGCCATATCGAGGTCGAAGGCGGAAATCGGATGAACGCCGTCAGGTTCACCGGCGAGAACGTCGCCGAGGTGGTGCGCTTCGCCCAACCACATTGCCCGCGCAGCGTCTACTTCGAGATGGACGGCAAGCCGCTTCTAATGGTTCGCACGCCTAATGGCATAGCCCGCATCAACCCGTGGGATTGGGTCATCAAGCACGCCGACGGCTCTGTCGAGGTCGTCGATCAGATCGAGTTCATGAGGAGGCAGGGGAATGGCTACTAAGTTCCGTAGGAAGCCCAAGTACATCGACGCCATCCAGTTCACGGGCGACAACCACGCCGACATCGTGGCGCTCTGGAACAGCGCCTGCGAGGACAAGCCGGTGGACGAGGAGACGGCCCGCTACTGGCGACACCGGGGCCAAGAGGTGCCCAAGACGATGCATCAGGCGATAGCGTTGGGCCTCGAGCGTGGCGCGTGGGCTTTCAAGGCCGACGACGGCAGCGTCGGCGTCTACCACAGCGACGAGCATTTCATGGACGAGTTCGAGGAAGTCGTCTATGACTAGGTTCCGCAGACGCACCTTCGACTACGAGGCCGTGCAGTACACCGGGGCGAACCTGGCTGAGATCATCGAGTTCTATGGCAATGGAGCGAGGGTGGCCGTGGAAGCGGGGCGTGTAAGCCTGCGAAAGTCGGGGTCATACGTCGATGTCGAGCTGGAACCGGGCGAATGGCTGGTGCGGACCCCTGGCGCTTCATTCATCACCCTTTCTGATGCAGAGCTCCGCAGCAAGTTCGAGCCCGAGGGAAGCGAGCTCCGCAGCGCGATGAGGGCCGCCCGTGAGCGCGAGGCTATGGCGCGGAGGATAGAGCGGTACGCGAACGGGCGCGACGAGCTGTGAGCCGCCCCCTGCCCAACTGCTGCGTGGACAGGGTGGGTTGGGCGAAGCGCAGCTACGCCAGCGAGGAGGAGGCGGTGCAGGCCGGCATCGAGGCGACGAGGCGAACGGGTATTGAGATGGAGAGCTACCCGTGCAAGGTGAACAAGGGCCGTTGGCACATCAGGAAGGTGAGGAAATGAGCATCAGAGGGGCTGTGACCAGGTGGGAAGCGGTGGGCGACGCGGGCAAGAACGCGGGTTGGGTCTATTCGCGCGTCAGGTGCGACAACTACCAGACGCGCGACAACCTCACGATCAAGTACACGCAAGACGGGTTCGTGCGGGAGGTCAACAGGCTGGACCCCGATGACCCGGCGAGCCACGGGCATATCCTCGCGGCGGTGCTCGAGGGCGCTCGGCATCGCGGTTTCTGGTTGAGCGCCAGGGAGAACGGCGTCGGCTTCGAGGCCACGTTCCGCCTCGTGGACGAGGAGTACGGGGGCTTGGGCGACACCTTCATCGAGGCGGTGTTGTGGGCCTACGTGAAGCTGGTCGAGGCCAAACGGGAGACACCAAAGCCAGCGTCGAAGTCGTAGAATGCGGGTAGCAGAGAAGGCCATACGTGCTCTAGCATGGAGCACTGGACGGGTCAAGTCGCGTGTTCCCGATTCTGGAACACCGGCAGATCGCAAATCGAGTGATCGGCAGAATGTAAACTAAACAGCGAAGCCCCGGCAGTGTAGGTGCCGGGGCTTCGTCATGTGGTGGAGGCGGGTGGAATCGAACCACCGTATCCCTGCGCCGCAGCAGCAGGAGCCCGCCAAGTCGCCCCCCTGGCTGGGCTACGGACAGCCAAGCCCGAACGGGGCCGTGGCCTGTCGAAGCGTTCACCCCCATGAATGTCCAAGACCGGGGACCAAGCCCCGGCCCGGTAGCGCGAGTATAGCACGCCTCAGCTTAGGGGGGCTATCGCTTGGCCAGGGCCTCGAGTATCGCCTTCTTCTCGGCGATGACAGCCCTGATCTGAGCCCTGGCTTCACGTATGGTCTTGGGGGCCTTCCAGCGCTTGCTCATCTACGGCAGGATACCACGACCACTTAGACCGGGGACCCATTCGAGGGGGGCCTGTTCCAGAAGGGGTGGGGGTCGAAAAACTACTCCGAATCTAGAATCGACCGATAGAAGCACTATCTGGGACTATAGCCCCCCACCTCAAATACTAAGGCCCTTCGTCGCCGCGAACTTGGCCCCCGCCTTAGTTTTTGAGGCATTGACATTTGGGCGGGATCGTGCTAAGGGCACGGCTGATCGCCGCCGATCGCGGCGGCACATCGCCACGGCGGCGGCAAATGTGCTAGAGTACGGGTAGGCCGCGCGGATAGGCGCGGCGGGAGGGATAGGACAACATGAGGATTATCGGTTACACCTACGACGCAGACTTGTATTGCGCTGACTGTGGCGCGGACCTGCCTGACGTTGACACTGAGGGCAACGATAAGGGCGCAGTCTTCACTGGCGCGGAGTTCGACTCTATTCCCTACTGCAACGCCTGTCACCAGCCGCTGGACGGCTTTACACTCACTGAGGACGGCGTGCGGCACACTGTCGACTTCCTGGCCGAGTGCGCCGTGCGCCTAAACGTCGGCGTCGGCGATGACGCACTGGAGGACGCGTTGCGCGCCCTTCAGCCGTACGGGCAGTACCTGACTGTCGGTGAACGATGCCTTATTGAGGCGATTTATGCGGGCGAAGAGGGCGACGCCTACGCCATCGCGAAGTACTACCGCGCAGTCGACGGCGACGACTTGATTTATCTCCCGTTGCCGCTGCAAGCCTACTGGCCGTACCTCTAACGGCGCGGCCAAGTCCTAACGCCGGTTGGCCTACGGGCCAACCGGCGTTACTTTGAGGGGGCGGGGGCGGGGGCGGGGGCGGGGGCGGGGGCGGGGCTCGCTCGCCGCTCGCTCTCATCGTGCCGCAGCTGGGGCTCGCTCGCCGCTCGCGGACGCCGCGTTGACCGGCTCAAAGCGACGTGCTAGAGTACAGCCAAGCCGCGCCTACCGCGCGGCGGAGAGGATAGGACGATGACGCTAACCGAGTGGCTAGACCGAACCCTTTACGGTGCGGACGTTGACGCGTTGCGCCATGCGGCGGACGACAACGCCGCCGCGTGGATGGACGACCCCGACTTCAACGACAGCGCGGCGGCGTGCGTCCGCGCCGTCCGTGCGCTTGACGCCGATGCCGCCAGATTCTTCGCGCGGCATCGGCATATCAAGCTCCTGCCCTACGACCACACACATGCAGCGTACTGGCCGGGACAGTACTGCTAAGTGACATGCTGACCGCGCTCCTGCTAGCCCTACTGATAGCGGCGCTCCTGCCGCGTAAGCGCTAGGCTCGAAAGGGGATGATTCGATGACCATCGAGACCATCGGCAAGAGGGATATCATCAGCTATTGGGACTTGAGCGATGATCAACGTCGGCAAGCCGCCGAACGGTACGGCGGTCTGGTAGGGCTCGAGGATCAGTCTTACATCGCGCTGACCGACGATGAGCTGATCATCCTGGGCGACATCGCGCGGGTCGGCGAGCGCATCGGTAGACGGCGCTGGCACGGCATCCACAGCGACAGTTTCTTCAGCGGCACGCTCTATATGCTGAGTGCCGACGGAGAGCGAGCGCTAGTAGCACGCTACTATTCCTAAGCGGCCAGGACCGCGCCCGCATAGCCCGCCTCAAGGCGGGCTTTATTCATGCCGTTATGCAGCCGAAAAGTCTCCACTCGGGGAATCGGGCTATTGGAACGGCTCTATAACGCATAGCTATACGTTGCGATGAATGGCTATGCGGGATTTCCGGTCGATCTCGGGCGTTCGAGAGGATTTGGCGAGCGGGGCGGGGGCCTAATGCCCACGCCCACGGCTCTATCGGGCGCTCTATCACGGGCCTAAACGCCCTATCAGGCGCTCTATCAAGCGCTCCCACGGCTCTCTGCCACGCAGCGGCAAGCTCGCGCCATGCCCTCTCTCTATCTCTCTCCCTCTCTGTAGGGTCGGTGTCTCTAGCCTCTGGCTGTGTGTTGTCCCCAGGGCTTAGGGTGGCGATGATTCCGGGCGATCGTCCGCCATTCGGCGCTTGACAGGTAAAGCCCCAAGTGCTAGAGTACCGATAGCAGGTCAACAGGAAAGGACAGGACTGATGGAAAAGACTCTGCCCGAGGGCTACCAGCTCCGCATCTGCCACATCGACGAAGACAGGGAGATGATCTTCTCCGAGTACGTCGAGCGCGACCCGTGGCCGGAGACCATGGGCGAGCTGTACCGAGCCCTACAGCGCGAGTACGGCCGCTGCACGTCGAGGGTCTACATCGACGGCTCGGACGGTCGGCCGGTTCACGTCGGCTGGTACTTCGTCAGCCGCGAGCGCTACGAGGACACCGGAGAGCCCTACTTGCGCGGCACCTGGGCCACGGTAGAGCGGCGGGGATAAATCACACCACCCGTCAAACCCTAAGCGCTAGAGTACCTATAAGTTGCAAATCAGAAAGGACAGGATGATGAGCATCGATCAAGTGATAATCAAGGAGTGGCGGACCGTTCATGGCCTCTGGCCCACACGCATGGCCCCGTATTACGAGGTTCTGCTACGGGTCGACGGCCAGGAGCGCTACCTCGCCAAAATCGAGGGGCCGCGTCCCGCTCGCGAGCTGATCCATGAGGCCGAGATATCCCTTCGTGCCCAGGGATACCATCTCGCGGCCGGATGGTCGCAGCGTAGTTGCGACTACTTCGCGCCCGTCGCGAAGGACTAGGCCCGCCAAACCCTAAGTGCTAGAGTACCAATAGCAGGACAACACCGGGAAAGGACAGGACAATGGATCAGGCTTTCGTGCAGCACATCAAGGCGCCCAACGATCGCAGCGGTAACCCGCGACGGCTCTACCTCGTAACCCGCACGGGTCCCGCGACTCACGTCTACGCCGTCGATGAGGGGTACGACAACGGCGGCGGCCTCATGCGCAAGCTCCGCGCGGCCGGTCTGCGCGTCTTCGAGCTGCCGAGCATCGAGGTCTCACCCACGCAGTACAAGCGCCTGTTGCAAGAGTACGGCGACGGCCGGTGGACCCCGTGGGAGAGCGGCCAATGATGGCCGCTCTCACCTATCGCGGCGTGGTGCGCGAGACCCTCGACGCGCCGGCCGCGATGCCCAGTGAGGCCGAGATCGTCGCCACGCTCAAGGCGAAGACGGGCCTCGACGGCTACGCCGTCCGGGGTGAGCGGGTAGCCTACGCTTATTCGTTCCTGGCGAACCCCGGCACCTATGGCACTGCGGCGGCTCGCCTCACCTGGCACGCCGGCCGCTACGAGTTGGTCGCGCCGACACCCGAACGGATCGCCGAGATCAAGGCTCATGAAGAGCGCTGCTACAAACGCTAGCTCACAGCGAGGAAGGGACAGGGCATCATGACGATCACCTATCGTGGCGTGACGATCGAGCGCATTTGGCCAAGCGGCTACTACAGCGCGGCCATCCTCGTGGACGGCCACCTGGAGCGCATGAGGACCGACACGCTCGCCGACATCAAGGCGTGGATACGGGAGACGCTGGCCCGTTGCTAGGTATTGACCCGTCCAGTACCAAGCGCTAGAGTACGCAGTAGCAGGGCAACAGGAAGGGACAGAGTGACATGATCGACACGATCTACACCGACCGCGAGATCGCCGCCGAGCATTTCAACGGCTACGACCCCAGCCAGTACGTCGGCAGCATCGAGGAAGCCCGCGAGGAGCTCGCCTACTGGGTCGAGCAAGGCTGGGCGACCGCCGAGCCCACCGCCGATAACACCGTCGAGATCACCGCCGAGGACATGCAGGCCGCGATCTACAGGCACCTCCTCGCCCCCGTCACGATCACCACGCTCGACCCGCACACGTGGGGCATCGTCACGAACCGCGCCGGCGTCGAGATCGACACGGTGAGGTTCGACTTTTACAGCGAGGACCGCGCCGAATGGGAGCGCCGCGCTGATGAGCGCCTTCATGAGGCGGGTTACCGCCGCGTAGGCGCGTGGCGTGACGACGGGAGCGCCGCCATCGCAACTCTCGAGCGCGTCTAGAGCTGCGCTCACAGGCTCGATCGGGAATCGCGGCGCCTAACCCGGCGCCGCTCACAACCTGAAAGGACAGGATGCCATGAGGACACTCACCCGCACGATCCAGCCCCGTAAGACTCGCAAGCCGTCCACACTCACCGTGATCGAGTACGGCGGCGGCTACCAGCTCGCCGTAACCGGGCAGCGGGGAACGACGTTCTACTACCGCGCGACCCGTGAGGGTGCCGCCAGTCTCGCCGCGCTGCTGCTGGCCGACGGTGTGGTGAGCATCGGTAGAGACGCGCTCGAAACGCTCAGGAGCGCGGCGTGAGGCGATACCTCGTGAACCACACCAGACAGGGCAGAGCGAAGACTCACGCGTTGGCGGGCGTAGCAGCTCGGCGTCGTGGCCGCATGGAATGGGCCGCCACGCTATGCGGTGAGATCGCCGGCACCATAAGCTCGCCGTTCCCCGGCAAGCGCACCGCCGTGACGTGCGAGGGATGCCGTGCGGCTCTCGAATCCGAGCGGCGGAGAGCGGCATGACGCGGACTCGATTCTCTGCCCGTGAGGCTGCCGAGATCGCCGCCCGTGCTCGCTCGCGGCTCTCTGGCGTGCCGCACACCGTGTGGAGATGCTCTGCGGGTGGATATAGCGTGGTGCCTGTGAACCGCAGGCCGCCCGCTGTCACCTGGGCGAGGGTGGCGACGTTCGCGCCCAAGGCTTGACCCGTAGAAATCAGGGTGCTAGAGTACAGACAGAAAGGGGATAGAGCATGACACAAGATCGGACCTACAACGGCTGGCGCAACCGCGACACGTGGGGCGCCAACCTCTGGCTCGCCAACGACGAAGGAACCTACCGGCAGCTCTACGGCCGCGCCGCCGACATGACGACGGATGAGTTCGAGGCCGAGGCCCGCGAGTTGCTCGACGCGCTCGGCAATCCCGATGAGATCGAATATGGCAACGTGGATTGGGAGGAGGTGCGATTGGCCTTCGCCGAGGAGTGATCACTAGGCTCTACAGGGGGCGCGACTCACCGTCGCGCCCCCGGAAAGGACGGGACGACATGCTCAGAGAGCAGGCATTAGAACGCATCAAAAAGGCCGTAGGGCTCTACCTTCCCAGTAACAGCAAAAAATACATGTTGAAAAGGATCAGGGAAGTGCTCGCAGAGATCGAACAGGATGCCTACGCTCGCGGCTACCGCGACGGGCTACACGACGCCGAACAGGGCAACGCGGGCGAGTTCTAGGCGCTCACACAACAGGAGAGGACAGGACGACATGGGCAAGTTTGGCTATTTCGTAACACCCAACGGCGACCGCATTATCGGCACGCTTGAAACGGTCGAGGCCCGCGCCAACTTCGAGGACTTCGGCAGCATCGAGCTGCACGACGATGGATCGGTCGAGCTGTACTACGACGGGTCCGACATCTTCTATGACTCTATGAGGACGCAGGAGGACAGGCAAGGCCGGATGCTCTACCTGGACGAGCACGGCGCAACCTGGACGCAAGATCAGCTCACGTTCGTTGAAAACTAACTCACAACAGGAGAGGACAGGGTGACATGAAGACCCCCACCAAGACGAAGCGCTACAACCACCTTTACGGCATCGGCTTCTCGCTCGATACCGACGAGCCCGACCCGCTCAGTGTGCCGTGGCCGGTGCTCAGGGCCGCGCTCATAGACTCGATCAGGGAGCGCGATAG
>Ga0265293_10013936_pt1 | contig 10316 bp, 9 predicted proteins | sample Munlanlewell138R_FD_192505 | JGI IMG/M metagenome (GOLD analysis project Ga0265293, IMG submission 192505) | Leachate microbial communities from a municipal landfill in Southern Ontario, Canada - Leachate well 138R | ecosystem: Engineered > Solid waste > Landfill > Unclassified | place: Canada...
TGCGCGAAGCAAGTTTGGCTTTGGGTGGCAGCAAGTGGCAAACCATTTATAAAATCGTGATACCGTATTCCATATCGGGTATTACCTCGGCGGTGGTGTTGGGTATCGGACGGGCTGTGGGCGAAACCATGGCCGTGTTAATGGTTACGGGAAATTCGGCCGTGATTGCAACGAGCATACTCCAACCTTTGCGAACCATTCCGGCAACCATTGCCGCCGAATTGGGAGAAGCTCCGGCCGGTGGGGTACATTATCAAGCCTTGTTTTTGCTCGGTATTATTTTATTTGTAATCACTCAAATTATTAATTCCAGCGTGGAATACGTTTCTGCTAAAAATAAAATATAAACATGAATATAACACTGAAAAAACGTCGCTCTCAACATCTTGCCTTCGGCATCGTTTCTTTGTTAACCTATGCTATCGTAGCCATATTGATAATAATACTTGCTTTTATCATCATTCGCGGCATAGGGGTTATCAACTGGGAGTTTCTTAGCACCGCCCCGACCGACGGCATGACAGGCGGCGGCATATTTCCCGCCATAGTCGGTACCTGCTACCTGATTCTCGGCAGTGCCGCTTTTGCTTTCCCCGTAGGGATTATGAGTGGTATACATATGAATGAATTTGCTCCGAAAGGAAAATTGGTACGGTTTATACGAATGATGACCAATAATTTAAGCGGTATTCCTTCCATCGTATTCGGATTGTTCGGCATGGCACTTTTTGTGAACAAATTGTCGTTCGGCGATTCCATATTGGCCGGTTCTTTAACATTGGCTTTGTTGAGTTTACCTTTGGTAATACGTACTACCGAAGAAGCCTTGAAAGCCATTCCCGACAGTTTTAGGGAAGGTAGTTATGCCTTGGGTGCTACTAAATTGCAAACCATACGACGCGTTACATTACCCATGGCCTTACCCAATATCACGACCGGTTTGATATTGGCCGTCGGAAGGGTATCGGGCGAAACCGCTCCCATTCTCTTTACCTGTGCCGCATATTTTCTGCCTCAATTACCTTCCGGTGTATTAGACCAATGTATGGCGCTACCCTATCATTTATATGTGTTAGCTACCAGCGGTACAAATATGGAATTGCAACGTCCCATTGCTTATGGTACGGCATTGGTTTTGATAATGATTGTTTTGCTGGTAAATATAACGGCAACCGTCGTACGTAGATATTTTGCGAATAAAGTTAAGATGAACTAAATAAGATATGAATAAAATTGAAGTTAAAAATGTTGATTTCTTTTACGGCGATTTTCAAGCTTTAAAAAACATTAGTTTGGATATCGAAGCCAATAAAGTGGTGGCCTTTATCGGTCCTTCGGGATGCGGAAAATCGACATTTATCCGTATTTTCAATCGTATGAATGATCTGATTCCCGAAACCCGCCTCAAAGGCAGTGTGAAAATCGATGGGGTGGATATTTATCAAAAAGGAATCGATGTAGATGAATTGCGTAAAAACGTAGGTATGGTTTTTCAACGTCCCAATCCCTTTCCGAAAAGTATTTTTGATAATGTAGCCTATGGTTTAAGGGTGAATGGAATGAAAGATAAACATTTCATTCGCGAAAAAGTGGAAGAATCTTTAAAAGGAGCTGCTTTGTGGGAGGAAGTGAAAGATAAACTCAAGGAGTCGGCCTTTGCTTTGTCGGGCGGTCAACAACAGCGTTTATGTATTGCTCGTGCATTGGCTATTTCTCCTTCTATCCTATTAATGGATGAACCCGCCTCGGCATTAGATCCCATCTCCACCGCTAAAATTGAAGAACTGATCTGGGAATTGAAAAAAACATATACCATTGTCATCGTTACCCATAACATGCAACAAGCAGCCAGAGTGAGCGACAAAACAGCCTATTTTTATCTCGGCGAAATGATTGAATACGACGATACGAAATTTATTTTTACAAATCCTAAAAAAGAATCGACACAAAACTATATCACCGGTCGTTTCGGTTGATGCATCACATTTAAAAACCCGCATATTATGGTTAAATTTATTGAAATTGAACGTAGTCAGATAAAAGAAGATGTAAACGATATGTTTGCATTGGTTATCAAACAAATTGAGCAGGCAAGCACCGCTTTGTTGAGCATGGATAAAGGCATTGCTTCGCAGGTGATTGTTTTCGAACATAAAGTGAATTCTTTTGAACTGAAAATCACCAAGGAGATAGAAGATTATATTGCCTTGTATAATCCCGTAGCTATCGATCTTCGTTTTATGCTCTCATTGTTGCAAATGACGATGGATTTGGAACGTATAGGCGATTATGCCCGCAGCATGGCACGCTTTGTAAAAGAAACCGAAATGAAGGAGTTAAATCCCGAACTGGTCGAAAAAACACAATTGAAAAAAATGATTCAACAGGTATTGGCCATGCTTAAAACCATGCAAGTGGCTTTTACCGAAGAAAATGCCGAATTGGCACATACCATCTTCGATAAAGACGATTTGATTGATCATATCCGAACCCTGTCGACCGACATACTTGCCGACTATATGGTGAACCAAATTCCCGATACCTCGGCCAAAATATGTTTACAATTGCAAGATGTATTCCGTAAACTCGAACGCACCGGCGACCATATCACCAATATGGCCGAAGAATTTATTTTCTATCTCGATGCCAAAGTCTTAAAACATCAAAAGAAAAGGTGAGGGAGAAGATAAGTTTGTTTAAGTAGTCTCTTCGTAGCAGGGTCTAATGTAAAACTATTATTGTCTTACCTGTCCTCAATGTTCCATAATTTCTTCAAGATTTTTTACAGATTCGTTTGTCCACCGTAAACTATAATCCATATTTTTCTATAATCATATCATGAGAAAGAGTATCTTGATTTTTCATATCATTTAATCCTCTCATGATTCCTGTTTTCTCTTTTTCAGATAAATCATTCCACCAATCATTATTATAAGGATTACATATTGAATCCCTTTTTTGATTGTTGCTATTTTTTGGTCTAATAAGTTTCTCTTTACGTTCAGATTTGAATTCTTTCATAATGTTTTATTTTCTGTAAATGATGCAAAAATACATTTTTTATTTCATTATTATCCGATAAAAAATCCCGATATTGTTACAGATTCTTCACTTTGCTTCGATACATTCAGAATGACAATGGAATTTGCAAAAGATAAAATTAGCATCAACATGAGTAAGCTTGTAGATTCTTTGCTTCGTTCCCTATTCTTTAAACCAAAAAAAACATAATTTTGCAGAACTTAAAAGAAATAAAAAATACACACATTTTGGGATATTACCATAGATTTTATTAAAAGCATCGCATTAAATAAATCAACAAAAACAAAATTCTTTCAATTTGAAATAAATGTACAGCCTCATTAGACGTGCGTTATATTTTTGTTAATTAGAAATGAAAATGACCCTAAGCATAGGCTATCTATCGGTCTGCATCGTTCATTGTTAGGGTGGGCACCCTAATACCCAAACGAAGGCAGCGAGCGAAACGAACGAAAGCAGCGAGCGAAGCCAGGGTGGGCACCCTAACAATGGAATTTCCTTTTCATTTTTTTTAAGGTAATCGGTTACCTATTGGTTGTTGATTTCCAGTATATTACTTATTAGGCACATAAATTTTCTCCATCATTTATCACTGATTGGGATAATTTTACCCATCTTATATTTTCAAATTAAAACCACATTCCGGCAGGTCGCAAGACAAGGCGCTGATTAAGGATCAATTAAAAATAAGAATCTGTTGGATTATATCGGACAATAGTGATTTAATATATTATAATTTAATTTAACTGTTTTCAGATTTTTGTCGGACAATAGTGTTTTTATTTATATAAATGCATTCAATTATAATTATAATATATTTCTCTTTACAAACGTTGCTTAAAGTCAAAACTGTCGGTTATTTTATGCACAAAACAAATATAAACGAGAATATAAAAAAAACACTTGTTGCCAAATTTATAGGTAATTGTGGCTTTTGTTTCACAGATGAAGTGGATTGTTTATACATTGATTTTCCTTATGTGTCAGGGGCTTATGGATTTATGGGTTTTGACGCACGTCATTTGGAGGCTTTATCCCGGCACGAGAAAGAGGTTTATTTTTTGTTTACGCATGCGCATGACGATCATTTTAATCGCAAAGAGGTAAGATCGCAGAAATTGAAGACTGCAGGCCCTTTCGGGATTAGATGCTATGCCAATAATTATATTACAATCGATCAACTGAATAAAAGCGGTCCATGGCATATCACTGCTTTTAAAACAACACACGCTTTGTGTATCGAACATTATTCTTATGTTTTGGAATGGCATGACACAAGGATTTTTATCAGCGGCGACACCAAAGATATTAGTGTGTTGAAAAAAATAAATAATATCGATATTCTTATCAGCAATCCGTTGTTTTTAAAGGAAATAGTAAAAGCTAAAAGAATCAACGATTTTAAGAAGATAATTTTATGCCATTTTCGTACGAAATCAAAAATTGCCCACAAAACTCATAAAAAATTAATCGTCCCCAAGCAGGGAAAAACCATCATATTGAACGCATAGGTAGTTACTATATAAAAGCATGTAATTGGTTGGCAATTCTTTATTTTTTTTCTACACTAAACTCAAATTCCAATCCGGTGGGATGATGCGTTTTGGCGTTGATGCTTCCGCCGTGATTAAGTAGGGCGTTTTTTACAACGGCGAGACCGAGACCTGTGCCGCCCGATTTGCGGGAACGTCCTTTATCCACACGGTAAAAACGTTCGAATAAACGGGGTAAATGCTCTTCGCTTACACCAATGCCTGTGTCGTAATAGCGAAAGAAATAATGTGTTTCGTCTTCTTTATAACAATCAATGCCTATTTCAATGTGGGTACCGGCATAGGCAAGGGTATTGTCAATCAGGTTGCGAAAAATGGAATACAGCAGGGAAGGGTTTCCTTTACAAATTAATGTTTTGCCTTTCGTGCGATTATCTACACTTATGTTTTTCCCCGGCAATAATAAACCCACATCGCTTAGGGTCGAAGCAATGATTTCGCTGATATCAACCGTTTCTTTGACAAACATTTCGGGAGCTTCTTCCAATTTAGTAAGATTGGAAATGTCGTATAATAAGGAGGATAAACGATTGCATTGATCGTAACTTTTTTGCACGAAATGTTGAATGGTATCGGGCGATAAGTCTTTGTTAGTAAGAATGGTTTCGAGATAACCTTGTATGCTGCTTACGGGAGTTTTCAGTTCGTGCGATATGTTTTGGGTTAATTGTTTTTTTATCAGTGCTTGTTGTTCTTGTTCCTTCAACACCCGTTTTTGTTCAAGTACAAGATCGCTCTTTGCTTTCATCAAACGATTATAAATCTGAATGATGTGTTGAGAAATTTCCCCTAGTTCATTATTAGCAAATGTAGGGGCATATTCAATATTTCCTTCTTTGTCGGCACGCATGGCAAAGTCGTTGAGGTGATTGATATTTTGTCCGAGTCGTTTCATCACCATAAAGAAGATAAAACTTAAAACGCTTACGATGAGAAGAAAAATCCAAACAACGGTATAATCTATCTTTAAATCGTTGATAAGAGAGTTGTTATAAGGAATAGCCGAACGGATAATGTAATCGTCGAACAATTTGGCGGCATAGAAATAATATTTTCCCGTTGTTTCGGAATGGCGGCGAATATCGTATCCGTTTCCGTTTTGCAAGCACTCTTGTATTTCTTTCCGATTCAAGTGGTTTTCGATGGTAGAAACATCCTTTTTTTCGCTATCGTATAATACGTTGCCTTTTAAATTAAGTATCGTTGTCCGACCGAAATCCGTTTCGACGGCGGCATCGAATGTCAAACCGTTGGTAAGGTTGTGGTGTACACATTGGTTATACACACTCAAACGTTGGTTGAGAATTTCGATTTTATATTGTTTTTCTTTAGAAATATAAAACCATACAAAACTTGCGGTTAGTAATATAAACACAGCCATCACCGACCAAAACAAGCGGAGGTGGAATTTAAAATATATTTTTTCTCCGGACGACATAGCGATTCTTTTATATTTCAAAACAATAACCGTAGCCCAAGCGGGTTACCAATTGCTTGTCGTAAGGCACTATTTTTTTACGCAGACGGGTAATATGCACATCGATGGTACGATCAATAACGTATACATCGTCGTGCCAGATTTTTTCTAACAAAGATTCACGGTTAAACACCACATTGGGATGGGAAACAAAGAGCAATAACAATTCAAATTCTTTTTTTGTTAATGCTAAAGTTTGACCTTTGATGCTGGCTTTTTTGCTATCGCTGTCGATAACAAGGTCTTCATAGCTAATGATCTTTGAAGGGTTTTGTTTTTGTTGTTCCTGTTTAATGCGACGCAATACGGCTTTCACGCGGGCAATGACTTCTTTCACCGAAAAAGGTTTGGAGATATAATCGTCGGCACCGAGGTTCAATCCCTCGACGGTATCTTTCTCCGTATCTTTGGCCGTACAAAAAATAATAGGAATGGAAGAGGTAGTTTTACTGTTTTTTAATATGGAAGCCAATTTGAAACCAGAGATTTCGCCCATCATCACATCCAACAACAGCAATTGATAAGAGGCTATGTTCATGGTTAAGGCTTCTTCGGCCGACAGAGCGGTGTCAACTTCATACCCTTCTTTTTCAAGATTAAATTTTAGTATTTCACACAAACTTTCTTCATCATCAACAACTAAGATACGAACTTTTTCCATTTTTCATAAAAATTTTATGCGCAAAGATATATAAAATGAATGCTTGTTAACATCGATTTTACATATTTAACATATATTTAATATGTTTTAAGTTACTGTGAAGGATTTGGATTCAGCTTTGGGAGTTGATTTAAACCGGCATTTTATAGCTCGGCATCTGTTTGTTTGCTTTTTTCGGGAAAGTTAGCTGTTTTTTTTGTTTTGAATTTTCCTTTATCATCGTAAATAAAATAAGCTGCATAGTGCGGATGTTTATCTAAAAACTGCATGGAAGCATCAAGTCCCATCACCATAAAAGCCGTTGCCAAGGCATCAGCATGGGTGCAATTATCTGCTATTACGGTAACACTTAACAAGTTACTTCTTTCCGATTGTCCTGTTTTCGGGTTAATGATATGCGAAAAGCGTTCACCGTTTTCTTCGTGATACCGCCGGTAGTTGCCGCTGGTAGCTACGGCACGGTTTTGTAAGTTAAAGACATAATCCGCCGCTATATTACCTTCGGCGGTTTCGGTAGGAATTTGTATGCCTATTTGCCAGTCTTTTCCGTTTTTTGTGCCTTTTGCTACTACTTCGCCACCGATGTCGACCAAGCAATCGGTATGTCCTTTACTGATTAAATATTGACTTATTTTATCTACAGCATATCCTTTGGCAATGGCATTGAAGTTGAGTTGAATGCGAGGATCACTTTTGATTATTTCCTGCTTTTGAATACTTACTTTTTTATATCCAACTATAGCCATAAGACTGTCGATTTCTTTTTGGGTAATTTCTATTTGTTTTTCCCTGCCAAATCCCCATATATTTACTAGAGGTGCAACGGTGGCATCAAAAGCACCTTCTGTTAATTTGCTAATTTCTAATGCTGTATTAAAAACAGCAATGAAATCTTGATTTAATCTTAGCGTTTTATTTGCGTTTACCTTAGAGATTAGTGAAGTAGTGTCGAAAATGGAAAATGTTTTGGAAATATCGTTTAATATTGAATCGACTGCCCTTGGTAAATCGGCGTTTTCTTTTCCGATATAAGTTATGGAATAATAAGTGCCGATGGCAAACCCTTGAAAATGTATTATCTTTTCTTGTTTACAAGCCATTAATAGGCATAAGGCACAGACAGCAAGGATACTTTTTTTGATAATGGAAGTCATGGATTTATGTTTTTGCAAAAATAAAAAAATAAATGAGACCAATCGGCCATGAATTTTGCGTAAAGAAAAAATATATTTTTTTCTGATAATTGTACTATTTTTTATATACATTTGCAAAAAATAAATAGAAATCAATTAATAATTAAAAACAAAATGAAAAAGTATGGATTTTTAACAACTGTATGTGTGGGTCTTGCATTGATTTTTACCGCTTGTGACAAAGAGGGAGTGTATAATCCCAAACAAAAAATCAGTAAAATTTATGCGCAATCTTATTATGGTTTAGAAAAAATAAAGCCTCCGAAAGAACTTGCCGAAACATGGACATGGGACAAAAACCTGCTGGTGAAAATTGCCTATGGAACGGATGGTCAATCCTATGATGTTTTCGAATACGATGGCAAACAAATCTCTAAAATAAAGAATTATTATGATGGAGAGCAAGAAGGCTACCTAACGTTTACGTATGAAAAATCTAAATTGAAAAAAGCAGAATATTTCTATGAATCAACCCTAAGTCTTCTTACCGAAATTACACATGTCGGAGATAAAATAACAAAAGTTAAAGTAACTGAATATTATGATGATATTGAAGAAGAGGAAGAAGAATATTTTGCTAAAAACTTTACACATAAAGATAAAGCTTTCCGCTTAATGCATTTTTTTATCCCCGGACAGAAAAAACATCTTTTGCATAAAAACTTACATAAATCTGAAACTTATAGTTATACTATTGATTATGTCTACAATGGAGATAACATCACAAGCGAAAAATGGATTTATGAAGATGCTACCGACTTCACAACCTATACCTACGACGACAAACTATCCCCTTATTATAATTTGATTAATTATGCAGAATCTCCGGCAACCAGTAAAAACAACATTCTGACAATGAAACAACAATTTTCATATGATGGAGAGAGTGACGAATTTACCGGAACTTTTACCTATGAATACGACGGAAAATGGCCAGTGAAATCAACAGGGGAATATAAAAGTAACGGAGAATATGAATTTACCGATGTTTATTATTATGAATATGTAAAATAAAATATTAACACAAAATAGGAGGAGCCGGAAGGCTCCTTTTTTTTGGAGGAGGAAAGGAATCATTGGAATTAATTAATGGTTCGGCTATTATTAGAGGACGATTCATCAAAATAAGGAATAACTATAAATTAAAAATAACGTCAAGTGGTAAATTTGAAAAACTAAGCAAGCTATTGGTAATAAGTAAGTAAAGAGTGTTTGTTCATTAAGCATTTTTTAATGAAAATTAGTATAAAAAAAGGTGTAATATTTGGTTTGTGTGGAAAAAGAATAAGGACGATGAATAACGGATAATCGATCTGAATTTAAAGGTGAGGGTTGATTGAAAAAATCGGCTGAAAGGACGTAAAGCGTTGGTAAAGAGTTTGCGTGAGGGATTGAAGCGGAAAGCCCGCAGCGTAGCGAGGACTTGTAGCGGAAAGCCCGACCCGAAGGGGCACGCCCAAATTTTAAAAAAAGCTATCAGTTGTTAGTGGTCAGATGTTTGTCGGTGGTCTTTTTTCCCACAGTTTGATATTCGTAACGGGGTTTAATATTCCAAATTGAATTTTAATGCTTGAGTCATATCGTTAAAATAGTGGAAGCGCATACCTTCTATATATTTGGCATCTATCTCATTTACGTTGTTTTGGTTGTCGGCGGGGAGAACGATGTCGTAGATTTCGGCACGTTTGGCGGCTAAGATTTTTTCTTTGATTCCGCCAACAGGTGAAAGTTTGCCTCTAAGAGTGATTTCGCCTGTCATGGCAAGTTTAGCTTTTGGCTTAATTCCTGTGAAAGTGGATATTAAAGCTGTAAGCAAAGTTATACCGGCTGAGGGTCCGTCTTTGGGTATGGCTCCTTCGGGTACGTGAATGTAGACGTCTTTTTCGGCAAATTGTTTGACATCGATTTTGAATTCGGCGGCATGGGCTTTGAGGTATTCATAGGCAATAGTGGCCGATTCTTTCATCACATCGCCGAGGTTGCCTGTGATGGAAAGATTACCTTTCCCGACGGAAAGGGCTGTTTCTATATAAAGTATATCGCCGCCTACCGGTGTCCAGGCTAAACCAATGGCAATGCCTACTTTATTTTCTTTCAGATCGTTTTCCTTTTTGTATAGTGGACTTCCCAGTGTTTGTTTGATGTGTTCTTTGTTTAGATTTTTCGTATAGGGTTCATCACTTGCTATCAAAAAGGCTTGGTGGCGAATAACTTTGGCAATGTTTTTTTCAAGTATCCTAACGCCTGCTTCGCGGGTGTAATCGCCGATGATTTGTTGGATAAGGGTGTTGGAAAATTGAATGTGTTTTTTTGTTAATCCGTGTTCGGCAATTTGTCGGGGGATAAGGTGGCGTTTGGCAATTTCGATTTTTTCTTCCATCAGATAACTG
>Ga0265293_10013937_pt1 | contig 10315 bp, 14 predicted proteins | sample Munlanlewell138R_FD_192505 | JGI IMG/M metagenome (GOLD analysis project Ga0265293, IMG submission 192505) | Leachate microbial communities from a municipal landfill in Southern Ontario, Canada - Leachate well 138R | ecosystem: Engineered > Solid waste > Landfill > Unclassified | place: Canada...
GATGTCTTTATCCAGGCCGGCGATGCGTGCGCCGGATGAGTGCGCGGCGACACAGTAAGTGCAGCCGTTGCGGACGCTGGTGGTCAGGACGATCAACTGCTGCTCGGCAGGACTGAAGCTGGTGCGGGTTAGTTGTTTGGCTAGATATTGATACGTTTCAAGGACGACGGGAGCATTGGCCATTTGACAATACAGGTTGGGAAGAAGCCCGCCCATCTTCTCTTGGATTGCTTGCAAAGTTGGACGTGCATCGCTTGGTGCATCGTCGACCGTTCTGATTTGGATTTCCATTTTTTCCCTCGTGGTTGATACAGCGCGGTGGTCAAGTCCGTTACCGTGTTGCGCCGCGTGAAAGTGGTGTTTATTTAGCGGCATAGTGTGTGTTTAATAAGTGTGATATATGAACAATAGCACGTAATTTATACTAGGTACAGTAATTGATGAAATGGGTTGAAACGGGCCTGTACGGACGCTCTCTGCCAGGTGTAGTACCCGAAAAAAACGTGAAAATTGCATGATTTATATGTGCTATATTTCTAGTCGATACAAATCGAGGTACGATAAGTGGCGATATTGCGCACGCTGTAGTTACCGGGTGGGCTAGGTTATGGTGCGACTGCCAGTACTGCAGAATGTGTCCAGTCAAAGATCAGGTGCTGATTCACAGAGGGGTTATGAGTAAGCCGACAAAAAAGAATGCAAATGTAGATGACGTATTGCTCTCTCGGCGTGATCCGCCTGAGTACTACATTGCGATTTTGAACCGTCAAATCAAAGATGGGATGGATGCAGCTTTGCGTCCCCATGACTTGAAGCTGGTAGATTGGAGAATCCTACAGAGCCTCGAGCTGGAAATGCCGCTCTCGATATGTGATTTATCCAAACGGACGGTTATTGAGCGGACGATAACCAGCCGCCTGGTCGACCAACTTGTTTCCCGTGGCCTGGTTGAAAAAAAACCCATGGGAACAGACCGGCGTTTTTCATTGGTTTCGCTTACTGATGCCGGAATGGCCAAGTTGGATGAGACGAGCCCGAGCGTGGATGCCGTGCGTAGCAAGCTGTTCCACGGGTTCTCTATAAGAGAACATCAGACATTGGTGCGCTTGTTGAAGAACATTGTTTCCAATGGATACCAACATCTGCCGGTTTAGTTTTCTGAGGTGGTGCTGATAAAAAAACGCCAACCCGTGAGGGTTGGCGTTTGTTAATACTTGGTGCCGGCTAGAAGAGTCGAACTCCTGACCTTCGCATTACAAGTGCGCTGCTCTACCAACTGAGCTAAGCCGGCCAAAGGCGATATTCTACCAACTTTTTGTGCATGCTGCCGATCCGCCGGGAAACCGACGACTTACTCTCCACTCATCCATTTTTGTTGAGTCTTTTCCAGAGTCCCGTCTTGGCGAATCTCTTCGAGTCCGTCGTTGAGCTTTGAAAGCATCTGCGCCTGGCTGTCTTTTTTCACGGCGACCGCCAGAGGGAGTTCCAGGAACATTTTGTTGGGCAGGGTGAGTTTGCCGGCTTGTTGTTTCTTTGCAAGCATGGTCCCTACCTGGTAGTTCAGGGCCGCGGCATCTGCTTCGCCTGAGACCAGTTTGCGCAGGCTTTCGTCGTAGTCGGTTGTAACGACGAGATCGACTGCGGGTTCGGTGCGCTGGATATAGCCCGCCAGCGGGCCGGTTTTGGGCGTAACAACGCTTTTGCCGGCTAGATCTTTTAGTGAGGCGGGTTCAGGTTGAGGAGAACGAACGAACAGTGCTCCGCCGGTCATGAGCAAGGGGGTGCTGAAATCCATGGTCGTACGCCGTTCGGGATTGATCGCCAGGGGGAAGATGGCATCGGCCGTACCGTCGTCCAGGCTAGGCTGAATTTGCTTGAACGGAACGGGGACAAGTGTGATATCCAGGCCCGCCCGTTGCGCCGCTGCCCGTAGAATGTCCACCGCCATGCCTGTGGATTGTCCATCCTCCGTGTAGGCGAACGGGGGGAAATTCTCGTCATGGGCAAGTCGTAGCGTTTCTGCCGCCGAAAGAGCGGGCGATATAACGAACAGCAAACCGATGATATGACAGGCGCGACGTAATATATGCATGATGATTTCCAATTGAAGTTTGCCGCAGTCTATGTGTTGAGTGGCGCAACAGCGGAAACGGCCAAGGCAGATGCGCAACGCAAAATCACGTGAAGTGGGCTTGCTTGCATCGCTACGTTTTTGTTTATGCTCATTTAACGATGGTGAGCCGTGGGCGCTTTGGATCATCGTCATCCGATGGGTCGGGTTTTTCCGGCTGCACGGAGCTCACCTCGGGGGAAGAGGGTTCGGGGGAGGCGGATTCGGTCCCGGGGTAGGCTTGAGAATCTTGAACCTCGAATCCCATGCCGGCTCCGGTTTCGCGAGCGTAGATGGCCGAGACGGCGGCCACCGGAACGAAGATGTGTTCGGTGACGCCGCTGAAGCGGGCCTGAAATTCGATGTAGTCGTTGCCCAGCACGAGCCGGTTGGTGGCCAGCGAGCCGATGTTGAGGGTGATCTGGCCGTCGTGTATGTGGGCCCGGGGCACGACAGTATTGGCATCGACGGTGACGACAATGTGTGGAGTGTAGCCGTTGTCGGTGCACCATTCGTGCAGGGCGCGGATCAGGTAAGGCTTGGTAGTGGATTCGGGCATGGACATAGGCATTGGGCCGGGACGTGCCCCGGCAGGTGCGGACTTAGCGGCGCATGACCTTCTCGGAGGGGGTCAGTGCTTCGATGTAGGCGGGGCGCGAAAAAATGCGTTCGGCGTATTTCTGGATGGGTGCTGCGTTTTTGGGCAGTTCGATGCCGTAGTGATCCAGGCGCCACAGCAGCGGGGCAATGGCCACGTCCAGCATGGAGAAGTCTTCGCCGAGCATGAACTTGTTTTTAAGCAGTAACGGAGCCAGTTGCGACAGGCGGTCGCGGATGTTTTGGCGTGCGTTGGCCAGTACTTTATCGTCGGGTGTGGCTCGGTCTTCAAGGACCGAAACGTGTATGAAAAGCTCTTTTTCGAAGTTGTACAGGAAGAGGCGGGTACGCGCGCGCATGACCGGATCGGCCGGCATGAGCTGCGGGTGGGGAAAGCGCTCGTCGATGTATTCGTTGATGATGTTGGATTCGTAAAGGATCAGGTCACGCTCAACGAGAATGGGGACCTGACCGTAGGGGTTCATGACAGCGATGTCTTCAGGCTTGTTGTAGAGATCGATGTCGCGGATTTCGAAATCCATTCCTTTTTCGAACAACACGAAGCGGCAGCGTTGTGAGAAAGGGCAGGTCGTTCCAGAGTATAGAACCATCATGTCGAGGCATCCCGTCCAAAAAACATGAGTACGTGCGTACTCAAAAAAGTGAAATAGGCGTATTACTTTACGCCTATTTTGAAATTGTCGCCCCGGATTGGGCCCGGAGCGGTATTGGCCAAGCTGAATTTACTTGACGTGTTTCCAGTAGGCGGCGTTAAGGCGCCACGTCACCACCAGGAACAGGCCCAGGAACAACAGAACCCACACCCCCAGCCGTTTGCGGAAGAGCTGGTTGGGCTCGGCCATCCAGCCCAGGAAGTTGGCGAGATCGGCGACGTCGTTGTCAAAGGCATTGGAACGCGCTTGATCCGTGCCCCGGAAGGTGTTGGTTACGCTGGGGCCGCCGCGGTAGCCCTGTACGGTTTCGGTATTGACCTGGGCGTAACCTTGCGGATCGTAAGTGGTGGTGGTGCGTTGCCATACCGTGTTGCCGTCCGCTTGCTCGACCTGGCGCAGGTCGGCTTGCGCATGCGTGATGGGGCCTTGCAGCTGCCACAGCACGTTGGGCATACCCACGCTTGGAAACACCGCGTTGTCCCAGCCGGTTTTTTTGCTGGTGTCGCGATAGAAGGTGCGCAGGAAGGTATAGATATAGTCTACACCAGAGGGGCCCAGGTTGACGGACTTGGCGCGGGCGATGACGGAGAGGTCGGGCGGGGCCGCGCCGAACCACTTGGTTCCGTCGGCGCGGGTCATGGCGATGGTCATGAGGTCGCCGACGTTTTCAGTGGTAAACAGCAGGTTGCGCTGGATTTCTTCTTCGGTGAGACCCAGTTCGGTAAGCTTGTTGTACCGCATCGATTGGGCGCTGTGGCATCCAAGACAGTAGTTGACGAAGAGCATGGCCCCGTTTTGGAGCGAAGCCATGTTGTTGATGCGGTCGGGGGCGTTGTCGGGCTTGTACCCGCCTTCGGCGGCGACGGCCACCGAGCAGGTAAGGGTTAGGGCCAGGACGCCAAGCAACTTTTTGATCATGATCATTCCGTAAGTGTTATGGGCCTTAGTGAGCTTTGAACGTGATGCGTTCGGGAACCGGCTTGAACGTACCCAGACGGCTCCAGACAGGCATCAGCAGGAAGAAGCCGAGGTAGATCAGGGTTCCGATCTGGCTCATCAGGTTGAACACAGGGTTTGGCGGTTGCGTGCCAAGATACCCCAAGATCACGAAAGTTACGATAAAGACACCGTACAGATACTTGTGCCAGGTGGGACGGTAGCGAATGGATCGCACCGGCGAGTGGTCGAGCCACGGCAGGAAGAACAGGATCACCACCGAGCCGCCCATGGCGACCACGCCCCAGAACTTGGCGTCGATGGTGCGGAGCAGAACGGCCAGCACCAGCAGGATGACCGGCACGATGATGCGCCAGACGCCGCGCAGGTTGCCGCGCAGGAACAAGGCTACTGCGCCCAATACCGAAGCGGCGGCCAGTACCCACGTGAAGTCGGTGGTGATGGCGCGCAGCATGGAGTAGAACGGCGTGAAATACCAGACCGGCGCAATATGCGGAGGCGTCTTGAGCGGGTCGGCGGGGATGAAGTTGTTGAACTCGATGAAGTAGCCGCCCATTTCGGGAGCGAAGAACACAATCGCGGCAAAGACGATCAGGAAGCCCGCCACGCCGACCATGTCGTGCACCGAGTAGTAGGGGTGGAAGGGAATGCCGTCGACGGGACGTCCCTTGCTGTCTTTGGGGCCGTCTTTGATTTCGACGCCGTCGGGGTTGTTGGAGCCGACTTCGTGCAGCGCGATGATGTGCGCGACCACCAGGCCGATAAGCACCAACGGAAGGGCAATGACGTGGAAGGCGAAGAAACGGTTAAGCGTGGCATCGGATACGACGTAGTCGCCGCGGATCCAGAGTGCGAGCTCCGGGCCGATGAAGGGAATGGCCGAAAACAGGTTGACAATGACCTGAGCGCCCCAGTAGGACATTTGGCCCCAGGGCAGCAGGTAGCCCATGAAGGCTTCGCCCATGAGAACCAGGAAGATGGACATGCCGAAGATCCAGACCAGCTCGCGAGGCTTGCGGTACGAACCATAGAACAGCCCGCGCAGCATGTGCAAGTACACCACGACAAAGAACATCGACGCGCCCGTGGAGTGCATGTAGCGGATGAGCCAGCCCCAGGGTACTTCGCGCATGATGAACTCGACCGAGTTGAACGCGAGTTCGCCGTCGGGCTTGTAGTTCATGACCAGGAAGATGCCGGTCACGATTTGAATTACCAGCACCAGAAGCGCCAGTGAACCAAAAAAGTACCAAAAATTGAAGTTTTTGGGAGCGTAATACTCTGACATGTGCTCTTTGAACAGCTTAGACAGCGGAAAGCGTCTGTCTATCCATCCCAAGAGCCCAGTCGTTTCGACGGTTTTCTCGCCAGCCATGGAAAGGGTTCCTTTTTATCTGTATCTTACGAGGCGTAAATGGTTCAAATGCGGGTTAGGCCCTGTTATTTTCGTCGACGCCAATGACCACACTGGTGCCATCGGCCGAAAACTCGTAAGGCGGCACCTCGAGGTTGTCGGGCGCGGGTACGTTTTTGTAGACGCGGCCTGCCAGATCGAACGAGGAACCATGGCAAGGGCAGAAGAAGCCCCCCTCCCAGTTGGCGGGCAGCCCGGGCCCCGGCCCTGCGGCCAGGTGCGGGGTTGGCGAGCAGCCCAAATGGGTGCAGATGCCCACGGCGACCAGGTATTTGGGATCGCGTGAGCGGAATTCATTTTTCGCGTATTCGGGTGTGAAGCCAGGACGCTCGGAGTGCGGATCGGCCAGGAAGGCATCGTTGTCTTTGAGCTCTTCGACTTGCTGGTCAGTGCGGTGCAGCACCCACACAGGCTTGCCGCGCCATTCGACGGTGCGCATCTGGCCTTCGGGGATGTTCGAGATGTCGACCTGCACGGGGGCGCCGGCCGCTTTAGCCTTGTCTGACGGGGCAAACGAGCCAACAAAAGGAACGGCCGTTGCGAGGCCGGCGACGCCGCCGACCGCACAGGTGGTGGCCACCCATAAACGTCGCGACGGATCAGGAGGAAGGTTGGCATCCATGGCAACCGTCCCGTCTGCTGAGACGCCGTCAAACTGTGAGTTGTCCTGACTCATGCTTGTATCCTTGTTCGTGCCCTATCGGACAGCGCGATTCGATGTATTTAACTGTGTTGGATATTCTTTCAACCGCGTATTATAGCGTTAGCCCGCTATAGGGTGAAATTACAGGGGATATTTCATATGAGCAACGCACGAAGTTTTTTGACTGAGTTTCGCGAGTTCGCGATCAAGGGCAACATGATTGATCTTGCCGTCGGTGTGATCATCGGGGCGGCCTTTGGCAAGATCATAGATTCTTTCGTGAAAGACGTGATCATGCCTGTTATCAGTTTCATCCTGGGCGGCCAGGTCGATTTCAGCAATCTGTTCTGGGTTCTGAAGGAGCCCGACAACTACGTTGGCCCTCGCACCTATGACGCCATGGTCGAAGCGGGCGGCAATGTATTGGCCTGGGGCAACTTCATCACCATATTTATCAATTTCCTGCTTTTGGCCCTGGTGGTGTTCTTCATGGTCAAGGCGGTCAATAGCGCCCGTCGTCGCGTCATGCACGAAGAGGCTGCTGCATCCGAGCCCGAGGTGACACCGGACGACATCCTGTTGCTGCGCGAGATCCGCGACCTGCTTAAAAAATAATCAAACGGGGTTGTCAAGGTCGATGAACTCGACCTTGACGCCAAACCGGCGTTCAATCGCCTGGCCAACCGCCTGGGCGCCATAGCGTTCCGTGGCGTGGTGGCCGGCGCCGATAAAGCCAACGCCGGTTTCGTGCGCCAGGTGGTAATTGGGCTCGGAGGCCTCACCGGTAAGGTAGGCTTGCGCGCCGGCATCGATGGCGGCCTGCATATAGCCCTGAGCGCCGCCTGTACACCAGGCGATACGCTCGATGGGCTGTTGGGGGATGCCGATAAGCAAGGGTTTGCGCTGCAAGGCCTGGTCCACATGAGCACCCAGCTTTTCAAGCGTCATGTCCGGTGGGCAGCGGCCCAGCCAGATCAGGTCGTCGGGTCCGCAAGTGCGCGGATTGCCTTCGGCGTCGAGCTCGGGCGCAAAGCCCAGCACGCGCGCCAGCTGGGCATTGTTGCCCAACTCGGGGTGGGCATCCAAAGGAAGATGATAGGCAAAAATGTTCAGCTTGTGCTGCAAGGCCAGCGCAATGCGCTCGCGCTTGGCGCCGATAATGCGCGGGTCTTCGTTTTTCCAGAACCAGCCGTGGTGAACGAAAACGGTGTCGGCATTGCGGCGGATGGCTTCTTCGAGCAGGGCGCGCGAGGCCGTGACGCCGGTGACGATATGACGGATGTCGGGCCGGCCTTCAAGCTGCAGGCCGTTCGGACAGTAGTCTCGGAAGCGCTGTGGCTGAAGCGTGGCGTCCAGCCAGTTGCTCAGGTCGGTGCGATGAATTTGCTTCATGGCGGCTTACTCGGCGGCTTCTTCGGCCCGTGTTTCGGCGGGCTCGTGGGGTTTCAAGCGCGCGGCAACCAGCAGGCCTACTTCGAACAGCAGGCATAGCGGCACGGCCAGCATGAATTGACTGAGCACGTCGGGCGGGGTGACCACCGCCGCGATGACGAAGGCGCCCACAATGACGTAGCCGCGTGCTTCGCGCAGCTTTTGAACCGAGACCACGCCCATCTTGACGAGCAAGATGACGGCCACGGGGACTTCGAACGTGATGCCGAAGGCGACGAACATGGTGATGACAAAGCTGACGTAGGCTTCGATGTCGGGGGCCGGTGTGATGGATTCGGGCGCAAACCCGGCAATGAAATGAAAGACCGTGCGAAACACCACAAAATAGCAAAACGCCATGCCCAGCAAAAAAAGCAGGGTGCTGGAAAAAATAAGCGGAAGCGCCAGGCGTTGCTCGTGCCTGTATAGCCCCGGCGCGACAAAGGCCCAGGCTTGGTACAGCACGACGGGAAGGGCGATGACGAATGCCGCCAGCAAAGTGACCTTGATGGGCACCATGAACGGCGTGATGACGCCGGTGGCGATCATGCGGGTGCCTTGGGGCAGCGCCGCGAGCATGGGCTGGGCCAGCATGTCGTAGATGGCCGATGCGCCGGGATACAGAAACAGTGCAATGAAAATGATCAGAATGGCGCTGACGGCCTTGAGCAGACGGGTGCGCAGCTCGATCAGATGCGAGATGAAGCTGTCTTCCTGGGTCACGGCTGAGCACCTTTATTGGTGTCGGGTGTCTGCGTCTGCTCTTGCAAGGCGGGTTCGCGCTCGAAGCCGGGGAGCGGCAGTGTCTGGGTGTCTATGGTTTCGGAATCCTGGAGGTCTTGGTCAGGGGTGTCATCCGGGACTGCAGCAGCAGAGGAGCCGGAAGAAGAGGCCTGTTCGTGAGAAGCATCTTGCTGCGAGTTATTTTCATCGGGCTTGTCGGAGTCGTCGAGATTGCGCGCCGAGTCGGCCAGGGTCTTGACGGATTCGGAGGCTTGCTTGAGAGCGTCCTGGGCTTCGTCCAGCGGCGCCCGGAACGACTTGCCGGCCTCTTCGACCGAAGCCTTGACCGAGCTGGCCGCTTCTTGCATCTGGTCTTTTAGATTGCCGATTTCAGTCGCGTCCATTTCTTTGCGGATATCGGTTTTTACGTCGTTGACGTAGCGCTGGGCGCGACCCAGAAGATGACCCACCGTGCGTGCCACCTTGGGCAGTTTCTGGGGGCCGATCACGATCAGCGCAATGACGCCGATCAGCATGAGTTCGCTGAAGCTGATATCGAACATGTAAACAGGAACCGTCTAAGTCAGTGCGAAGCGCAGCACGAGGCTGCCCGCGGGGATGAAAGTCAGGACCCGTTTTTTTCTTTGGCCTGTACGTCGATGGTCTCGCTGGTTTCTACGCGTTCAGTGGTGGTGACCGATTCGGGTTTGTCGGGATCGTTGGCGGCGTCGGCCATGCCTTTTTTGAAGCCCTTGACGGCGCCGCCGAGATCTTCGCCCATATTACGCAGCTTTTTGGTGCCGAATATAAGCGCCACGATAACGAGAACGACCAGCCAATGCCAAATACTGAAACTACCCATGTTTATCTCCGTTGTGCGGCAATCGCCGCATGTACTGTCGCAGGAATCACTCTATATCTGCATTCTACCTAACCGAAGGCGCGAAAGCGGGCTCAGGAGGCGCTTCGGCCGGCTTTTTCTGTTAAACCCGACGTGCCTTCCCGGCGAGCCAGCTCGCGCAGGACGTCTTCGGGCCGCAGATTATAGTGTGTCAGGGCGACGAGACTGTGAAACCAGAGGTCGGCGGTTTCGGAGATGATGCGTTCCGGCGCATTGTCTTTGGCTGCCATGACGAGCTCGGTGGCTTCTTCGCCGATTTTCTTGAGGAATGCGTCGGGGCCCCGCGCCAGCAGCTTGGCCGAATAGGAGGCCTCCGGGTCGCCGCCGCGCCCCGGCAGGCGCGTTTCGAGTGTGTCGGCCAGCCGGAACAGGACGTCGGCCGCCGTGTCGGATGAATTCATTTGTAGATGAGCTCCGGGTCTTTGAGGACGGGGTCGGTCGTATTCCAGTGGGCTTGTTCGGGCGTGCCATCGGGGGGGCCGCCCTCAAGGCGCTGGAAAAAGCAGCTTTGCCGTCCGGTGTGGCAGGCTATTGCGCCCACCTGGTCGACTTTGAGCAGAATGACGTCGCCATCGCAGTCGAGGCGCAGTTCGCGTACCACTTGGTGGTGGCCGGATTCTTCGCCCTTGCGCCACAGCTTGCCCCGCGAGCGCGACCAATATACCGCGCGTCCGGTGGCGGCGGTTTCTGCAAGCGCCTCGCGGTTCATCCAGGCCACCATCAGGACGGTGCCTGATTGGGCGTCTTGTGCAATGGCCGGTATCAGGCCGGATGCGTCAAAGACGACCTTGTCGAGCCAGGGGGCGGTGTTGTCGGTGGTATTCATGATTACAGGCGCATATTGATGCCCTTGCGGGCCATGTAC
>Ga0265293_10013938_pt1 | contig 10314 bp, 10 predicted proteins | sample Munlanlewell138R_FD_192505 | JGI IMG/M metagenome (GOLD analysis project Ga0265293, IMG submission 192505) | Leachate microbial communities from a municipal landfill in Southern Ontario, Canada - Leachate well 138R | ecosystem: Engineered > Solid waste > Landfill > Unclassified | place: Canada...
CCGCTACCCTCTGAATGGCCGGGGCACAGTCCGGACCCTGCCACGGTGCCATCCCCTCCGGGGCAAGGTCCAGACACTGCCACCAGCCCCTCCGCGCCGCCTGTGGCACTGTCCGCACCCTGCCGCCACTGTGCCACCCTGGCGGCCGAGGTGCGCGAGCTGCGCACGATAGTAGCCCACCAGGCCGCCGCCCTGGCCGCCGCCCTGGCCGGCCAACCAGAGCCGGCAGAAGAAGAAGAAAAATAGCCAGCGCCACGAATCTGGAGCCCGCGGTCTCCGCGGGTCTGGCCCCGCCGGGGACGGCGGTCTCCATCTCTCTCTCGCGCGCGCGTTAACCTCATTCTCTCCTCACGCCTGCGCACATTACGCACAAGGCCGCACCCCCCGCCCCCCATGCTGCTAGTATTGGCGGCATGAGTACGGACTTTTTTGGCAAACTGTTTGATTGGCGCAAATGCAAGCGCAAGTTCCACCCCGGCCGCTTTGTAGGCGCGGGGCCGGTAAACTGGTGGCCGCTGGCCAACCACCGCAAAGAAACGGCCAAACTGGCCAAAGCAGGCATACCCTGCTACCACATCGAGCTCTTCGGCTGGGCAGATAGCCACGGCTACGACAAGCCGGGCAAGGTGAAGCAGGAGCTGGACCGGCTGCTCTTCTGGTGCCGGAGGCGGCGGCTGTCGCTCTTCGTCTCGGTGGTGAACGACAACATTCACCTGAGCAAATATGGCAACACCCCGCTCAAGCTCGAACAGTACCGCTCCGCCATTACCGGGCTGATGCAGCACCTGAAGAAGCGGCAGAAGAAGCAGATCTACATCCAGCCGGTGGGCGAAACGCAGACGGCCGCCGGCCGCGCGATAGAGCTGGAGGCGGCCGGGATCTTCCCGCAGGACCGGCTGGTGTACAACGGCAACGGCGGCCGCCCCGGTAGCCGCCCGGGCTGGGCAGGCTACATCGCCCACCATGCCGCCCGCCACAAGGACGCCGTGCCCGCCGGTGCCTGGGATGTTACGGACCACGGCACAAGGCTCAATGAGATGGGCGGCACCGGTGCCCAGAGCTACAACAACGACTACCTCGAAGCCGATGCCCGCAAAGCCTCCCAACGCGGCTGCCCATACATCATGTATGGTTTCCAGGTCCGCAAGCTCGACAAGGGCAACCTCCGCGCCATCGCCCGCGGCTACTACTCTTAATTGTACGCGGCAGGCTTCGTCCTGCCGCACACCACAACAAACACACCAAGGACACAACACCATGAACGTAAACTGGAAAAGCGAAGCCACCTGGGCCGCCATCGGCGGCGGGCTGGTGGCAGTACTCACCGGCACGGGTCTGCTGGTAGGCTCCGAGAGTGCCAACGCCACGGCTGCCATTGCCAACCTCTCGGCTGGCGTCATCGGCATCATCACGCTGGTGCGCGGCATCCGCGCCCGCCTCAAGGCCGATTAACCCCACCACTGGGAACGCGAGGCTCCGTACTCGCACAATCACCGGGGCGGCAGGGCTCCGCACCTGCCACACCGGGAACGCGAGGCTCCGTACTCGCATCAACATCTCAAAACAACCTCAAGAGAAGATCCATGCCATGTTCTCCGAAATCCCTGCCTATACCTGGGCCACAGCCGCCACGCTGGTGGCGGCGCTGGTGCTGCTGCGCCTCCGCCTGCGGGCCGAAGAGCGGCAGCACGCCCGCGACCGCTACGCCCACGCGGCGCAGGTGTACCGCGATGCTGTCGATAGCGCTGACCCTGACCGCATCCACCTGGCTGCTGAGCGGCTGCACGCTGCCCGCCAAGAGGCCGAACGCCTCGGCGCGGCCTAGCCTGCCCGCCGCCTTCCACTTTATGGAGCCGGGCAGTACGCACTCGATAGAAGTACCGGCAGACTGCAACTACGCCGTCTGGACTACCGACAAGGGGCTGCTCTATATCCAGGGGCTCCTGCCCGAGGAATAAGCCACACATGACCACCCCCTCCGACCCCGTAACCACCAACTACGCCATCAGCGTGCTTGTGCTGGGCCTGATCGGCATCAGCGGCCTGGTGGCTGCCATCAGCAACGTCTGGCGCAACATCCACCACGTACGCGCCCTCAAGGACCCCGCCCGCCTCCCGCCCCTGGCCGAAGCCATCGCCAAGGAGTACGCCACCAAGCGCGACCTGGCCGATGCCAGGCAGGATCTCCAGCGCCAGATCTCCGCCAATGCGGCCGAGAGCCGCGCCGTCTTCTCCGAAGCCTTCGGCGCCATGCGCCAGCAGCAGGAGAAGAATGCCGAGTTTCAGGCTGCCATCGGGCGCCAGCTCGGCGCCATCCAGGAGTCGATCAACATCATCAAAGGAAAGGTTCTCTAGCCATGCAGCTCCGCACCGTAATACTGGCCTTCCTGGCCGCCCGCGCCCCTGCCGCCTACAAGGCTGCCGCCATCCACAGCCGCTGCCAACGCTCCGGCATGTGCGCTACCGAGCCCAGCCTGGCCGCTACCGAGGCCGCCCTCCGCGAGCTGGCCAGCCCGCGCCTGGGTGCCCTGGTGGATATGGCGATCGACCCGCTCGACAAGGTGCCCTACTGGTACGCCACCGATGCCGGCATCCGCCGCTGGACGCTCGATGGCAGCCTCTCTGTGGAGGGCTAGCCCATGAGCACCACCCCCGCCACCCGCGCCTACCGTAGCAAGATCGGCCGCCTGCCCTGGGCCGTACGCCACGAACTGAACGAACGCCTGCGCGACGGTGCCACCGGCACCGACCTCCTCACCTGGCTAAACCGCCACCCGGCCCAGCGCGGCAAGCCCCGCATCAACAGCCAGAACCTCTCCGACTGGCGCACCTCCGGCTATGCCGACTGGCTCCGGGACCTCGAACGCGCCCACCATATCCGCACCTATGCCGAGACGGCGCAGCACATCGCCACCGCTGCCGGGGGAGACCCCGCCGCCGTGGGCAGCCGCATCCTGGCCGGGCGCATGCTCGATATGCTGGAGGGTGCCGAGGCCGAAACCGCCGCCGACTTTGCCCGCGCTGTGGCCTCCCTCCGCAAGGGCGAAACCGACGCCCAGAAACTCGAACTCGAAAACCGCAAGCTCACACTTGCCCAGCAAAACCTCGAACTCGAAAAACAGAAGTTCAAGCGCCTCACCTGCGAAACCTTCCTCAAGTGGTACCAGGATAAAACCGCTGTCGAGATCGCCGCCGGCCCCGGCTCCAACGAAGACAAGATCGCCGCCCTGCTGGCCTTTATGGACCACCAGCAAACCCTCTGAACCAGCCCCATGCTCGCACCCTACCAACGCCACCTGCTCAATACCGGCCGCTCTTACGGCCTCCTGCTGATGCTCTGGCGCCGCCAGGGGCGCAAAACCACCACCATGGCCTGGCAGGCCCTGCGCTGGATGGCCGAGCACCCCGGCTGCCTGGTCACGTTTGCCACCTGTTCGCTGGCACTCGGATCGGAGCTGACCGAGCGCGAGGTGCAGCTCCTGCAGCAGATCATCGCCACCATCCGCGAGGGTGCCACAGGGGCCGCAGCAGTCGAGTCCACTGCCGACAAACTGGCGTGGTACGACGTGGCCGACCTCTATACCCACAACCGGCTGGAGGTCTCCCTCCACCACGACCGCACCACCCGCAGCCGTACCAAGATCATCGCCGCCAACTACGCCACCGCCCGCGGCTACTCGGGCTATGTGCTGCTGGATGAGATCGGCTTCATCCGCGACTTCAAGCTCTTCTATGAGGCCGTCGAACCGATCTTCTCGGCCAATCCATCTTACCGCCTCTGGATGGCCACCACCCCGCCGGAAGACGATGCCCACTTCTCCTACGAACTGGCGGCCTATCCGCCGGAACTCGAATTTGAGGAAAACCCGCTCGGCACCTGGTACACCAACGAGAGCGGGATCCCGGTGCATCGCGTCTCGGCCACAGATGGCTGTGCCGCTGGCGTCCACCTCTACAGTCCCAAAACCCGCGCCGTAGTCACGCCCGAACAGCACCGTGCCCTGTCGCTCGACAAGACCGCCTGGGACCGCAACTATGGCCTCATCTTTACCCAGGGCGGCATCTCCGCCGTCTCTCTCATCGGCCTGCACCAGGCACAGCGCCTCGGCAAAGAACTCGACTGCCGCTGGTACGAGGACGACCTGCCGCCCGACTGGGCACGCCACCTCGTGCCCGGAGCCGAGACAGCCGTCGGGGCCGACCCTGCCACCACCGAAAAGGAAAAGTCCAATCCCTTCGCCGTCTGCATTACCCAGTTTGTCGATGGCATCTACATCGGCAAAGTCTTTTTCCGCTTCCACAGTTCCGACGGTGCCAAATGCCGCGCCCTCCTCAAAGACATCTGCCAGACCGTCCGCCCGCGCACCCTGGCGATAGACGCCACCTCCGAGCGCTTCTGGGCAGCCGAGACCCGTACCGAGATCGAGGGCATCTGCCAGGTGGAGCTGGTAGTGGCCTCGGAAACGATCGAATACGAAGGCTCCCGCATCACCTACAAAACCTGGCTCGGCAATCTGGCAGTGAATGCCATAGAAGACCGCACCGCCGCCCTGCCGCCCGATAAAGCCTGCCGCGACGACTTCCGCCTGGTACGCCGCTACCGCGGCGGCTTCGACAACCAGCTCGACAGTGCCGGCCACCACGGCGACAGCTTCGACGCCTTCAAACACGCCATCTACGGCCACATCTGCGACTCCGGCACCGTCGAAGCTTTCGCCGCCCGCGTGGGCACCTCACGCATGCCCTGGCAAGGCGGCCAACTCCCCTCTTCAAACCGCCTCACAATGTTCCCCGGCGAAGACTCCCAGCACCATCAGTCAACCTTCAAAGGCTAAATACCATGATCCCGGAAAATGCCATCACCATCTTCAACACCCGTAGCGAACTCCCCAGCGAACTGCGCAACCTCACAGCCGAGCACCTGCTCGCTGTCATCGAAGAGGCACAAGGCGGCAACACCTACAACCTCTTCGCCATCTACCGCGACCTCATTGCATCCGATAACCAGGTGCAGAGCGAGTTCGAAAAGCGCAAAGGCGCCGTCCTCGGCGATACAATCTCCATCCAGCCCTGGGACAAACACAACCCCGCCGACACTGCCGCCATGCAGCTCTGCTCCGGCATGCTCGATAGCACCCCCTTCGAGACCATGCGCACCTGGCTACTCAACAGCAGCCTCTACCCCGTCGCCGTTGTCGAAAAAGTATTCCAATCCACTGGGCGGGGCTTCAAACTCAAAGAGTGCCGCCCAGTACCTTACCGGCTGCTCGACTACCGCGAAGGCTACCTCCGCATCTACGATACCGATCCCTCCGGCAACGTCCTCCCAACCACCCACGATGCCGACCCCGCACGCTACATAGTCCACCGCAGCCACACCCTCCCCACGCCCGATAACTGGGGCGGCCCCTTCCGCTCCATCCTCTTCTGGGTACTGCTCCGCACCATGGACCGCCAGTGGTGGGCCGATCTCCTGGAGCGCTTCGGTACGCCATTCATGAAAGGCAAATACCGCGACGATACCGGCAAACGCATCCTCGAAGCAGCCTTTCGCCTGGCTGTCCGCTTGGGCGGCATCGTCATCTCTCAGGGCACCGAGGTCGATCTTGTCCAGGCAGCAGCAGGCGACAGCACCAGCAGTCACAACACATTCCTCGACGTCTGCAACAAAGAAATCTCCAAACTCATCGTTGGTCAAACTCTTTCCAGCACCGCCGATCCCACCGGCATCGGCGGAGGAGCCTCCGGCTTTCAAAGCGAAGTGCGCGACGACATCCGGCAGTCCGATGCCCGCCTGCTATCCTCCACCATCCGCAATCAGCTCTTCACTCAACTGGTCGCCATCAATGCCCTCCCGGGCAACCCTCCAACCATCATGTTCGGAGCCGACTCTGCCACCGAAACAAAAGTACTCGTCAGCGGTGTAAAAGCCCTCTACGAAGCAGGCCTCGAACCAGACGATGACGGCCTCGCCATCATTCAGGAACGCGTAGGATACGGCATACGTCGGCGTGTAGCTCCATCCTCCATGTTACCATTTCATGCCTTTCCCTTGGCAGCGCCCCCCACCACGCCACACTCTACCACTCTCGATCGTCTCACGGATGCCACTGCCGTTCGCAACGCTGCCCTTGCCGATATTGTCCGCACATCGCGCTCATCCGGCGAAGCCATCCGTCGCATCAAGGAGTACCTGGAAAAACACCCAACCGACGACGCATCCGAGATACTCGCCGAGGCCATGGACGACTACGCCACCCGCGCACTGCGCTCGCAGAAATGACCCATTACAAAACTTCTGCATATACCCATTTGCCAATTTTGTCACATTCAAGCCCACACACGCCTCAAAGCCCCCATATATCAAGGCTTTTATAGGTTAATCAAATCTGTTCAAGCCTATTCAAGACTTATTGCGTGGTCTGCCGATGCCCTGAGCTACGGTATGCTGGCGGTACCCCGCGAGGGCTGTATGGGTATTGTCTGGGAGCCCGAAATACTGCCCGGTCAGGCTCTTGTCAAACTCAAATATATTCGCGACGAAAAATCGCCGACCGGTGTGCGCAAACTCAGCCATTCTTTCAATCAGTATGATCAATATCTGACAGAGCTGAAGGAGCTTGGCCTCCATTCTGTCATTCTGCCGGGGATCGAAGGCTGTCTGATGCCACATGAGGCCTGCCGGGGCTACAAGCCCAACGCCAGGCTCTATCGGGCGGGTATGCATCGTATCGCTCCTCTTTTCGATGCCTTTGCAGCCGCCGGAATCAGCCTGGACGGAATCAGCCTGACAGCCTCCCGGTCGGCCGGACAGGCAGGTGAAAAATCCGACTATGACCTGGTTGTCGTTGCCGGAGCAAAACAGGCAAGGGCTCTGAGGGAGCATCTGTTCACACTTTACCATCGTCAGAAGATTGTCCTGCCGGAGGACTCAGGAACCTGGCAACACTTCGCCCGGCAAACCGGACGACCTGCCCACCTGCTGGTGGAGGAGGGACGTTATATCGACAGTTTTATCATTTCCGCTTCCGACCCGCTCAAATGCTCGCTGATCTTCGTCCATCCGCAGGATGTTCTGGAGCCCTTGAGTAATGTCGCCCCCTGCAGCCGGGCAGTTTTCCGCGGACGGGTGATCGATGCTGATCTGGCACCCTACAAGCGTAGCCGTTATCGGGTGCGGGCAGAGCAGGGGCGGGTTGTCAGTGTTGTCTCGTGGCACAAGTTCGCCAATCTGCTGCAGGAAGGTGACACGGTGGAGGTCGGCGGCACTTATGATCCGGAGCGGGAGTGTCTGTATCAGATCTGTTCGGTCAGAGATTTTGTGCGTCTGTCGCAAGCGTAAAGATGCCGCACAGGAAAGCGTCTCCGTGCCGGATATATTTGCCGCAGCCGGAATTTGTGTGTCCGGGACGCTCTATACCGGCAGGAGATTAAAAAATGACACACAAAACAGAAAAAAAGACACTCTCATGCGACATGGCAAAAGAGGAATCGGTCCGATCAGAGTTTGGGCGGAAGAGGGCCGGAAGGGTCGAGCGACTGCTGCGCAAGTTCTCGGTCTTTCGTGTTTATAGCCGGGACAACATAGAGCTGGTCAGCGAAGCTGAGATGCACGAAAGCCTCGATCCGGTTGTTCTGAAAGCCGTGAACCCGGAACGTGACAAGGGCAGTCGGGGAGTGAGGGTAAAGACAGATTCCGGAGCGGACTATATTGTGATGGCAAATGCTTACGGGAGACATTCACTCGCGTTTGACTACCAACTCGGACATATTGTGAACGGCGGACTGCCGCGCAAACCGGGCGAATGCAATGGCAGGCTGGCCCTGAGACAAGAGCTGGCAGCAGATGATTTTGCCCTCTCCCGGTTTCCCCTGCGTCGCGAGGTCGAAGAAGTGATCGAGATGCTGCATAAGGAGATACAGACAGGTGACCGCAGTGCCAGACTGATTGCAGAGTGTCGGCTAAACAACTTTCAAGACTATCTTGCCAGACGCAAGAAGCACCGGATGCTGGGGGAAAGCGATCGGCCCGAGCTGGTCTCGCGATTGCTGCGGGCTTTCAGGATATACCGGGTAGACTCGCCCGACGAGATTGTCCAACTGACAAGAGATGATCTGATTGGCAAAGAGCCGATGAGTGTGCTTACCTGTGAGGATCCCGATGCGCCGGACGCACTGAATACTGGTAGAGCCGTCATCAGTGGCTCTTATCCGGCTTATCTGATAGTGGGGCGGAATCACGGAAAAGAGTCCTTCACTTATTACCATGAGCTGGGACATGCCTTGAGCGGCCAGTACTTTACGGAAATGCTGGTTGCAGATACTGACCCCGCACTTCATATCAAGGGGGAACTCGCAGCCGACAGCTATGCGTTATCCAAGTCGCCTCCACGGAGAGAAGTCCAAGAGCTGCTGAATTACTTTGTAAAACAACGTAACAATACAACCCGCCGGGATGACAAGATTTTTTACAATATGAGAATCCGCAACTTGCAGCGTTATCTCAGTCGGGTGGACAGGCGCAAAAAGCTGGAAAGAAAGCGCAAAGCTGCCAGGCAGTAAAAGCAGCCAGCCCCCTCGGTACCGCCCTTATTCAAATAAAAGCCAAGGATATTTGAAATTAAAAGTCACTTAATTTGACAAATACCCTGTTTTAAGGGGTAGAAAGTGCTGTTTAAGGCCCTTTTAAGAGGAGCTGGGCGGGTTGGACAAATGCTTGCATTGGAAGGCTTTACAGATGGCATCTCCAGAAAGTGATTAAAAGCTTGCTAAAAAGGCCGTTTTTGGGGTATTGTTGTTTTTGTCAAGAGACAGAGGGTAAAGAGCGAATTTGGAGCATTTTACGCTGAAAACAAGCTTTTTTCTCTCTTGTCGGAAAGCCCCGGATTTTTCCGGGGATTAAGACATTCGCATTTGTCATAGCAAAAATCCTTTAAAAAGTCGGAAAGCCCCGGATTTTTCCGGGGATTAAGACAGGTTTACGGCCCCGCAGCCGCTCACGCCGGGAAGGTCGGAAAGCCCCGGATTTTTCCGGGGATTAAGACACTGAAGGCATGTATGGCCTCTACTTTCTTCTTAAGGTCGGAAAGCCCCGGATTTTTCCGGGGATTAAGACCCCCCCGCGTGGGGGAAAGCCGCAATCTGTCCAGCGAGTCGGAAAGCCCCGGATTTTTCCGGGGATTAAGACACTCCGGGGTGGGTTATGATTGATTTAACGTTGTTGTCGGAAAGCCCCGGATTTTTCCGGGGATTAAGACAGCCTTAAAGATCATAGGCTTGCCTTTTTTGGTTTAAGTCGGAAAGCCCCGGATTTTTCCGGGGATTAAGACACTTAGATCGTCAAAGGTAAGGAGACCCAGCGTCTTAGTCGGAAAGCCCCGGATTTTTCCGGGGATTAAGACAATTTCTTAGCGGCGTAGTCGAGCCACTCGCGCAGCTCGTCGGAAAGCCCCGGATTTTTCCGGGGATTAAGACACCAGTTATCATGTGGCTTCTCCACCAAGTGACGGACGTCGGAAAGCCCCGGATTTTTCCGGGGATTAAGACAATCAAAGCGGCCCCGTAAGAGAGGCGGGGTGCGCGGTCGGAAAGCCCCGGATTTTTCCGGGGATTAAGACAATTTTATAGGTGTGACTGATCCCGTTTAGGATCTCGGTGGTCGGAAAGCCCCGGATTTTTCCGGGGATTAAGACACGGACGAGAAACACCACCGCGACTTGTCGGTTGTCTCTGTCGGAAAGCCCCGGATTTTTCCGGGGATTAAGACATGTTGTTCCAGGTGAACGTGAAGGGACCGAAGTCCCGTCGGAAAGCCCCGGATTTTTCTGGGGATTAAGACGTAGTCCTGCATAGCCAGATCAACAAGTTCCTGTTCGTCGGAAAGCCCCGGATTTTTCCGGGGATTAAGACACAACCGTTTGAAGTGGAACGGTGCTTCTTTAACGTGTCGGAAAGCCCCGGATTTTTCCGGGGATTAAGACAATGTCATCTTTGCGTTCCTTTCTGTAACGCGGATACGTCGGAAAGCCCCGGATTTTTCTGGGGATTAAGACAATCGCTCCTGTATGCTTCCTTCGTTGTTTAAGATGTCGGGAAGTCGGGGGCGCACCCTGCCTTTTTTATCCCCAGGGTAGGGCGACGACCTCCGGGCGCGCCGTCAATAAATATGGTTCCATTCACTGCAGCCTGCACTTTTTCTGTTCCGGCGGTTCCTCCTTCGCCAAGGCTACGGCGCGACAGGTTTCGGAGAAACGCGCCCTACCTCTGACATCTGTCCTTTTTTGCGGTTTGGTTGACGGTTTCTGAACAGGCAGG
>Ga0265293_10013939_pt1 | contig 10314 bp, 6 predicted proteins | sample Munlanlewell138R_FD_192505 | JGI IMG/M metagenome (GOLD analysis project Ga0265293, IMG submission 192505) | Leachate microbial communities from a municipal landfill in Southern Ontario, Canada - Leachate well 138R | ecosystem: Engineered > Solid waste > Landfill > Unclassified | place: Canada...
ATAGAAGCGAGTTTTAGTGCAAGTTTTGTAACTTCATCGTTTAAGTCATCAACAGAATAATAAACATTTGCGTACAGACCTTTATTGAGTGCCCAAGTAGAATTGTACCACTCTGCATCGGTCGAAATTTGTGCAAATGCGGCTCTTCCAATCTTACGCTCTACGGCTGGACCAACAACAAAGGGTCCGATTCCTAAAGCAAACTCGCTTAGTTTTATTGATGAATCCTTGTAAGCCAAAGCATAGTCAGCAGCCGCAGCCAGCCCAACACCACCACCCACAGCTTTCCCATGAACACGAGCTATTACAAACTTGGTTGACTTACGAATTTCATTAATGACAGAAGCAAATCCGGAAAAGAATTTCTTGCCTGTTTCAATATCTTCGATTTGAAGTAATTCATCGAAAGATGCTCCTGCACAAAATGCTTTATTTCCATCGCTTTTAAGAACAATTGTCCTGACTTCATCATTATCCGAAGCAGTTTTGATTGTTTGTGCAAGCTGAGTTAGTATGTGCCCTGGTAGAGAATTACTTTTTGGATGAAAGAATGTTATAATACCTATGTTATTCTGAATTTCTAAATTTACATAAGCTGTATCTGTCATATTGATTTTTAACTTTAATTAATAAAAAAAATAGATTATACGCAATTGTAACATTTATATTGGTGATTATTTTCTTATGGACTTTGACTGAATAAATATGATACACTTCACTTAAAATGCTAAAATATTAAATTAAAATTGTTATTTTAGTAAGATTTTATTCATGATTCGTAAAAATTTTAGGATTAAAAAAATGACGAAAAATTTTGTTACACTGTTGTTTTTGGGATTTCTGCTTATGCTAAGTGCCTGTACGCAAAAGACAAGCCATGAGAGTAAATCAAATGAAACTGTTGCGGAAGAAATTGATTTAAGTCTGAATCAGACCAATCTTGAGGTAAGAAATCTGAGTGCGATTGATCTTTACTCAACAAAGAGAGTAGGTGAATTTGTTGTATCACCTGATAATAATTGGGTTGTTTACAGACTGTCATCACCCTCAATAGCCTCGAACAAATTGTTCAGTGATTTGTATGCCGTAAAACTTGATGGCAGTGAGACTATCCAGCTTACAAACAATACAAGCTCAGAGTATAACCTGCGATTTTCCGAAGACGGAGAGAAACTTGCCTTTATTTCTACAGAAGATGGAAGTCCTCAAATCTATGTTATGGATTTTCCTAAAGGCACACCGAAGAAATTCACAAATCTTGAAGCAGGCGTCAGCAACTTCAATTGGGCAGGTGATCCCGGTACTTTCGTATTAGCATCTGAAGTGAAGGTATATGAATCAATTCAAGATCAATATCCTGAATACAAAAAAGCAGATTTAATGTTTTATGACGATTTGCATATAAGACATTGGGATGAGTGGAATGATGACAAAGTCAGCCATATTTTCTATGTGCCTTTTGAAGGTGGAGAGCCTAAAGACATTATGAGCGGTGAGAAGTTTGAATCACCTCTAAAACCATTCGGCGGTGCTGAAGAATATGATATTTCTCCGGACTCAAAGGAAATAGCTTATACTTGTAAAAAAGTTGATGATTATCCTTACTCGACAAATTCTGACATTTACTTGTATAATGTAGAAACAGGCGAAACAAAGAATATCACAACAGGCATGAACGGCTATGACAAACAACCGAAATATTCTCCTGACGGACAATTAATAGCCTTCGTCAGCCAGGAAAGACCGGGTTTCGAATCTGACAGAATCAGACTAATGGTTTACAATAGAAATGATGGTACGATTAAAGAAATTTCAGCAACCTTGGACCAATGGGTTGAAGAATTTGTTTGGGCTCCGGACGGCAATTCTTTCTATTTAATAGCCGGAACACAAGGTACAGTTCAGCTCTTCACAATTGACTTGAACGGACAATGGAAGCAGCTAACCGAAGGTACACATAAGCTTGGTAGTGGTTTACAGATTTCTAATGACGGAAATTATGTAATATTGGGCAGACAATCCTTTACTGAGCCGCTTGATATTTATTCATTCGATACAAGAACGGGTAATTTAAACAGAATTACCGATGTAAACAAAGAGCTATATGCCAATATAAACAAAGTAAAGGTGGAAGAGCGTTGGTTCAAAGCCGATGACGATAAACAGATACATGCTTGGGTTATATATCCTCCTGATTTTGACCCAAACAAAAAGTATCCTGTAATAACATACTGTCAAGGTGGTCCTCAGAGCATGATTTCACCAAACTTTCATTACCGTTGGAATCAATTCATGTTTGCTTCACAAGGTTATATAATGCTTTGTGCTAACAGACGTGGTGTACCGGGCTTCGGGCAAGCATGGAATGATGCTATCAGCCTTGATTGGGGAGGCATGCCAATGAATGACTTACTTGCAGCAACTGACCAATTCTCTAAGGAACCCTTTGTAAATTTAGAATCTCGTGCAGCTATGGGAGCTTCTGCCGGCGGTTATGCGGCATTTTGGTTAGCAGGACATCACAACAAACGATTTTCTGCCTTTGTTTCGCACTGCGGAGTTTTCAACCTTGTCAGTAAATACGGTTCAACTGAGGAATTATTCTTCCCAAATTGGGAATTCGGCGGTCCGTACTGGGACAAAAAGAACAGAGAAAGGTTCGAAAAATTCTCCCCACATAATTATGTTGAGAAATGGGACAGCCCGATTTTTATCTCGACCGGCATGAAGGATTACAGAGTACCTTATACTCAAAGTCTTGAAGCATTTACAGCAGCCCGTGCTCAAGGAATACCGGCTGAAATTGCCGTATTCCCAAATGAAAATCACTTCATAGGTAAGCCGCAAGAGTTTATCATTTGGAGCGATAAATTATTCAATTTCCTAGATAAATATTGCAAAAAATAATTTTGTGTTATAGAACACTTTTTTAGATGTAGTAAAATTATTAACGGCTGTGAAATTCGAGTTCCTTCTCAATTCACAGCCGTTAAATTTTTTTTAATAATATGAAGAGCAACCTTGGTAGTGCTCTTCATGAAAATTACTTATTATTCAGCATTAGATTATGCAGACAATTTACTTCCTTTCTTCACAAGTTTTGGTTTACTGCCTTTATTTATGACATCTTCATTCACGATGACTTTCGATAAACCTTTTTGGTCAGGAATCTCAAACATGATATCCATCATTACTTCTTCAACTATCGAACGTAAAGCTCTTGCTCCTGTTTTTCTTTCTTTCGCCTTAACAACAATCGCATTGAGAGCTTCGTCAGTAAAATCAAGAGTGACATTTTCGAGTTTAATTAACTTTTGAAACTGCTTGACTATTGAATTTTTCGGTTCTGTCAGAATTTTCAGATATGCTTCATCAGACAATTCTTCCAGAGATGCTGTAATCGGTAATCTTCCTATTAATTCCGGTATGAAACCGAATTTCAATAAGTCATCAGGTTCGACATGTTTAAGCAAATTCAGATTAGCTTCTACATGAATTTGTTCCTCTACGTTGAAACCTATAGTGGATTTTTTCATTCTTGATGCTATAACCTTTTCAATTCCGACGAAGGCACCGCCGCAGATAAAGAGTATATCGCTTGTATCGAGATAAATCAAAGGTTGCTCGGGGTGTTTTCTACCGCCTTTGGGAGGTATTCCGGCACGAGTACCTTCGAGTATTTTCAATAGTGCCTGTTGAACACCTTCACCGGATACATCTCGTGTGATTGATGATGACTCGGATTTACGTCCGATTTTATCAATTTCGTCAATATATACGATACCTCTCTGAGCGAGCTTAACATCATAATTTGCATTTTGAAGAAGGTTGAGTAGTATGGATTCGACATCATCACCTACGTAGCCCGCTTCTGTTATTGTTGTAGCGTCTGCTATTGCAAACGGGACTTTAAGTAATTTAGCAAGTGTTTTTGCTATGAGAGTTTTTCCCGAACCGGTAGGACCAATAAAAAGTACATTACTTTTTTCAAGTTCCACATCATTGTTTTTAATCTGTTTGTTGTTTATTCTTTTGTAATGATTATAAACAGCAACAGAAATTACTCTTTTTGCATAATCCTGGCCAATTACATAATCATCGAGGAATTTCTTTATCTTGCTTGGTTTCGGAAGATCATGCAGCAGTTCATCTCCTTTGAAGAAATTCATTTTTTCTTGATTGTTGAAAATATCCAAAGCCGCATCAACACAATGGTTACAAATAAACACACCATTGATTCCTTCCACCATACTTTCTACCTGATTGGCATTCCTACCGCAGAATGAACAACGTTCTAAAATTTCTCTTTTAGCCATAATTATTCTTATTTATTAGTATCTTCAGTCTTATTTTCAGTTTCGATGTTATTTACAAGAATTTTGTCAATTATTCCGTATGCGAGAGCTTCGTCAGGGGACATATATTTATCTCTATCTGCATCGTTCTTAATTTTATCTACATCAATACCGGTATGATTAGCGATTATTGAATACAGACTGTCTCTTGTTCGTAAAATTTCTTTTGTATAAATTTCGATATCTGCAGATTGCCCCTGTGTACCACCGGAAGGCTGGTGCATAAGTATTCTTGAATTCGGGAGCGCATAACGCTTGCCTTTGGCACCTGAACAAAGCAGTACCTGTGCCATAGATGCACTCAAACCGATACATATTGTCGAAATATCATTCTTGACAAATTGCATCGTATCATAAATAGCAAGTCCTGCTGTTACACTGCCACCCGGTGAATTTATATATAGGTTGATGTCTTTCTTAGGGTCTTCACTCGACAAAAATAATAATTGAGCTATTACCAAATTTGCCATGTAATCATCTATCGGACCACCAATAAATATTATATTTTCTTTTAAAAGTCTCGAATATATGTCATAGGAGCGTTCGCCACGACTGGTTTGTTCTACGACAATCGGAACAAGATGGTTATTCATATTCTTTAAATTTATTTTGTGAATAATAATAAAAGATATAAACGATTTAAAACAACTTCTATTAGTAAAAATCTTGTTTACATATTAGTATTAGACATTAGGACTACTGTCAAATTGTTGAATTGAATCAGGAAGATTTTTTCCTATTCAGCGAAGGTAGTTTAAATTTAATACTTTCATTGTTGACCCTTATTGTTAAGAGAATGCCGATAATACCAACAATAATATTTGCCATCCACATGGCAAACCAAGGCGGAATCATCCCTCTGTCACCTAATTTTTCGCCACCAATCAAACAAGCCCAGTAAAATACGTAGAACACGAGACTTATTGCTGCACTTATTCCAAAATTCCCACCTTTTGTAATAATACCTAAGGGAGCTCCGACCAAGACAAAGATAACGCAAGCAAAAGGCAGAGAATATTTTTTGTAGATTTCTACTCTATATTGCTTGGAACGAGCTTCGTAAAATTTTACATTATTTACGTCTGCCTGCAAGCTTGACTTTGTCAAATTGAGATGTTGAATCATGCGATTCAGTACTTCATAGTACGATGTGTCTGCCTCTTGATGACTGTCATTATCAGTTATAGCGATTTGTTTTGTTTGTGATGTTATTACTTTTTCGGTTACTTTTTTTATCCTATCAGAATCTGATTTAACTTTTGATGCTGAGAGAGCAGCTTCTTTATCAGAAATTTGTTGAAGATTTTTCTTCTCAGCTAGTACTTTTTCATAAAGTTTTGCTTTGGATTCATAAGATAGTACGGTATCCTGATTTATGTCGGTTCTCCCCTCGGCAACAGCCTTTTCGAACTTTCGTTTAACTTCTGCAGCATGATTCTCGTTAATGCTCTTAGCAATACCTTTATTTCGCAACATAGCATCTTCTAATTCATCATCTGTCATTTCTTTGGTTCTGTTCGTTGGGGTGGTTTGTTTTGAATCATCTGTAATTATCACTATGTTATCATCATTCAAGTCATTCTGAAGCTCTGATTTAAAAGTGCTATCCGAAGCGATTTCATCGGTAAGAGTATCCTTAATAGCTGGTCTAATACCTTGAACATATTCAAGAACTGTTTTATTAATTAATGAATCAACTCTTCTTAAAAGGTTGCTTCTGTTGGATTCCGCAGTATCTACAATAGCCTGCATATCAGTCACATTCATTTCACGGTCTCCTTTCGAGACCATGTCAGAACTTGACTGTTCGAAAGCAAAGCCGTATGCGTTCATGGCAATACGGTATTCAGAAAATCTGATTACTTTATAATCATCAACATTGTTCACCGAGAATTGATGGATTTCACCTTCTTTCAAATCAAGAACGAGTTTTTTGTAATCCGGAGTAAATGAAATTTTTCCTGAATCTGAAGATATGATATTACGATTTTGAAACTTGGTCATGTCATAGATTGTCACTCCGCTTAAATCTCCGGAAATCGAATCCACATTCCTTGCTAAAATAGTATATCCGTCTAATTGAGTAGAAAACAAACCTGATTCAAGAGCAAAAGTCGGCTTCTTTCTATGTATATCATTAGTCATTATCTTGACTTGATGATTTGATTCAGGAAGAATGACATCGTTAAAATAATACAGAGACAGGTAAAGCAGAATGGAACTAATCAATATCGGCATCAGCATTCTCAGAAAGGAGCCGCCGCTTGCCTTGACTATTGTTACTTCATGTGCCATGGACATACTGCCAAAGGTCATGAGAGTTGAAAACAAAACACCCATCGGTACAGCCAGAATCACCATCCATGCCATATTGAATACAATGAGTTTAATTATAAGCCATTCACTAAGCCCCTTACCGACAAGTTCGCCCAGTGAAATCATTAAAAACTGCATCAGCAGAATAAACAATACTGTACCGGTTCCGAATATGAATGGTGCGATATGAGCTTTAATTATATATCGGTCTATCAGACTTATCATTTGTTTTCTGTTTTGAAATTATAATAGTGACGAAAATAATAATATTTTGTTCAAGAAAAAACATATCATCTTAATTTATTATATTTGTAGTTTACAAAATTAACGAAAAAACAAAATGATTTTAGATAGAAGTCATATTCCGTTTAATCATTCAGGAATAATATTAAACATACCGGAGATTGATATATCAAGCTTAGGAAATATCAAAATCTATAAGTATCAAGACAAATCACAACCGCTTGTAAATTTTAAAATAAATTTTAAGAAAGGCGCCTCATCCGACAATATTCCGGGTACGGCAAATTTTACTATGGCTATGTTGCAAAGTGGTACGAGCAATAAGAATGCGTCAGAAATTTCTAATGTGTTTGAAAACGTCGGAGCTTCATACTTTTTTAATGCTTATTGGGATGAATGTGCTTTTGGTTTTTCAACATTAGGACATTATTTTGAAAATTGTCTGGAAATGACAGCAGAATGTATTTTTGATTCTGTTCTTGATGACAGTGAATTTAAAAGACAAAAAGATAAAATATCAGCAGAAATAATGCAAAGTAATGCAGACCCCAATTATATTACTCAATTGGCATTTAACAAAGAAATGTATGGAAATCATCCCTACTCTAATGCCAGAATCGGGAGTTTGAACGAAGTTGCCCAAATTAATCAATCAGATATCGCTAATTTTTACAATGAGCTGATAAATGAATCAGATGTAAGCATAATTGTAACAGGAAATTTTGTACACTCTGAAGTGGACAGCAAAATAAAAAGTCTGTTTACTAAGTTAATGACAAATAAAAGTAAACAAGGACCTTCTTGGTTTGTTCCTTCTGCATATACACATGTAATAAGCCCAAAAGACGATGCTCTCCAGACAAATCTAAGGATTGGAAGACCATCAATTGACAGACAACATGCGGATTATCCGGCATTCCAAATAATTAATACTGTATTCGGCGGGTATTTTCTTTCAAGGTTGAATCAGGTATTGCGTGAAGAAAAAGGCTTGACATACGGGATTTATTCGTATCTTGATATGAGAAAACTGTCTTCGGTATTTACAATTGCAACAGGAATAAATAAAGACAAAACCTTTGAATCTATTGAAGATATACTTAATATTTCACTCGACATAAGTCGAAGCAAACTCAGCGATACCGAAATCGAGAGAAGCATAGAGTTTATGACCGGTTCTTTTGCAAGGTCACTTGAGACTCCTAAGCAGATTACCGGACTGATTCAAGCTTTGGACAGTTTCGAGCTTGACAGAAATTTCCTGATTGAATTCTATAAGAAAATAAGGCAACTATCAGCAGATGAAATATTTGAAGTTCAAAAGAAGTATTTCTCAGAACCAAATTATTTGATAGCAGCATCAGGGGACTCTGAGTATTTGTCGGATATAATATCAAAATTCGGAAATTTTAAAATAATTGAAATATAAAAGTCATGAGCAAAAGTATTGGTGAATTACTAAAACGTTCGAATGATTATGAATTAATCGGCTTACCTTCACAGAAAGTCGAATCATTGACTTATGACTCAAGGAAAGCCAAAGCCGGAGCTTGTTTTGTTGCAATTAAAGGTGAAAACTTCGATGGGCATGACTTCATAGAAGAAGCTATATGGAATGGAGCGGAAACAGTAGTATGTCGGCAACTACCGGATAGAGAGCTTATGACCCCGGATATTGCTTTCATTGTGACGAAGAATCCCCGTAAACTCCTCGCAGAGATTTCGCACGCATTTTATGATTATCCCTCAGAGAAGCTGTCTGTTATAGGAGTTACCGGTACAAACGGCAAGACCACTTGCACATTCCTTATGCAAGCTATGATCGAATCTCACAATAAATCGTGCGGAATAATAGGAACAACAGGAATTTTCATTGGAAATGATAAAATTCCGGCAACTCTGACGACTCCGGAATCACTCGAAATTGCTTCAATATTGGACAAGATGGTTAAGTCAAATGTTGATTACGTAGCTATGGAAGTTTCATCACATTCATTAGTGCAATACAGAGTGCATGGAATTAATTTTAAAGCGGCGGCTTTTACTAATCTTACTCACGATCATCTAGATTATCATGTAAGTATGGAAGAATATGCTAAAGCAAAAAAGCTTCTTTTTGAAGGTTTGCCTGAAGATTCGATAGCTGTAGTAAATACAGATGACAGTTATGCATTATATATGCTTGAAGGAATAAGGTGTAAAAACACTGTGAGTATCGGACGGATGACAGGCAATGATTTTAAGATTATGCGTGAGCATATTTCACTTATGAGGACGGAGTTTCTAATATATTCCGAAAAACAGCTCATTGATGTATCTACTCCTCTTGCAGGGAAATTTAATATAGACAACGCTGCTCTTGCTGCTGTCACCTGTCGTAAAACAGGAATTCCATTGCACGCTGTGCAGCATGGATTGTCTGTTTGTAATGGCGCTCCGGGCAGAATGGAAAGGATTAATCTTAAAAATGGTGCTGTGGCTCTGCTGGATTATGCACATACTCCCGATGCCCTCGAAAAAGCTCTCAAATCATGTAAACAAATTATTGAAAATGACAGCACTTCCTTGAACAGCAAAGTGATTTGTGTCTTTGGATGCGGAGGTGACCGCGACAAAGCCAAACGACCTGAGATGGGCAAGATTGCAGAAAATATATCGGACTTTATAATCATTACATCAGATAATCCTCGAACCGAAGACCCAGTTGCAATAATTGAGGATATTCAAAAAGGTATATCCGATTTCTCTAAAGTCATTGTGATTCCTGATAGAGCCGAAGCAATCGAACATGCGTTCAAGTCATCAGAATCAGGAGATTTAATACTGATTGCAGGTAAAGGCCATGAGAATTATCAAATTATCGGAACTGAAAAATTACATTTCGACGATAAAGAACAAATTGAAAAATTTAAAAGCTGACTCTGCCTTACTTACAATGAATATCATTGAATTATGTTACTTATTAGAACTATAAAAATTGAATCATATAATGGATAATGAAAAAATATTACAAGGTTTAAATCCTGCACAACTTGAAGCGGTCAAATCGCTAAACGGACCTGTCCTGATTATTGCGGGAGCAGGAAGTGGAAAAACCAAAGCACTAACCCACAGAATAGCAAATTTGATTGCACATAATGTACCACCGCACAATATTCTTGCTCTAACATTTACCAATAAGGCAGCTAAAGAAATGAAGGAAAGAATAGCCGGACTAATTGGGCAAGATAAGGCAAAATTTCTTTGGGCTGGTACTTTCCATTCAATATTTTCAAGAATTTTAAGAATTGAGGCAGATAAAATTGGTTTTAATTCCAATTTCTCAATTTATGATACCGATGATTCAACGAGTTTACTTAGAAAAATCATTGCGAACTTTGCTAATCAAAGCAGAAAAATT
>Ga0265293_10013940_pt1 | contig 10314 bp, 8 predicted proteins | sample Munlanlewell138R_FD_192505 | JGI IMG/M metagenome (GOLD analysis project Ga0265293, IMG submission 192505) | Leachate microbial communities from a municipal landfill in Southern Ontario, Canada - Leachate well 138R | ecosystem: Engineered > Solid waste > Landfill > Unclassified | place: Canada...
GTCGCCCGACGCAATACCGCCTCTGAACTGGTGCGCCAAAGTATGGTGCTGACCGAGCAAGCGCACAAACGTGACCTGCTCAGCTATATCATTCGTGAAAGCGGCTGGCACCAGGTGCTGGTTTTCACCCGCACCAAGCATGGCGCCAACCGCCTGGCCGAGAAGCTGGTCAAAGACGGTTTGTCCGCCGCCGCCATCCACGGCAACAAAAGCCAGGCGGCCCGCACCCGCGCGCTGGCCGGCTTCAAGGACGGCAAAGTGGCCGTTCTGGTCGCCACCGACATCGCCGCGCGCGGCATCGACATCGACCAGTTGCCTCACGTGGTCAACTTCGAGCTGCCCAACATCCCCGAAGATTATGTTCACCGCATCGGCCGCACCGGCCGCGCCGGCAGCCAAGGCTCCGCCTTGTCATTGGTCGATCGCAGCGAAATCAAATACCTGAGCGCCATCGAAAAACTGATCAAGAAACCGATCGACAAAACCGTGATCGAAGGCTGGTCGGCGTCCATGGTCAAGCCAGAGCTTCCTTCGACGCGTCCGGAACGCCCGCCGCAAGGCCAACGCCGCCATGCCTCGGGCCCGTCAGCGCCCGGCGCACGCCAGGGGCAGCGCCGCGGCAACGGCCAAGGCGCCCGCACCGGCAACGGCGAAGGCGCAACTCAAGGGGGTCGGCGTCCCGCCGGGTCTGCCCGGGCGCCACGCTCAGGCAACCGCAGCGGAGCGCCGCGTTCGCAATAACACACAGGACGGCCCGATGTGCCGCCTGGTCAGTCCCCAAATGCACGGGCCAGGCACCTACAGCACATCAACCACACTCAACGCCCATATACAATCCTGCCCATGAGTATTTCGACCGAAGTCGCACGGCGGCGCACCTTTGCCATTATTTCCCACCCCGACGCCGGCAAGACCACGCTGACCGAAAAGCTTCTGCTATTTGCCGGAGCCATCCAGATCGCCGGCAGCGTCAAGGCGCGCAAAGCCAGCCGCCATGCATCGTCGGACTGGATGGAAATCGAGAAGCAGCGCGGCATTTCCGTGGCCTCGTCAGTCATGCAGATGGAATACCGCGACTGTGTCATCAACCTGCTCGACACACCAGGCCACCAGGACTTCTCGGAAGACACCTACCGGGTGCTGACTGCGGTCGATGCCGCGCTGATGGTGCTGGACGCCGCCAATGGGGTCGAGCCGCAAACCATCCGGCTGCTCCAGGTGTGCCGGGCGCGCAATACGCCCATCATCACCTTCGTCAACAAACTCGACCGCGAGGTGCAGGAACCGCTGGATCTACTGTCCGAAATCGAGTCCCACCTGGGCATGGACGCCGTTCCGCTTTCCTGGCCCGTGGGCATGGGCCGGCATTTCGGCGGCGTGTTCGACCTGCGCCGCGACCGCATGCGGGTGTTCAGCGCCGGACAAGAACGACGCAGCAACGAAGATGACATCATCGAAGGCATCGCCAACCCGCAGATTGCGGATCGCTTTGGCGACGCTTACATCAAGGCGGCCGAAGAGGTCGAGCTGATCCAGGAAGCCACCCCCGACTTCGATGCCGAGGCCTTCCTGCAAGCACGCCAGACACCGGTGTTTTTCGGCTCGGCCATCAACAATTTTGGCGTTCAGGAGGTCCTGGACGCCCTGGTGGATTTCGCGCCGCGTCCAGGCCCGCGCCACGCCCTGGAACGGGAAGTCCACCCCGACGAACCCAAGTTCAGTGGCGTGGTGTTCAAGGTCCAGGCCAATATGGACCCTGCCCATCGCGACCGCGTTGCCTTCATCCGGGTCAGCTCCGGGAAATTCCAGCGTGGCATGCGTTTGAAAGTGTCGCGCACCGGCAAGGAAATCCGCCCCAACAACGTCGTTTCCTTTCTATCCCAGCGACGGGAACTGGTTGAAGAGGCCTACGCGGGCGACGTCATCGGCATCCCCAATCACGGCGTGCTGCACCTGGGCGACGTCCTGACTGAAGGGGAAACCTTGCAGTTCACCGGGTTGCCCTTCTTTGCACCCGAGCTATTCCAGGCAGTCGAAGTGAAGGATCCTTTGCGCATCAAGCAATTACGCATCGGCCTGACCCAACTGGGCGAAGAAGGAGCCATCCAGGTCTTCCGCCCGGAAGCGGCCGGCGGAGCATTGCTATTGGGAGCCGTCGGGCAATTGCAGTTTGAGGTCGTCGCCCATCGCCTGAAAACCGAATACGGGGTTGACGCCCGGATGATGCCTTCGCGCTACACCATGGCGCGCTGGTTCACGGCTGAAGACCCAAAGGTTTTGCGCAAATTCATGGATGCGAATGCCGCGCACATCGCCTATGATGTCGTCGATGCCGTCGCATTCCTGGCCACCTCCCAAGCGCAATTGCGCGTCGTACAAGAGCTCTATCCCGGAATCGAGTTCCATGCCATGCGTGAACATGCGGGCAAGGTATTCGGCGCTAAAGCTTGAAACCGCAATCGCCGCCCCAGGGCTTTGGGGCGGCGATTACTTTCCGTAATACGCGTACACTTTCTGACGGAAGCGGAAGCACTATACTGGTTTGCACTTCCATAGCAAGGACCAAACCCTAATGTCTTGGCGTTTTATTTTTGCATTCTTGATCGTGATTTTCGGCGCCTCCGCCTGGGCGGGGCTGCGACTGGGCGACTGGCTTGTCGCTCATGGGCCGGCCATCACGGTCACTCCCGAGATGGCGCAGATAGCCGCTGTGCCCGTCCTTGACGCCGATGGCAACCCCTATGTGGCCCGCCCCCCGCAGCCCCTGATCGACGGCCGGCTCGGGCTGCAACAACCCATTGAGCAGATCGCTTGGGAAATTCCCGAGCAATCGCTGGACGAAACCAAAGCCAATAATGTCATCGCCGTGTCCACCACCTCGATTACCATGGTGGAAGCGCAGCAAATTGCCGCTGGAGCCGGAAGCAAACTATCGGGCATAGCCGACGTGGGCAATCTATTGTCGCCCTCCGACCCCGCCGCGCAGCAACCGCTGCAACCTGTGGAAATAACCGGTGAACCCTTTGCGCCCGTCGTAACGGCAGCGCCGGTGGGCAGTGGCAGCAGCAACAACACATCGTGGCAAGCCAGCTTGCGCCAAGACTTGCAGGCCTGCAACGCCGAAAGCTTCTTCGACCGGCCCAGTTGCGCCTGGGCGGCGCGTAATAAATACTGCACGCCAAACAGTGGATGGGGGCGTGTCGAAGACTGCCCGTCGAAATTCTGATTTAATCGGCGTCCATCTGCGATTGCAGGTAATTTTGCAGACCAACCTTGTCGACCAGTTCGATTTGGGTTTCCAGCCAGTCGATGTGTTCCTCGGTATCGTCCAGAATGTCCTGGAACAAGTCGCGTGAGACATAATCGCGCACCGATTCACAGTAGGCCATGGCTTCCTTGACGGTCGCCTGCGCACCCGTCTCCAGTTTCAGATCGCAGCTTAGGATCTCGGGCACATCTTCACCGATCAGCAACTTGTGCAGATCTTGCAGGTTCGGCAGCCCGTCGAGCATCAGAATCCGTTCGATCAAACGATCAGCGTGCTTCATTTCGCCGATGGACTCGTCGTACTCGTGCTTGCCCAGCTTATTAAGCCCCCAATGATTCAAAATGCGGGCGTGAAGAAAATACTGGTTGATCGCCGTAAGCTCATTCTTCAACTGCTTGTTCAAATGCTGGATGACTGTGGGATCGCCCTTCATCATTGTTCTCCTGGAATAGTTAACGCCGCCGTCCAGGGTATGGACGCTGTAGCAGAGACTTGCTCACCCAGTAGGCTAGCATGAGCCGGCTATTATTTCAGCACGCACTTGCCACGCCAAACGTCTCGAAAGGCGCATAAACACTAGTATTCTTGCAAATGGGAATGAGTCCGCTTGCCGCACGCACTTAGCGATGGAGCACGCATGCGCTAAGCTGTCGAGCATCGACATGACTGAATAGCGTAAGAAACAAGAGAAATTTCAGGGCTTTTTTGACTAGAAAACCATCGGGAAGGCGCCAACCCGAAGCCGCTGCTATTTTGTAATAAATTGTACAGAGACTAAAAAGGAGGCTTACGCGCGCCGCACCAGCACTTCCGTAAAAGTGGCAACACCCACAACCAAGGCGTCGTTGGCGGCTTCTTCAACCAGCGTGCCCACCACCGGCGCCGGCAGGCTATCGGCATAACGCCCTCCGGGAAGGTACTCGGCGGCTGTCTCCGCGCAGCAACCGCAGCAGGCGGCCACACCTAATTGCCCTTGCAGGTCGGACATCGATTGAGCGCCTGCCGCCACAGCGGATTGAACTTGGCGCTCAGTGATAGCGTTGCAGATACAAATGAACATAAGAATGGTTCTCAAGCGGGTATGAGAACCATTATCAACCACGTTTTTAAAAAAAGCAATACAAATCAAACTTCTTGTGCGAGCAGCGCCTTGGCTTTGCGTAACGCCGCCGACTCAATTCCCGCCGCTTCCCGGTATTTAGCCACCGTGCGCCGTGCGATCACCACCCCTCGCTCGCCCAGCTTGACGGCCAATTGGCTGTCGGACAAAGGCTTGACAGCCGTTTCGGCCGCCACCAGATCCTGAATGAGCGCTTTCACAGCTGTTGCCGAAGCCATCTCGCCTTGATCGGTGTCGAGCCCTGAGCCAAAGAAATACTTCAACTCGAAAAGCCCCCAGGGCGTCTGGGCATACTTGAACCGGGTGGCGCGCGAGACAGTGGATTCATGCATCCCCAGTTCGTCGGCAATCTCCCGAAGGTTCAACGGCCGCATGGCCTGAACCCCTGTGTGAAAGAAATCCTGCTGATGCGCAACCACCGCCTGCGCCACCCGCAGAATGGTTTCAAAGCGTTGATTCACACTTTTCAGGGTGCCATGTGCCTCGCGAATCTTCTGCTGAAGTGAGGCGGCCCCCTGCGCTACGGGCTGTTCGTTTACCCCTTGCTCCCGAATGGCCTGCTCGTAGGCTGAATTGACCCTTAGTCGCGGCATGGCCGCTGGGTTCAACTGCGCCTCCCATTGCTCCTTGCGCTTGCGCACAATAATTTCTGGAATGACATGATCGGCCAGCGCGCCGGTGAGCTCACGGCCCGGCTTGGGTTCCAGGGCAAGCAGCACTTGATGAGCTTCTCGCAAAACCCCTGGCGAACAGGCAAGCCGCTCGCGCAAACGCGCCAAATTGCCTGAAGCCAGCAAAGCCAGATGATTTTGCGCCAAGTCGCGTGCGCAGGCCAGGACCTCAGGCCGCAGCGCTCCTTGCCGGCGTTGCAATTGAATCAAGAGACATTCGCTGAGCGAACGCGCACCCACCCCGGGCGGATCAAACGATTGCAGCAAGCTTAGGGCCGTGGCCAGTTCATCGGGATCGACACCCAGGCCATCGGGCAGGCACTCGGCGATTTCCGCCAGATCCCCAACCAGATAGCCATTGTCATCAAGCTCGCCAATCAAGAGCTCCACAAAAGCTTGGTCACGCCGACTCAGGCGGGTAACACGCAACTGGGCCAGCAGATGGTCCTGAAGCGTTTCAGCCTGGCTGGTCTCGGGCCGCGCCGCCCCGTCGTCGCCCTGGACTCGCGGTCGGTTGGCTATCGACAACAGTAAGCGCGAATCCTCACGTTCGTCATCTGCCTCGGGTTCCAAGCGCTGAATATCAATGTCATACTCTTCCTCACGCTCAAGCAAGGGATTTTCAAGCAGGGCATCGGCCACTTCCTGCTCGAAGTCCTGCGCCGACGCCTGCAGAAACCGTAGGGCTTGTTGCAGTTGGGGCGTCAGTGCCAGTTGTTGATGTTGACGCAGCTCGATAGATTGACGCGATTGCATAGGTACAATAATTTTGATGAAACCAAACTCGACGCCTACTTCCCCCGCCCAGGATCGCGCCGCACTGCGCAATACCCTGTTAAAGCTCACCGCCGGCCAGAAAATTCTGTGTACGGTCGTCGTGGCCGTCGTGGCGCTGGTCTGGTACGACCTGCTGAACCGCGTGCTGGCCTACGGCGACGGCATGGATTACGCCGGACTTGGCGCCTTGGGCGCCCAGGCCGTCAGCTTTTTGCAGCGCTACAACTCATTTTTCTGGTGGGCGCTCATCGTCTTGTGCACCCTCATTATCGCGTATTTCCTCTATGGCTTCGTGAAGTCCAGCCAACAACGCGTGCGGGCCCGAATCGTCAGCGACGACGTTTTTTCCGATCTGGTCGGCCAACTGTCTGAGCCCGGGCGTGAAGTGCTACGCTGGGTCTGGAATGACCGTCGTCATCCGGTAACCGTTGGGGATCTGCAACAAACCGCCATCGAACTGCGCCATGGGCGCGCCGGCAAAATCCAGCTTTCGCGGCGTCATTCAAGCATTTTGGGCGACTAGGCCCGCGTCGCGCAGGTCGCGTCGATCTTGCGCACTGCGCAAAAATATGTTTGACTACATTTATGAGATCCAACAATTCCACCTTCGCTAACGCTTCGGGCAACTACGTTGCCGGCTATGCGCTGGATCTCGATTCCGCAGCCTTTCTTACCTCGCCTGCACTATCGCTGCTGCTACCGACCGGTTGCCGGACCTAGCGTCTGTGGCAGTTCGGCAGCCAATTCGCCACGTAAGAACCCTTTTAGTTATCAGAGAGTTACAATCTAGTTCCCTAGCATTGCCATTGCCGCCGAACCTAACGGCCGCACACTGATAACGCGTTTGAAGCAAGAATTCCAGCAAAACAGGTGCATTATGCTTTCCACACCATCCGACAAATACCGTCCGTTTGTTCCCTTTGCGCGCGACTACGCCGAGCGCACCTGGCCCAGCAAACGCATCACCCATCCACCCATCTGGATGAGCACTGACTTGCGCGACGGCAATCAGTCGCTTATCGAACCCATGAGCGTCGAGCGCAAGCTCCGCTTTTTCGAACAGCTTATCAAGATCGGTTTCAAGGAAATCGAAGTCGGTTTCCCGTCCGCCTCGCAAACCGACTTCGATTTCGTACGCAAGCTGGTCGACGAAAGCCGTATCCCCGACGACGTCACCATTATCGTGCTTACACAGTCGCGCGAAGACTTGATCAGCCGCACCGTTGAAGCCGCTGCCGGCGCCAAGAACGCCATCGTTCACTTGTATAACGCCTGCGCGCCCGCCTTCCGCAAGATCGTCTTCAACATGACGAAAGACGAAGTACGGCAATTGGCGGTCACCGGCACGCAGTGGGTGAAAAAGCACACATCCGCCCACCCCGAAACCTATTGGCGCTTCGAGTACTCGCCCGAGGTATTCAGCACCACCGAACCCGAGTTCGCTCTTGAGGTCTGCAACGCAGTCACCGAAGCCTGGCAGCCCACAGAAGAATCCAAGATCATCTTCAACTTGCCCGCCACCATCGAAGCCACGACACCCAATTTGTACGCAGACCAGATCGAGTGGATGCACAAACACCTGAACCGGCGCGACCAGATCGTACTGAGCGTTCACCCCCATAACGACCGGGGCACCGCCGTAGCCGCCGCCGAATTCGCCGTCATGGCCGGCGCCGACCGTATCGAAGGCTGCCTCTTCGGCAACGGCGAACGCACCGGCAACGTAGACTTGGTCACCCTCGCGCTTAACTTGTATACCCAAGGCATCCACCCGGGTCTCGACTTCTCCGACATCGACGAAGTCCGCCGCTGTGTCGAGTACTGCAACCAGTTGCCCGTACATCCGCGCCACCCCTACGCCGGCGACCTTGTCTTTACCGCTTTCTCCGGCTCGCACCAGGACGCCATCAAGAAAGGCCTCGCCCAACAGCAGCCCGATACCTTGTGGGAAGTACCCTACTTGCCCATCGACCCTGCCGACCTTGGCCGCAACTACGACGCCGTCATCCGCGTCAATAGCCAGTCGGGCAAAGGCGGGGTTTCGTACTTGCTTGAACAAGAGCACGGCTTGGCATTGCCACGCCGCCTGCAAATTGAATTCAGCCGGGCCATCCAGCGGGTCACCGACGAAACCGGCGCCGAAGTCACGGCCGACGCTGTCTACGATCTGTTCAGCAAGGAATACCTGGAATTGGCGCAACCCTGGAAGCTCGTTCGCCACCGCATCACCGGCACTCCCGATGGTCAAAGCGGCCGGCAGTTCTCGATTGAAGTCGAACTGGCCCACAAGGGGGAAAAGCGGCAACTTACCGGCCAGGGCGACGGGGCCATCTCGGCCTTTGTCAATGCCTTGGATCTGGACGTTCGCATCATGGACTACCACGAGCATGCCATTGGCACCGGAACGGATACCAAGGCGGCGTCCTACGTAGAGTTACGAGTTGGGGAGTCGTCCACCGGTTTCGGCGTGGGCATCCATGCCGATATCGTGACGGCGTCTTTCCTTGCGATTCTTAGCGCTGTAAACCGCCACGCGGTTGCCCAGGCAGCCGAGGCCATCGCGGCCTGATCGGTCGGGTCTAAATCTGTGATGGTTTAGACCTGCAGTATCTTGGGGGGCCATCGCTTTGCGAGGTGGTATGTGTGGGGCGGCACGGCATGCTTTTTCCGCGCCTCCCACGCAGGAACGGGCGACCTAAGAACTCGCCCTCGCCGCTACGCGGCTCGGAACTCGACAGCTTAGGTCGACACCCCCCGTTCCCACTCGTCGGCGCGGCGCATGCCTTACACCGCCCCACACATACCACCTCGCAAAACGATTCGTGCAAGGGTTGCAGGGGCCGGGTTAGGTCATTCCCACCAAGGCAACTTTAGAAATACGACGAGTTCGGCAGCTCAAACACAGTTGTGCGGGGTGGGGATTCGCCGATTGGCGTAAGGCGTGCGCCGTGACCAGGAAGGGCGGACGGGGGCTTTCGGCCCAAGCTGTTTGAGCCACGAGTCGCCAACGGCGGCGAGGGCGAGTTCTTGGGCCGCCCGACCGCACGACGCAGGCGCGGAAGAAGCACGCCGTGCCAACCGGCGAATCCCCGCCCCGCACAACGGCCTTAAGCACCCAAGCCTAGCCGCCAAGAACGAAAAACATCACCAAACCGGCGCAGGCTCCCAGGTGACATCCGCCTGATGTTCCCGCGCCAGGCGCAGCATGGCCAATAACGGAAACGCCCGCTGCTTGAACGAAACCGGCCGCGAAATGGGATGCTCTTTCGCATCGTTATCATCATCGCTTTCGGAGAACTCAGCCTCGTGGTTGCCCTCGATCGCCTGCTCGATACCAGCAATCGCCTCGGCCAATTGATCACGCGTAATAACACCACGTTCGGGAAGAGTGTCTGTGTAGGGCTTGCCGGCGGCACGCAAAATGGGCAAAGCATGCTCGGCGAACATCAAGACTTCGGCGGCCGGCTTGGAATGAAAGAGAACTAACATTGCGGTTTCCCTCAGTAGACGAATTCATACACTACCTGAACTCTTTCCATCTGCCAAGCGGCATCATCAACGTTTCAAAAACAATCGGAAACGACCATGATACGCTGCTCCCGGACCGCCCTGATCCTTTGGACACTACTTAACCTGACCGCCTTGCAAACCTATGCCCAGGGCACCTGCAACCCGCCCCTTACCGGACAGCCCTGCGGCTACGGAGGCATCGCCACCCAAGGCGCACTGGAGCCCAGCCTGAACCTCGGCGCAGGCAACCCCATCAACCTGGCCACCGGCAACAAGCACCAGCATGACATCGACCTTCCCGCAACCAGCGCCGCCCCCCTGCTGGAATTAAGCCGCCACTATAACGCCATGGACAGACGCCGGTCCGCCTTCGGATACGGCTGGGTTTCCTCCTACGACACCCGCCTGCACCCCATCGGCTCCACCCTCCAGATTGTGCAAGCCGATGGCAGCCGCATTATCTTCCGGCGCGACCCCGCAGACACACGAAATACAACGCCCACCGCCAACGGCGTTCTCATACACGAAGACACCGGGTGGCTCTGGCGCTGGCCCAATGGTCAGGAGCTGCGCTTCGACCCCCAGGGTCGCCTGGCCGGCATCCACAGTGCCCAGACCGGCGCCGTGACCATCCAACGCCATGAAACCGGCAAGCTACAAGGCCAGATCGACCGCATCCACACCAACAACGCCCCACCTCTGCATTTTTCCTACCAAATCATCAACTCACAGCCCTACGTCCGGCACATCGATACCCACGCCGGACGCTTCCAGTATTACTACGAATCCATTCCCGCGCCGGCCAGCCCCGCCCAGCCGGCACCGACAACGGCAAACTCCAAACGCAACCTTTCCCTCCCTAGCAACGCCTTACGCCTGACCGCCGTCACCCGACCCGATGGCATGCAACGACGTTACCTTTACGAAGAAACCCACCAGTCAGGCAACCCCTATCACCTGACCGGCAT
>Ga0265293_10013941_pt1 | contig 10314 bp, 5 predicted proteins | sample Munlanlewell138R_FD_192505 | JGI IMG/M metagenome (GOLD analysis project Ga0265293, IMG submission 192505) | Leachate microbial communities from a municipal landfill in Southern Ontario, Canada - Leachate well 138R | ecosystem: Engineered > Solid waste > Landfill > Unclassified | place: Canada...
GTTATGGCTGAAGCCTCAGAACAAAGAGTAGTCTGGCTTGTGAGTCCCTATCCAGCACAAGAGGGGGCAAGTCGAGGGTACTGGTTAACTCCTACCTTGTGCTGGGGCCTAGGCGAGGGACTCCTTGTCTCAGGGACAACGCGCTGGCCCGGGCTAATCACTAACATGGATATAGCCCCGACCATCCTGGATTTGTTGCGTGTCGATCATAGCCAGCCCTTTATTGGTAGGCCTGCCTCGATTCAAGCACTTGCCCAGGAAGAAAGCCTCGCTCGGCTGGGGGCAATGACGGAGAAAATAGGCGTTCTCTCCTTCTACCGCGGACAAGTTCTACGAGGGCTGGTCATTGCACAGATCCTCATCTACACTGCGGTACTAATTCCGCTGATCGCCTGTGCATCACTTCCTAAGTGGGCCATGGACCTTCTGCAACTAGCACTAATTGTGCTTATGGCTGTGCCGCTTGGTCTCTTGCTCTGGGCCCGATCACCTACTGCTACCGTTCTGCTTCTTGCTGGGATCTTTATTCTTAAGTACAGACACCATGCGGCCATACCCCTGGTGGGTTTGATTACTCTCGGTACGTCCCTCGCCATCACGTGTGATGTACTTCTCGGCAGTTGGCTGATACGCTATTCATTTCTAGGGTATGATCCTGTGGGTGGGGCAAGGTTCTACGGGCTTGGCAATGAGTTCATGGGAGTTGTCATTGGATCTGCCATTATGGGCTGGGCAATCGCCGTAGAGCAAAGAGGGATTTCCCTTGGCCAGAGGAGTATTCTAGGGGGCATTGTCTTTGGTCTCTTGACTTTCGTCGTTGGCGCACCAGCCTTGGGCACAAACGTCGGCGGTGCCATCAGCTGCGTCCTTGGTTTTGGTTCCACCTGGATAGCCCTTGCGGAAAAGAAGTTCAGATTGCGCACAGTCTTCGCTCTAGGTGCTCTGACCCTAGTGGTCTTAGGCGCTCTCATGCTCATCGATAGCTTTAAGTCCACGGCAGAGCAATCCCATATTGGGCAAACGGTAGAGCTGATTCGCCGCGACGGCCTTAGCGCCATCTTCCTCATCATCCCGCGTAAGCTGGCCATGAATATGCGCCTTCTACGTTACAGTATGTGGAGTAATGCTCTGCTTGTGGCTTTGGTGGGGATCGGGGCTTCCTTTATCTGGCCGTCTAAGTACATCTCTTGGTTAAGAGAAAACCACCCCATAATTGCCAAAGGCATTGTCGGAGTGGTTATTGGCTCGAGCGCTGCGTTTGTCTTCAATGACTCAGGCGTGGTGGCCGCGGCCACTTGCCTAAGTTTTGCTTCCTCCACACTGCTCTTACTCGCCCTGGAACTAAAACATGATTTTACTGCGCCGCAGTCCCACGTTGAGAATGATGGCTACCGCCATTAGGCTCGTTAGCATGATGCTGCCTCCAGCCGTGATAAATGGCAAGGGAAGACCGGTGATGGGCATGAAACCCAGTGCCATTCCCACATTAATAACGAGGTGAAAGAAGAAGATACTGGTGGCCCCTGTCGCCAAAAGCGTCCCGAAGGTGTCCTTGGCCAAGGCTGCAATGCGTAGACCACGCCAGAGGATCACGACAAAGAGGGAGAGAACGATTACGGAGCCAAGAAAGCCAAATTCTTCTGCGATAACCGAGAAAACAAAGTCGGTGTGATTGGCGGGTAGGAAGTGCAACGAACTTTGGGTTCCGCTTAGCACACCCTTGCCAAAAAAACCTCCGGATCCAACGGCGATGATGGACTGGATGATGTTCCACCCCGCCCCACTGGGGTCCGAGTAGGGATTCACGAAGACTAGGATACGTGTGAGCTGATACGGCTTGATGATGCCAATCCACCCCTGGAGCGAGACGAAGACTATGAGCAGGGCACCTGTGATCAGCACTAGCCCTGCTATGACAATATGCTTGGTTCTTCCGTTACCTACATACCACATTGTGAAGAACAGACCAATAAAGATTGCTGCCGTACCCAGATCGGGCTGCAAGAGAATCAGACCCATGGGTATGAGAATCAAGACGAAGGCCTTCGCCACACCCTGGATACTCAGAGAGTTCTCCTCTTTCTCGAAGATCTTGGCGAGGATCAAGACAAGGGCAATTTTGGCCAGTTCCGATGGTTGAAGACCAAGGGGCCCAAGCCTAACCCAGCGCTGCGAGCCGAAGACTGTCTGACCTATAAGAAGGACTCCGCCTAAAAGCACCATAGTGCTTGTGTAAATGAGCTTTGCCCAGCGAGCCCAGGCCCTGTAATCAAGAGACACAATAATGACCGCGGCAACAAGACCCAGGCCAAAGGCCATGAGTTGCGTCCTGACGTAGTGCCAGGGACTTAAGCCTGCTGCAACGAGCTGAGAATAGGATGCAGAATAAATAACCACCAAACCGATAGCAGTTAATGCTAAGGCAGCAAGGATTAAAGGCCAATCTAAGTTGCGCCAGTAACGACGGGGTATTCTCACAATTGCTCACTCCCGCTTTTATTATACAGCGTTTTCTGGTTTTTTCCTAGGTGAAGTCAAAGGTTTGAGAAACAACCTTGAAAAAGCAGTTGACCCCAATTTTCCTCTCTGTTATAATACAATAGCGTGATGAGCCATTAGCTCAGTTGGTAGAGCACCTGACTTTTAATCAGGGCGTCCCGCGTTCGAGTCGCGGATGGCTCACCATTTTTATCGTGCAGGCGTGGCGGAATTGGCAGACGCGCTAGACTTAGGATCTAGTGGGCAACCCCCGTGAGAGTTCGACTCTCTCCGCCTGCACCATTTTTTTGTATGTACATAAGTTAGTTACACTGCACAGTGTACTTTTTTTGCGTTAAGGGAACGAAAGGGGATTGGTTAAAACTATGGCAGTCAAAATGGAGAAACTAGAGAATAGCAGAGTAAAGTTGACAGTGGAGATAGACGCACAGACTCTTGAAGGTGCTATGCAAGAAGCCTACCGGAAAAACGTGGGTAAAATCAACATTCCTGGCTTTAGAAAGGGAAAAGCCCCCCGGAAAATTATCGAGATGAATTATGGTCCCGACGTTTTTATGGAAGATGCGGTAGAAATTCTCTTGCCCCGCCTCTACCAACAGGCAGCGCAGGAAACAGAGATCAAGGCTGTAGATCAGCCGGAGGTCGATGTCGAGCAGATTGATAGAAGCGAAGGGGCTACCTTTACCTATACAGTAGACGTTTATCCCGAACTTGAGCTCGGTAAGTATCTCGGTCTGGAGGCGGAGCGGGAGATCGTTCAAGTTTCGGATGAAGATGTCGAAAATGTAATTAAGCAGCAACAAGAACACGCCTCTGCACTGATGGTGGCCGAGCATACCGCAGTGAAGGATGGTGACTTCGCCGTTATCGACTTCATTGGTTATGTCGATGGTAAGCCCTTTAGCGGTGGTGCCGGAGAGAATCACACCCTGGAGATTGGTTCAGGCCAGTTTGTTCCAGGTTTTGAAGAGCAATTGATTGGTGTCGAGCTTAACGAAACCAAGGAGATTCAGGTCACCTTCCCAGAAGAGTACCATGCTGAGAATCTGGCTGGTCAAGAAGCCACCTTCAAAGTCACCATCAAAGAGTTGAAGGAGAAGTTCTTGCCAGAAATTGACGACGAATTTGCCAAGGACATCAGCGAGCATGCGACTCTTGATGAACTAAAGGCAGAAATTCGAAAAAACCTCGAGGACGAGGCTACCCGCAGAACCGCCGAGCAATTGGAGAATAGACTATTAGAGCTAATTGCTGATGATAGTTCCGTCGAGATCCCTCACTCCATGATTGAGCACCAAGCGGAGCATCTTTGTAACTACTTCTTGCAGAACATGCAGAGGCAGGGATTGAGTGAAGAAATGTATCTGGAAATGACTGGCCAGGATAGGGAAGGCATGCAGGCGCAATTTGCGCCTCAAGCACGAACCCAGATCATGCATGACCTGATTCTTGAGAGCATCGTCGAGCAAGAAGGGATCACCGCAACCGAAGACGAGGTTGAGGCAAAGATTCAGGAATACATGGGTTCTGCTGGCGAAGTCACGCCTGAATTAGAAGAACGTATGCGGGAATACTGGAATAGTCAACGCGAGGGCGTTGAAGTGTCCATGATTCGAGAGAAGGCTCTGCAGCTCATTATCGACGGAGCGACAATTACCGAGGTAGAGTCTGTTGACGCTACAGAACAAGAGTAAGTAGCACACGAAGCTTAGAAAGGCGGGGAGACAATTGAGTGTTTTAGTCCCAATGGTTGTAGAACAGACAAATCGAGGAGAGCGGGCATTCGACATCTACTCCCGGCTCCTCAAAGATCGTATTATCTTTATCGGTGGGCCCATAGACGATCAGGTAGCCAATCTTATCATTGCGCAGCTCCTGTTCCTTGAATCCGAAGATCCTGACAAGGATATTCATTTGTATATTAACAGCCCAGGTGGGGTAGTCTATTCTGGATTAGCGATTTATGACACGATGCAGTACATTAAGGCCGACGTTTCCACCATTTGTGTTGGTATGGCTGCTAGCATGGCTGCGTTGCTGCTTACGGCAGGAGCCGATGGAAAGCGTTATGCTTTGCCGAACTCTCGCATCATGATTCATCAGCCACTGGGCGGAGCACAGGGGCAAGCTAGCCAAATCGAGATTCAGGCCAAAGAAATTTTGTTCCTGAAGAGCCAGGCAAACAGGATTTTGCAGAAGCACACGGGCCAGCCCCAAGAAAGAATTGAGCAGGACACGGATCGGGATTACTATATGGCAGCTGAAGAAGCTGTGGAATACGGCCTGATTGATGGGGTGCTCACCAAGAAGCAAAATCAGAGCAAAGAAAGTGATCAGCAGTAAGTGACGAGTGAGGTGGGGTGATTAGATGTTCAAATTTGGCGATGAAAAGGGACAGTTAAAATGTTCTTTTTGCGGGAAAATGCAGGAGCAAGTAAAGAAGCTCATCGCCGGACCGGGGGTATACATTTGTGACGAATGTATAGAACTCTGCAACGAAATCATCGAAGAAGAGTTTACCGAAGAACACGATATTGAACTCGATAGCGTTCCCAAGCCGAAGGAGATTAGGGAAGCGTTGGATGAATATGTAATTGGCCAGGATGAAGCCAAGAAAGCTTTAGCGGTGGCTGTCTACAACCATTACAAACGTATCAACAGCAACGATAAGTCTGACGATGTTGAGCTGCAGAAGAGCAATATTCTCATGCTTGGCCCCACAGGAAGCGGCAAGACGTTCTTGGCCCAGACTTTGGCACGCATTCTCAACGTACCCTTCGCCATAGCTGATGCCACGAGTCTGACTGAAGCCGGCTATGTGGGGGAAGACGTTGAAAATATCCTCTTGAAATTGATTCAGGCCGCTGATTATGATGTGGAACGGGCTGAACTGGGCATCATCTACGTTGATGAGATTGACAAGATTGCCCGCAAGTCCGAGAACCCATCCATTACCAGGGATGTATCTGGCGAAGGAGTCCAACAGGCTCTCTTGAAGATTCTCGAAGGAACGGTGGCAAGTGTCCCTCCACAAGGCGGACGCAAGCACCCGCATCAAGAGTTTATTCAGATCGACACCACGAACATTTTGTTCATATGTGGTGGTGCCTTTGACGGATTGGAGAAGATCATCGAACGGCGAATCGGGCACAAGACCATTGGCTTTGGTGCTGACGTCATGACCCGTGAGGAAAAGAAGATTGGTGACATTCTCCGCCAGGCGATGCCCGAAGATTTGCTGCGCTATGGCTTGATCCCAGAATTTATCGGACGCGTACCGGTCGTGTGCACGCTCGATGCTTTAGATGCTGAAGCTTTGGTGCAGATACTCACCGAACCCAAGAATGCTCTGGTCAAACAGTTCCAAAGGCTCCTGCATATGGATGGAGTCGCTCTGGAGTTTGAACCTGAAGCACTGCGCCTGATTGCAGCGAAGGCCTTAGAACAGAAGACCGGTGCTAGGGGCCTGAGGAGTGTTGTTGAGGGAATTATGCTTGATGTGATGTATAATGTTCCCTCAGAAGAACATGTTTCTAAGTGCTTGATTACCCAAGCTTCCGTTGAAAAAGCGGAACAACCCTTAATTGTCCGCAGTAAACCGAAGGGAAAGAGCAAAGAAGAAAGCGCCTAGAAGCATCAATACAGCAAAGATAGCAAAGGATAAGTCGAGACCTTCGACTTATCCTTTTTCTTTCCTCCGGGCATAATAAGGTGTAAGTCTCGGAGAGGAGTGATAATGATAATGGGAATTCTCGGGTTGATCAATCTGTTTTTTGCTATTGTCATTGGTCTGTATTTTTGGAATCTCCTGCGGCAACAGCAGGGCAACAAGTCTGCTGTTGATCGGGAATCGCGCAAGGAAATGGATAAACTGAATCGCCTTAAGGCGATTTCCCTGACGGAGCCACTCTCAGAAGTGACAAGGCCACGGGATTTTCGCGAAATCATTGGGCAAGCTGACGGCCTCAAGGCGCTCAGGGCAGCCCTGTGCGGTCCAAACCCCCAACATGTCATTGTCTACGGGCCGCCGGGAGTTGGCAAAACCGCGGCTGCCCGAGTGGTCTTAGAAGAGGCCAAGGCAAACCCCCTGTCTCCTTTCAGGGATGATGCAGTCTTCGTAGAAGTAGATGCCACGACCGCCCGCTTTGATGAGCGGGGTATTGCCGATCCGCTCATGGGATCCGTTCACGATCCCATCTACCAAGGGGCGGGTCCACTGGGAGTTGCGGGAATCCCCCAGCCTAAGCCAGGCGCGGTGACCAAGGCCCATGGCGGTGTACTTTTCATCGACGAAATCGGCGAGCTTCACCCCACGCAGCTTAACAAGTTGTTGAAGGTCTTAGAAGACCGAAAAGTCTTTCTAGACAGCGCTTACTACTCTTCAGAAGACACGAATATTCCCGCTCATATTCACGAAATCTTCGAAAATGGGCTACCTGCAGATTTCAGGCTAATTGGAGCTACAACCAGAATGGCTACGGAACTCCCTCCGGCGCTGAGATCCCGTTGCCTAGAGGTGTTTTTCCGCAACTTAAGCGCCGAAGAAATCGGAGTGATCGCGGGCAATGCTGCTGCCAAGATAAGCTTCCCCATGGGCACGGAAGCCCTTGGGGAAATCAAACGCTTTGCCAGTAATGGTCGGGATGCCGTGAATATTGTCCAAATTGCAGCGGGCGTTGTGACTGGCGAAGGACGTAAGTCGATTGAAAAGGGCGACATTGAATGGGTCCTCAACTGCGGCCAATATACTCCGCGGCCCCAGAGTCAAGTGCGGCAGGATCCCACCGTAGGCGTAGTCAACGGTCTTGCCATGTATGGGCCGAATATCGGTACTGTCATTGAAGTGGAAGCAACGGCAATTCTCGTGGGTGCAAATCAAGGACGTATGCAGGTCACGGGTGTGATGGAAGAAGAAGAATTCGGGAGACATGGCCGCACCATGCGCCGTAAATCGCAAGCGCGTTGCTCGGTGGATAATGTCTTGACCGTCTTGAAATCCTCTTTGGGATTGCGTCCGCAGGATTATGACATCCACATCAACTTTCCCGGTGGGATTCCGGTAGATGGTCCATCTGCAGGAGTTAGTATGGTTACTGCAGTGGCTTCGGCCATCACCAATCGTCCGGTGACGAGTCTCGTGGCCATGACTGGGGAAGTGACAATTCATGGTCTGGTTAAAGGCGTCGGTGGTGTGGTCCCTAAAGTCCGGGCAGCTGTAGAGTCGGGACTCACGAAAGTACTAATTCCTGCAGACAACTGGCAAGAGATCTTTCAAACCATAGTTGGAACTGACGTGGTTCCAGTCAGAAAGATAGGGGATGTGGTCGAGCATGTACTCTTGCATCCGGTTGAGGAGCCTGCTGCAACCCCCATGGGTCTCCGAGCACCGAGTGACTTATTAGGAGCATCTCCTAAAATCTCTCCGGGGATAATTCCCTGATTTTCCAAACTGTGATACAATGAATACAAATCAACAATCTGGGGGTGTAGAAATGGTACAACAAACCTTTTCAAAGTCTCTTCCGTTGCTACCACTCCGTGGAACGCTGGTGTTTCCCCACATGGTTACACCGCTTGAAGTGGGGCGTGAGCGCTCCATTGAAGCCGTCGAGCAGAGCATGCTCAGGGATGGGCGTATTGTCTTAGCAGCACAGCATCAATTGGCCGTGGAAGATCCGCAGCCTGAAGATATTTATGATGTCGGAACTTTATGCGAGATCAAGCAGCTCCTCAAGGTGCCGGAGGGGCAGATCCGAATCTTGGTGGAGGGTCTCTCAAGGGTAAATCTTGAACACGTCGATGATGCTGACGGTTACTATGAAGCACTTGTAACGGTAGTTCCTGAGACAAATGGAGAGATGGATAGGTACGAACGAGAGGCCCTAACGCGCTCTGTAGGCCAGGAATTCGAGAAATATGTGCGCCTCAGCAAGAAGATCCCGGCAGAGGTTCTGATGTCGGTAAGCAGTATTGAGGATGTGCACCGTTTTGCTGACACGATTGCCAGTCAGCTGAATGTAGCTCTCAAGGACAAACAAAGTTTGCTAGAGGTGTTCCCTGTGGATAAGCGTCTAGAAGCCATTTTAGGCTTGCTTTACCGCGAGGGAGAAATCCTCGGGCTAGAGAAGAGCATTCAACAGCGCGTGCGTAAGCAGATGGAAAAAGCTCAAAGGGAGTACTATCTCCGCGAGCAAATCAAAGCGATCCAAGTGGAGCTCGGCGAGCGGGATGAAAAAGGCGGATCGGAGATTGAAGAGCTGAAAGAGAAGCTGGAGAAAAGAAAACTGCCCAAGGAGGCAAAATCCAAGGTTCTCCATGAGATTCATCGCCTAGAACGCATGGCTCCCATGGCAGCCGAAGCTACAGTTGTTCGCAATTATATCGATTGGATGCTTGCTTTACCCTGGTCCAAAAGGACCAAGGACCGCCTCGATCTGAACCGGGCAGAAGAGCTCCTTGATCGCGATCATTATGGTTTGGAGAAGGTCAAGGAACGGATTCTGGAGTTTTTGGCCGTTCGGCAACTGACCAAGTCCTCTAAGGGACCTATCCTGTGCCTTGTTGGGCCGCCTGGAGTTGGAAAGACATCCCTCGCCCAATCGGTGGGCACAGCGCTAAATCGCAATTTTTCCCGTCTATCCTTGGGCGGTGTGCGCGATGAGGCTGAAATACGGGGCCACCGCCGCACCTATATTGGCTCCATGCCAGGGAGAATGATTCAAACGATGAAGACAGTGGGTAGCCTCAATCCGGTGATTGTTCTGGATGAAATTGACAAACTGGCTTCCGATTTTCGGGGCGATCCAGCATCAGCCCTTTTGGAAGTCCTTGATCCCGAGCAAAATCATGGTTTTGGCGACCATTATCTAGAGGTACCATTCAATCTGTCTGAGGTGCTCTTTATTACCACGGCGAACGTCCTGCACTCCATCCCACCAGCGTTAAGAGATCGGATGGAAGTGATAGAAATCCCTGGTTATACCGAGTATGAGAAGTTCGAAATTGCCAAGCGCCATCTCTGGCCGAAACAGCTCAAGAACAATGGCCTGAACGAGGAGCAACTGCAAATTTCCGACAATACGCTGTACAGAATCATCCGGGAGTATACGAAGGAAGCTGGTGTACGGACGCTAGAGAGGCGCCTGGGCACCGTGTGCCGCAAGGTGGCCACGGAGATCGTCAAGGGGCAGATCGCGGCGACCAAAGTGAACGTCGGCAACTTACACAAGTACCTGGGAGTTCCTCGTTATCATCATAATGTCATCGATGAAGAAGATAAGGTTGGCGTGGCTACAGGCCTAGCCTTTACACAGGTTGGCGGTGAGACTCTGACGATTGAAGTGACAGTAGTCGATGGGAAAGGCAAGCTGACCTTGACGGGAAAACTCGGAGAAGTCATGCAAGAATCGGCGCAAGCTGCCTTAAGCTACTTGCGTTCCCGTGCTGCGGATCTGGGGATCGATTCGAGATTCCATGAATCCCACGATATTCATATGCACATCCCTGAAGGTGCAATTCCCAAAGACGGCCCTTCAGCGGGTATCACAATTGCCACCGCTCTGGCTAGCGCCTTGACGAATCGCCCGGTCAGGCACGAGCTTTCCATGACAGGCGAAATAACGTTGCGCGGTAGGGTGCTACCCATTGGTGGTGTGAAAGAAAAGCTTCTAGCAGCGCATAGGGCAGGGATCAGCCATGTCTTGCTACCGGCAGAAAATGCCAAGGATCTAGAAGAAATTCCCTCTAGTGTCCTAGGAAAGCTACAGATCACCTTGGTTGAACATATGGATGAGGTTTTGGCTTATGCCCTCTACC
>Ga0265293_10013942_pt1 | contig 10312 bp, 7 predicted proteins | sample Munlanlewell138R_FD_192505 | JGI IMG/M metagenome (GOLD analysis project Ga0265293, IMG submission 192505) | Leachate microbial communities from a municipal landfill in Southern Ontario, Canada - Leachate well 138R | ecosystem: Engineered > Solid waste > Landfill > Unclassified | place: Canada...
TGCTGAAGGTGGTGAAATTTTAATCGAATCAATCTTGGAAAGAAAGATTCCGGTGGTTTTGGTGGACAGAGGATTTCCGGATTTAGATGTTCCTTCAGTGTTGATCAATAACTATGAAATATGTTATCGTGCCACAAAGCAATTGATCGAACAGGGATATAAAAATCCGGCATTTATCACTTACATGCAAAATCAATTTCATACCAATGAACGGAAAAGAGGATTTATAGAGGCAATGAAAGAAACCGGACATTCTATTTCTGATCTGATAAAAGAGGTAAGTTACCAACATTTAGAAGAGGATATGGATGGAGTGGTATCACAATTATTACAACCTGAAAAAAGAGTAGATGCTATCTTTTTTGCCACCAACACAATTTCCATGGCCGGAGTGAAATCTTTACTTAAACGTGAAGTCCATATTCAAAAAGATATTCAGGTAATGTGCTTCGATGAGACAGATGCCATAAATTTATTTCCTTTTAGGGTACCATTCATTAAACAACCCATTGAAGAAATGGCCAAAAGTGCATTGGAACTCCTGATCGGACAGATTGAGAAGAAAGAGGTAAAAATGCATCAATTATTTTTGGAAGCTACATTAATTACCTGAAATTATTTTTACTAAACGTTTAATTTACATTTATATGATGCAATCATTTATAGTTAGAATTCGTTTCGCTAATAGTATGATATTTTTGATAAAGTGATAAATCTAAAAAAATTAAGAGTGACAATAATTTTTTAAACTGTAGACTATGCATTCAAAAACAACTTTCATTTTTCTTTTTTGTATTGTATCTATAACCATGGTTTTTTCTCAAAACCGTGATTTTAATGGTTTGGATATGAACATGGGCAACCTGTATCGACTATCGAATGCGGAAACACGTTCTATTAGTCCGGAAAACTTTACCGGGGAAAAAGGAAAAGGAGGAATGGCTATTCCCGACTCCAACGCACCTCGTAATACGGCAAATGCCACAAATGCTTCTCGCGATTTGGGACAGGGTTGGAAAGTGAATCCGTTTGTGACGATCAATCCGGGAGAAACATTTATCATGGCTGAAATTGAAGGACCGGGCGCCGTTCAGCATATATGGATGACGCCGACCGGTAACTGGCGTTTTTCCATTATCCGAATCTATTGGGATGATGAGAAAGAACCATCGGTAGAAGTACCTGTAGGCGACTTCTTTGGTATGGGATGGAACGAATATGCCCATCTGAATTCCTTACCGGTAACCGTCAATCCGGGGAGTGCATTCAACTGCTACTGGGTGATGCCGTTCCGTAAGAAATGCAAGATTACCATGACCAATATTAATGATGCACAACCGATGAACCTTTATTACCAGATCGATTATACATTGACGGATGTGCCGGATGATGCCGCTTATTTTCATGCACAATTTCGCCGTACAAAAGTCAATAAAACTTCCGATTATACTATTATCGACGGGATAAGGGGAGAAGGACACTATGTCGGTGTATATATGGCCTGGCAGGTGAATAACAATGGCTGGTGGGGAGAAGGAGAGATTAAATTCTTTATGGATGGTGACAAACAATTTCCTACAATTATCGGTACAGGAACTGAAGATTATTTCTGCGGATCTTATAATTTCGACCGGCAAGGAAAATATATTACTTTTACAACACCTTATGTCGGTCTGGTACAGGTACTACCCCCCGATATCACCTATAAGTCAGGCCAACGATTCGGATTGTATCGCTGGCACGTGATGGATCCAATCCGTTTTAAAAAAGATCTGAGGATCACAATCCAGGACCTGGGATGGAGGCATGGTGGTCGCTACCTCCCACAGCAATCCGATATCTCATCTACAACCTTCTGGTATCAGAAAGAGCCGCATGCTCCATTTCCCAAGTTGCCTTCCTGGCAGGAACTGGAAGTGAATTAGCCAACATATTTTCAAAAACGATAAACCAATCACATGCAATTAAAACAAATCTTTCCAATTCTGTTTTCTCTCTTATTTGGGGTAGCGGTTTTACTTTCTTGTACAGGTAATAGAGATAAGTCAGAAAATGTGGAGAGGAGATATGAAAAGGGAACTTTTGGATATGATCTGGCTTATTTGTCCGAAAAAGACAAAAATCTGATCGTCCTGAAGTCAGACGATGAGAGATCGCAAGTGATCCTGTCGGCAAAGTACCAGGGAAAAGTGTTTACTTCCACTGCCAACGGCCTCGAAGGCAATAGCCATGGATTCGTCAATTACAACTTTTTCGATGCAGGTGTAGTGGATGACCACATGAACGGTTTCGGTGGTGAAGATCGTTTTTGGCTTGGTCCTGAAGGAGGGAGATATTCTGTCTATTTTGAACCGGGGAAAGAGCAGCTATATGATAACTGGCATACACCCAAAGCGATTGATATCGAAGAGTGGAAAGTCAGCCATGCTACAGCCAGGGAGGCTCTTTTTGTCAAGGAGATGGAACAGGAAAATTACATGGGAACAATCCTGAATATCGGGATAGAACGTAAAGTTTCCCTGCTTTCTTCCAGCGATATAAGTTCCAGATTACAACTGGTAATTCCTACAGGAGTAAATGCGGTAGCCTATGAAACGGCCAACAAAATCATTAATGGAAACGATTTCGAATGGACTCCGGAAACCGGAACAGTCTGTATCTGGATGCTGGATATGTTTAACCCTTCCGAAGCAGCGGTGACTATTATTCCGTATAATATGGGCGATGAGAAGGAACTGGGTAAGGTGGTCACATCCGATTATTTTGGTGAAATTCCTTCCGACCGGCTCAAGGATGATAATGGGGTACTCTATTTTAAAACTGATGGAAAATCAAGAGGTAAGTTGGGCATGAACGCCAAACGTACCAAATCGATCGCAGGAAATTATGATCCACAGGCCAATCGGTTGACAATAGTGATATTTGATGCCGATCCGGATGCGACTTATCTGAATCAGGAATGGAACCCCGACAGAGATCCGCTTGTGGGAGATGCACTCAATGCCTACAACGATGGTCCATTGGAAGACGGAAGCATTATGGGACCCTTTCTGGAACTGGAGAGTTGCTCTCCCGCCGCATTCCTGAAATCCGGAGAGTCGCTGTTTCACAGACACAACGTATTCCATTTTACAGGAGATGAGGTGGATCTCTCCCCGATCGCGGAAAAATTGTTAGGGGTGAGCCTTGACAAAGCCAGGAATATCTTTTAAATTTAAATGAGTTCCACTTTTCAATTTCTTAAAAGCATATAAACCAATAAGAGACAGGAGATAAGAATAAATATCTATTTTGCGAGAGTGAATATAACATATCTTTATTCTTTACTCTTTACTCTTGATTCTCAATAAATATGAACACAAACGTGGAAAAACATCGATTGATCCCTGCGGGAATCCTTTTTCCTTTTATCCTTCTCACCACCCTGTTCTTTATCTGGGCGGTACCCAACAATATGACCGACACCATGCTGGCGGCATTCAAGCGCATCATGAGTCTTTCAGATACGCAGACGGCATGGATACAGGTGGTCTGCTATCTTCTGGGATATGGCTTCTTTGCCCTTCCCGGAGCTATTTACATCAAAAAACGCACTTTTAAATCGGGGGTATTGTTGGGACTCACACTTTGTATCACAGGTTCGATACTCTTTTACCCGGCGATGCTGGTCAATGAGATCAGTTCGCCGTTGAGTTTCGCGACTTATCTCTTGGGGATTTTCGTATTATTTGCCGGGTTATCCGTACTCGAAACTTCGGCCAATGCCTACGTATATGCTCTTGGTGATCCGGTGACGGCTACCCGCAGGCTGAATTTCTCACAGTCGTTCAATCCATTCGGCGCATTGACAGGTGTGCTGGCCAGCCAGATTTTTGTGCTGTCGCAGTTGAATACGATGACAGCCGGAGAACGGGCCCTGTTAAGCGGATCGGATCTCTCTTCGATTCAACGGGGAGAACTCAATGCGGTTACCATGGCCTATCTGCTTTTGGGAGCGGTGATGCTGCTACTTCTTTTGTTGATTATATTTACTAAAATGCCAAAAGCACAGGACGATGATAAAAGTTTAGACCTGAAGGCGACATGGGGACGGTTGAAAAAAAATAAAAATTATATTTGGGGAGTGATAGCACAATTTTTTTATGTGGGTGCACAGATTGCAGTCTGGTCGTTCATTATCCGCTATGCCATGCAGCAGCTTGATTTGGATGCGGTGATCGCCGGTCTGGGAGTGAATCCTTCACAGGAAACAATCATTGGTGCACTGCGGAGTGTAGAGCCGGTTGCCGGAGGATTTTACTCCTTGAGTGAATTCCTCGGTTTGGATGCATTGCTGCCCCGTACGGCGGAGCAGGCCGGAGCTACCTACTATATCCTGTCGTTGGTGTTATTCGTCGTGGGACGATTTATCTGTACCTGGCTGATGAAATATACCCGTCCGGTAAATATCTTGTCGGGATTGGGCATTCTGGCAGTAATCTGTTCGCTTTTGGCAATTTATGGCGAAGGATTTGTCGGAGTCTATGCTCTGATGGGTATCTCCGGGTGTATGTCAGCCATGTTCCCCACCATTTACGGTCTTGGTATGAGAGGATTGGGTGATGATACGAAGATTGCCGGTTCAGGCATGGTGATGGCTATTGCCGGCGCGGCATTGTTGACGCAGATCCAAGGTATCCTCTCCGATCAGGCAGGCAGTATAAAATTCGCGTACTGGGTGCCCGCTATCGCATTTATTATTATCACTTATTATAGTTTTACAATAGCACGCAGCAAAAGGCTGGGTAATGGAAAATAGATATGGAAAAATTAGTTATAGGTATTGATTATGGTACCGATTCATGCCGTGCGGTAGTATTGAATACCGCGTCAGGAAAGGAACTGGCTACAGCAGTCTCCAGTTATCCCCGTTGGAAAAAGGGATTGTATTGTGATCCCTTCTCAAACCGGTATAGACAGCATCCCCAGGATTATATTGATTCTCTCGTAGAGGTAATTCATGACTCCTTGGCGCAATTATCACCCGGTGAAGTGGAAAATATTGTTGCCATGGGTATAGATACCACGGGGAGTACCCCTTGTCTGACCGACCGGGATGGAATCCCACTGGCATTACTGCCTGGGTACGACGATGATCCGGATGCGATGTTTATTCTCTGGAAAGACCATACCTCCATTCGGGAGGCAGACGAGATCAATCTCCTTGCCCGTAAATGGGAGACGGATTATACATCACGTTCCGGGGGCATTTATTCTTCTGAATGGTTCTGGGCAAAAGCACTGCATGTGCTTAGGAGTAACGGAAAAGTGCGGGAGAAAGCCTACTCCATTATTGAGCATTGCGATTGGATGCCGGCGTTATTGACAGGTAATCTTCAACCCGAACAGGTAAAACGCAGCCGTTGTGCTGCAGGACACAAAGGGATGTGGGCAAACGAATGGGGCGGTTATCCGTCTCAGGAGTTCTTCTCCGCACTCGATCCCCTGCTCGACGGATTTGCTAATAGTCTGTCGGATGAAACCTATACAAGCGATAGCTCCGCCGGAAAATTGACACCGGAGTGGGCAGAACGGTTGGGGTTGAATCAAAACGTGGATGTGGCGGTTGGAATTATTGATGCGCACGCAGGGGCCATTGGCGCCGGAATCACAGCGCACACGATGGTGAAGATTGTCGGGACATCTACATGTGATATTGTGGTCACCCCTAAAGAGGATATAGCAGATAAACTGATTCCCGGGATCAGCGGACAGGTGGACGGGTCGGTTATCCCCGGCTTGATAGGTCTGGAGGCGGGACAATCCGCTTTTGGCGACGTGTACGCCTGGTGGAAAGAGATGCTTTCCTGGTCGTTGAACTTCTTACCTGAAGGAGAGAGAGCGGAGGCCGCGGCGCAGATATTACCGAAACTGAACGAAGAAGCCGGAAAACTGCTGGTAACGGAGTCGGATCCGGTGGCGACCGACTGGCTGAACGGACGGCGTACTCCTTTTGTCGACCTGGCATTGAAGGGCACAGTTAGCGGACTTACCCTTGCCACTACCCCGGTCCAGCTGTTCAAAACCTTGGTGGAAGCCACCGCTTTTGGCTCACGTGCCATTATGGAGCATCTTGCAAAAGAGGGCGTGCGGGTGGATAAAATAATTGGCGTGGGTGGCATCTCATTGAAATCGCCCTATGTAATGCAAACGCTCTCCGATGTCATGGGTGTGCCTATTAAGGTAGCCGTGGCGCAACAGGCCGGAGCTTTAGGTGCAGCCATCTGCGCGGCTGTCGCTGCGGATCTCTTTTCTACAATGGAAAGCGCTTCGGAATCGCTGGGGCAGGGGTATATGATGGAGTATCTACCACGTACCGAAAATCGTGCGACTTATGATACCCTGTATGATAAATACCGAAAGTTGGGAGGACTTTGTTTAGATCAGAGTGAATGATGAAGATAGATAGAATGAGAGTACATAGATCATGGTTGAGAAGATAATTTATTTGTATTTCTTGTTATTTATGTTGTAAAACATATATATATATTTGCTAAAACGATTTAATGGAAATAAATTTGTACTTTATTATCATTCTTTTAGGAAGTCTGAAGATGAAATTGTTTATTTCGATATGCGTAGAATAATATAAATACTTTGGGGTAATATAATAAAATTTGAGGTGATTTGAAGAAAATGATTATCGTGAAAAATATCGACAATCTGAAACTATTTAATTTTATATACGCATAAAAATAAATATGATAATCGTATGAAACGAGCATGAACATCATTACACTCAAGTACATGATTATCGCGAGTTCCATACACCGACAAGAAAAAATAAAATAATCGTATGAAACGAGCATGAGAATTGTTCTCACACAAGAACATGACTAAAAGCGAGTTCCATACGACACCTTTGAAAATAAATAATTTTAGTCGTATGAAACGAGCATGATAATCATTATCACACAAGGACATGATTAAAAGCGAGTTCCATACGATACATTTGAAAGTAAAAGTTTTAATCGTATGAAATATAGAGAAATCATGAATCATTAATTTAAGCTTTCAATACTAGCTAAAACGATTTAGCGATCAGGATATATTACTTGTAAGAATTTATAAAGTCCAAAAAAATTTAAAATAATAAATAATGAAAGAGAGACAATTAAAACTGTTGGAAGGAATTATTGTTCCACTTATTACACCATTATCAAGCAATGGTCAAATCGATATCGAAGGATTGGGTAATCTGGTGGAACATGTGATAGAGGGTGGCGTACATGGAATTTTTATCCTTGGTACGACTGGCGAAGGGCAGAGTCTTAGCATGCAACAGCGTGAAGAGATGATCAAAGAAACAAGCCGGATTTTACAAAACCGTTTGCCGTTATTAGTTGGAATTTCTGACACATCCCTTAGTGATAGCATCGCTTTGTCCCAGAAAGCTTATGAATCCGGAGCTTATGCTGTTGTGGCCACACCTCCCTATTATTTTGCAACCGGTCAACCCGAACTGGTAGAATATTTCGAGAATCTCCTCTCGGAGCTGCCTCTACCGCTATTCCTGTACAACATGCCTGTGCATACAAAAGTATCTTTTGATGCTAAAACGATTAAGCGAATTGCTCAGAATAAAAAGGTGATTGGATTTAAAGACAGTTCCGCTAATGGCGCTTATCTTCAGACCGTGATGTACACCATGAGAGATAATCCTGAATTTATGATTTTTGTTGGTCCGGAAGAAATGACCGCTGAGATGGTATTGTTGGGGGTGAACGGAGGTGTGAACGGAGGGGCTAATTTATTTCCGAGACTCTATGTCGAACTGTATAATGCAGTCAAGTCTCACGATATTGAAAAGGTCAGGGATCTGCAGCAAAAAGTGATGTATATATCTACGAATATTTATAACAAAGGCAAATATGGATCCAGCTATTTAAAAGGGCTTAAATGCGCATTATCTATTGCTGGTATTTGTAATGATTTCTTGGCAATGCCTTTTTCTCATTTCGGCAAAGAGGAAAGAGATGAAATTGAAAAAGCAATGACAAATATACAAAATGTCTTATAAACCAAAAGAGTTCAGTAAATCTTTAAAAATTAATATTATGTCACATTATCCTAAAATCGGAATCCGTCCTGTAATTGATGGACGGCGTGGAGGTATCAGGGAATCCCTGGAAGATACCACCATGAATCTGGCTAAGAGTGTGGAAAAACTGTACCGTGAGAATCTCCGTTATCCCGACGGTTCTCCTGTGGAGTGCGTGATTGCCGACACCTGTATTGGTGGTGTGAGGGAGGCTGCGTTGTGTGCGGAAAAGTTTGAAAAGGAGAATGTGGGGCTTTCCCTGTCCGTTACCCCCTGCTGGTGTTACGGGTCGGAAACCATTGACATGAACCCCAACATTCCCAAAGCGATCTGGGGGTTTAACGGCACAGAACGCCCCGGTGCGGTTTATCTTGCTGCCGCGTTGGCGGTCCATAACCAGAAGGGCTTACCGGCATTTGGTATTTACGGACGAGAGGTACAGGATATGGATGACCCTGCCATACCGGACGACGTGCGGGGAAAACTGCTCCGTTTTGCGCGTGCAGGGCTTGCCGTAGCCATCATGCGTGGGAAATCATATCTCTCCATCGGTTCTGTTTCGATGGGTATTGGTGGTTCCATGACCAATTCCGACTTCCTGCAAGAGTATCTTGGTATGCGTACTGAATTTGTGGATGCCAGTGAAATACTCCGTCGTATCCAACTGGGGATCTATGACCAGGATGAATTCACCAAGGCGATGCAATGGACAAAAGAGCATTGCATGAGCCGGGAGGGAGAGGATTTTAATCCCGAACACCTGAAACAGAGTCGTGAAAAGAAAGATGAAAACTGGGAGTTTGTGGTGAAGATGACACTGGTCATGCGTGACCTGATGATTGGTAATCCGGTACTGGATACCATGGGATACGGTGAAGAAGCGCTTGGACACAATGCTATAGCGGGTGGTTTCCAGGGACAACGTCAATGGACAGACTTCCTGCCCGATGGGGATTTTTCGGAAGCGATCCTCAATTCGTCGTTCGACTGGAATGGTATCCGTAAGCCGTTCACCTTTGCTACCGAAGACGATCACCTGAACGGTATCAGTATGTTATTTAACCAGCTATTGACCAACACTGCCCAGATTTTTGCCGATGTACGTACCTACTGGAGTCCCGAGGCGATAGAACGTGTAAGTGGTTGGAAGCCGGATGGAATATTGAAAGATGGAGCCATCCACCTTATCAATTCCGGTTCGTGCACATTGGACGGAACCGGTCAACAATCTGACGAAAACGGTAATCCTGTCATGAAACCTTTCTGGGAAGTCAATGAAGAAGAGGTGGAAAAGATGCTGGACGCTACTACCTGGTATCCCGCATCGCTCGAATATATGCGTGGCGGCGGATATTCCTCTCAATTCCTGACCAGGGCAGGTATGCCTGTGACCATGTGTCGCCTGAACCTGGTTAAAGGGTTGGGGCCGGTATTGCAGATTGCCGAGGGATGGACAGCCATCTTCCCCGGAGAGGTGTTTGATATAATCAACAAGCGCACCGACAAAACGTGGCCATCCACTTTCTTCGTACCGCGCATTACCGGTAAAGGACGTTTTACGGATATCTATTCGGTAATGAATTATTGGGGAGCCAACCATGGCGCTATCAGTTATGGCCATATTGGCGCTGACCTGATCACCCTGGCCTCGGCACTCTCTATCCCTGTAAACATGCATAATGTGGATGAAGGAAAGATTTTCCGGCCGGATGCATGGTCCGCGTTTGGTTCCGACAACGAAGGGGCGGATTATCGGGCCTGTGCTGCTTACGGCCCGTTGTACAGATAAGAGGTTTTAATATAGAACACTGTGGCTTTGATTTTTATTTAAGTTTATTAATACTCATTTTATAATCTAAATTCAATGGAGAATAATTATTTTAAAATCATTTTTTTGGGAGCTTTTTTGTTCCTGACAGTTCCGATTTTTGCTCAATGGCGGATAAGCGGAACAGTAACTGACACTACAGGTGAATTATTACCGGGAGTAACGATCCAAGTAAAAGGTACGACTCAAGGAACAGTTACCGATATAGACGGTAATTACTCCTTAAGTATTCCTAATGCACAATCAGTACTTGTTTTTTCTTTTGTCGGCATGGAAATGTTAGAGGTGAATACAGACGGAAGATCGGTAATTAATGTTAGTTTAGAATCCTCATCTATCGCGATTGACGAGGTAGTTGTGACAGCCCTTGGTATTACAAGGGAAAAAAAATCACTTGGTTACTC
>Ga0265293_10013943_pt1 | contig 10311 bp, 9 predicted proteins | sample Munlanlewell138R_FD_192505 | JGI IMG/M metagenome (GOLD analysis project Ga0265293, IMG submission 192505) | Leachate microbial communities from a municipal landfill in Southern Ontario, Canada - Leachate well 138R | ecosystem: Engineered > Solid waste > Landfill > Unclassified | place: Canada...
CCAGACCGATCCCGTCTTCCAACTCCTTCCTCAACCCACGGCACTGGTCTCGCGAAGGCGGCGCCTCAAACGTTTCAACCCGGCCTTCGCCGCAGCCCTGGGAGGCGACCAGGAAGACCTTCGCCATGCCGACCTGGGCGACCTGGTCTGCCAGGAGGATCGCGAGGGGCTGGTCCGCGCCTTCGACGCAGCGCTGCAGGGCACCGCCGGCGAGCACGAAGCACGCATCCAACGCCCGGACGGGGAACGCCGCCCGTACCGCTGGCAAATGGCGCCCGGCCCGGCCGGCGAATACGTCGTCGTCACCGGCACGGAGACCACCGGTACGCACAGCACACCCCCCGCGCCCACCGATGCGGCAGCCCCGGACAGTGAGCAGCTCATGGCGCTCATCTATGGCTCCGCCGTCGTCGGTATCGCCCTCACCGACGTGGCCGGGCGGTTCATCCGCACCAACGCTGCCTTCGAGCGCATCACCGGCTACGCGTCTGCCGACCTTGCGGGCCAGCATTTCGACCTGCTCTTCAGGGAGGAGCAACGACCCCTGGCGCACGACCGCCATAACCGCGTCATCCGCGGCGAACCGATTCTCAATAACCATGTAGACCTCGACCTCTTCCGGCGCGACGGCGTACGCATCGTCGGCAACTGGGGGCATGCCCGCGTCGTGGGGCCAGCCGGCGAGATCCTGGTGGTCACCACCCTGACCGACGTCACCGAGCGCCGCCGTGCCGAGCGGGCCCTCCGCGATGCGAAGGAGCGCTTCGAAATCGTCGCCGAGGCCAGCAGCGACGCGATCTGGGACTGGAATATCCCCGGTGGCGAGTGCTGGTGGAACAGCGGGCTCGAGCGCATCATCGGCTCCCCCGGCGACCGCGAGCGGAGCCGCCCCGAGTCCTGGCTGTCGCGCATCCACCCGGACGACCGCGAGCGCGTGGAACAGAGCCTCGCCGGCGTCCTCGCCGGGACGGAAAACGACTGGGAGCAAGAGTACCGCCTGGTGCACGCCGACGGATCTATCGCCCGTGTGCTCGACCGTGGCCGCGTGATGCGCGATGAGCACGGTACGGCTGTCCGCATGGCCGGCGCCGTCATCGACCTCACCCGGCAGCGCGAAGCCCAGGACGCCCTCCGCCGAAGCGAAGAACGCTTCGCCCGCGCATTCTTCTCCTCGCCCATCGCCCTGAGCCTGACGACCCTGGAGGATGGCCGCTACGTCGATGTGAACGACGCCTTCCTCGACATGTACGGCTTCCTGCGCGAGGAGGTCATCGGCAAGACATCGCGGGAACTCAATGTCTGGGGCGACGCCGGGGACCGCGATCGCATCCTGCGGGAGCTCCGAGCGAACCGCGGTTCCCTGCGCGAATTCGAAGCGCCCTACCGCACACATGCCGGCGAGATCCGCACTTCCGTGACCTCCTGGGAAATCATCGAAATCGAGGGACAGCAGCACCTCCTGTGCATCGCAGCCGACGTGACGGCACGCCACCGCGCGGAGCAGGCGCTGCGCGAGGCGGAGCAGTACCGCCGCTCGGTTGTCTCGGCAGCCCCCGTCATGCTCCTCGCCCTCGACCTCGATGGCCGGTTCACGCTGGTGGAGGGCACCGGCCTGCAAGCACTGGACCTCGAACCCGGGACCCTCGTTGGGAAGAGCGCCTGGGAACAGTTCGAATCGACACCAGCGCTCACGGCAGCCATCCGCCGCACCCTCGCCGGCGAACAGCTCGCACTCGAAGTCATGCTCGGCAAAGTCGCGGCCGAGATGCGCCTCTCGCCCCTGCGCAACGAGAATGGCGACGTCACCGGTGCAATCCTCGTTGGCACCGACGTTACCGCCCGGCGCGAAGCAGAACAGGCTCGCCAGCTCGCCGAGGACCGCTTCAACGCCATCGTCGCAAACATGCCGGTCATCGTCTGGGCCACCGATGCCCGGGGCCTCTGCACGTTCTCCCGCGGCGGCGCCCTGCAGGACGGGGTCCTCATGCCCGGCCTCGCCGTGGGCCGCGATCTCTTCGAACTCTACGCCGATAACCCGGCCGTGGTCGCGAACCTCCGCCGCGCACTCGCCGGCGAAGCATTCAGCGCCACCGTCGAATCCCTCGGCCGCTGGTACGAGACCGTCCACACGCCCATCCGGGAGGGCGGCAAAGTCGTCGGCCTCATCGCTGTTTCACTCGACATCACCCATCGTCGCGAAGATGATCTGAACCACAGGCTCATGGCCGAACGGCTCCGGAGCATCGCGTCCAACGCTCCCGTCATCCTCCTCGCATTCGACCGCAACGGCCGCTTCCAGCTCGCTGACGGCGCCGCTCTCGGACACTTCCAAATCAACCCGGAGGCGCTGATCGGCCGTACCGCCGCCGAGATTTTCGGCAAGGACTCGCCACAGATCGGCGACATGAAACGGGCGCTCGCGGGCGAAGAGTTCTCCATCGTGCGGGAGTTCGCCGGCCGCACATGGGACACCCACCTCAGCAACGTCCGCGACGAATCCGGCGAGGTCGTCTACCTCATCGCCGTTGCCACCGACATCACCGAGCGGCGACGGACCGAAGAGGCGCTGCTCCAGGCGCAGAAGCTCGAAAGCCTGGGGGTGCTCGCCGGTGGCGTCGCCCACGACTTCAACAACCTGCTCGTGGGCATCATGGGGAACGCGGGGCTCGCGCTCCTCGACCTGCCGGAGGGATCACCCGCCCGCGAAGCCATCCATGCGATCCAGACCGCCGGGCAACGTGCCGCCGACCTGGCGCGCCAGATGCTCGCCTACTCCGGCAAGGGCCGCTTCGTCATCGAGCCCGTCGACCTCAATGCACTTGTCCACGAGATGGGCCAGCTCCTGCGCGTTTCGATACCGAAGAACGCGACGCTCCGCTATGCCCTGGACGCCGGCCTGCCGCCGGTCGACGCCGACGCCACCCAGCTCCGGCAGGTGGTGATGAACCTCGTGGTCAACGCCGCCGACGCTATCGGCGAACGCGACGGCATCATCACCATCGCCACCACCCTCGTCGAGGCAGACCGCGCGCTCCTTGCAGAGTCCTTCCTGTCGCCCGAGCTGGAACCCGGGACGTATGTCTCGCTCGAAGTCCGCGACACCGGCGTCGGCATGGACGGGGCCACCCGGGCCCGCATCTTCGACCCATTTTTCTCGACCAAGTTCACGGGGCGCGGGCTTGGGCTCGCGGCCGCGCTCGGCATCGTCCGCGGGCACAAGGGCGCCATCCGCGTGAACAGCCAGCCCGCTGAGGGTTCGGTCTTCACGCTCCTCCTGCCCGCCTCCGCCGCCAGTGCGCCGGCCACTACGGCCGAGGAAGCCAAACCCCAGGACTGGTCGGCCAAGGGGACCATCCTCGTGGTCGACGACGAGCGCACGGTCCGCACCGTGCTCGGCCGGGCCCTGCAGCGGCTCGGCCTCGAAGTGCTCGAGGCGGAAGACGGCGCCGCGGCCGTCGAGCTATTCGCAGCGAACGCCGCCCGCATCTCCTGCGTCCTGCTGGATATGACCATGCCCCGGATGAACGGCGACGAGGCCTTCGCCGAGATGCAGCGGCTCCACCCGGGCACGCCAGTCATCCTCATGAGTGGCTACAACGAGCAGGACACCCTCGCGCACTTCCCCGATTCGCGACCTGCGGGATTCGTGCAGAAACCGTTCGAGATCACCGCACTCTGCGCGACCGTTCGCGAAGTGATCGGCCTCGATAGGCCGGCCTCCGCCTAAAACTCCACCACCTGCAGGATCTGCCGTTCGCCCCGCTCGACGAGCGGCTGCATTCGCCCAAACCACTCCTGGAACTCCGCGCCCTGGTACATCTTTTCGTCCTCGGCGCGGCTCACCGCGAGCTGCTCCATGCTCTCGTATTCGAAATCCCACGTCACCGTGAACATCCTGCCGGTGAGGTCGGTGGTGACCCTCTGGGGGGTACCCGCCACTCTCGATAGGTTTGCGCCCGCACGAAGCACCTCCAGCAGGGCATCGGCCTGGCCATACTTCGCCTGGAACGTGAGCCGTTCGATGATCATCGCGCACCTCCTTTTCGCATCCGTCATGGTAGGTGCTACAACCTCCGATGTTCAGCCCCCGGCGCAAAGCTGATATGCCCTCGGGATTGAGACGCCACGAGCGCCTGCGAGAGGATGCTGGCGAGGAATCACTCCCTCAACAGGAGGTTTGCATGACCACAGCAGAACCGAAGACCACACTTCCCGCCGCCAGCCTCGAAACTGCCCGGCGCAGCGAGACCATCGCGCAGCTTAACGCCTGCCTGGCGACCGTCTCCGACCTTGTGATGGTGGCAAAGCAGGCGCACTGGAACGTACGCGGGCCGAACTTCGAAGGTCTGCACGAGCTCTTCGAGCTCATCGCCGTCGAGGGCCGCGAGTGGACCGACCTGCTCGCCGAGCGCGCCGTGACACTTGGCGGCACGGCACATGGCACCATCCACGACATCGCTTCGGCCACAAAGCTCGCCCCCTTCCCAACGGACGAGCACAACTGGGAAACGCTCGCCCGGGAGGTGCACAGCCGCATGATCACCGCGGCGGAGCAGCTCCGCGGCTTCGCGAAGGCGATCGAAGACGAACTCGCCACCCAGGACCTCTGCATTGAAATCATCCGTGACCTCGAGAAGCGCTCATGGATGGTCGACGCGCACCTCGGAAGTCGCCGGTAGCCGGTAGCCGGTAGCCGGTAGCCGGTAAGGGAGTCGCAGGACGAGCGGGCGCGGTCAAATGGGCTGCGCCCGTTTTCTATGGCCAGCGAGGAAGAGACGTTTTGGGTCAGGCTTCAGGCGGGCCGACGACCGCCTCCCAGCAGAGATAGAAGAAGAAAAGCCCGAGAAGGATTGGCGCCAGGAACGCCGGGTGGCCGCTTTCGAAGAGGCCCCAGAGCCCGCCAAGGACCATGAGGCAGAGCGCAGCAAGGTAAACGACAAATGCTCCCCAACTGAAACTTAGCACGGCGGCCTCCTGGTCTGCGGATGCCAATCGTACCGCCACTAACGGCCCGTGTGGATAATTCCTTAGGGGTTCACTCGTAAGAACTTCGTATGAACCCGGTGAACAACGGGGGCCAGGGCGGTGCTTCGCCGTGGCCGGTACGGACGCCACTCGCACTGGCCTCCCGCGCTCACCCGTGAGCCCCGGGGCCTGCTGTTCCCGCCTGCCGGGTTAGACAGCTAACTCTTCGCGCACCTGCTGACGCGGCACCATCCCTTCGAGGATCCGTTCGAGTGCCATGGTGTGGCTGCAAACGTTCCAGTCGTTAAAGAAGTCGCAACTACAGGCCCACTCACCGTCAACGAAGGAGACGTCGTGGTCGCTGTTTTCGCCGTGGAACTGCACGCGAAGATTGTCGATCTTCATGCGATGCCGCTCGTTCGCGTACACCCGTGCCTTTTCCACTTTTCCGATCAGGCTGGAATGCATGTCGTAGAACCCTCCAACAAACACAAACGGCCGCGCACGAGGCACGGCCGTCACACTGCTCGGATGCCAGCAAACACATCCATTGCACCCTGACCCTAGCTGTTCCGTTCGAAGCCTGTCAATAGCATGTACCGGTGTCCAGAAGTTCTCCACGAACCTTGCGGGAAACCTACTCCGCGACGTATGTCACCGCGATCGTGAAGCCGCCCGCATCCGGGCTCGAGACCGAAATCGCCCCCGTGTACGTACCCGGTTCGGACACCGTCGCGGCCACCGAAATCGTCGCCCGGCGGCCCGAATCGAGCGCACCAGCCGCCGGGCTCACCGAGAGCCACGCAGCACCAGCGGCCACACTGAACTCCACCGGCCCGCAGAAGCTGTTCAGCACCTCGAACGACGACTGGCCCGATGGTCCGATAGTGAGCTGACTCACGTTCGAAGAGATCGCCTTCCGGCACTGCGTCGGCGTCACCGTGGGGGTGCTGGTCGGAGTTGGCGTCGCAACGGTAGCGGTGGCCGTTGCCGTTGACGTTGGTGTGGCGGTGGACGTCGCTGTGCTCGTGGCTGTGGGCGAAACAGGCGTGGGCGTGCGCGTCGCCGTCGCGCCTGCCGTTGGTGTCCCCGTTGCCGTCAGCACCCCCGCGAGCTCCGTGGGCGAGGGCGAACGCCCGGGGCCCGCACCGGGATTCCCCGGCGTTGGCGTCCCGCCACCGGTGCTTGCTGGCACGGTCACCACTGTCCCGGCGCCAGGCGTGGGGCTGGACGCGGCGCTAAGCGCGATCGTGGCCTTTGACGCCGAGTTGCGCGTCAGCGCGATGGGGCTCGAAGGCAGCACCAGCGCCACCCCGAGGAGCGTCGCCGCAACCGCGAGCACCGTCGCCAGCACGCGGCCACGCATCGACCGCACCGGTTCCGCGATCGGCGGCGCCCAGTCGGCCGCCGGCACAAACGCTCCAGGCGCGGGGACAGGCACGCGGCGCGCAGGTGGCCCCGCCCACCCCTCGACTATCCGCGCGGCAAGGTCGCCCGGGGGCGCCTGCCGCGGGAGTGAGGCGTACGCATCGAGCCCGCCCTGGCCGTCGAGCGCCGCCTCGGCGGCGGCCAACACCCGCTCCCGCACGAGCACCGCCGACGCGCGCCGCGCGTTCAGCGTGATGGCGAGGGCATCGTCGTCCAGCCCCTCCCGCACGACCAGGTAGAGCACGCTGTGCCGCTGAACACCGAGCGCCCGCGCTGCCTGGAGTTCGTCCGGGACGTCATCATCGCGCGCTGCCGGGGCCGCCAGCACTGCCTCGCGGGTGCGGCCCATAATCCATGGCGCCAGCGGCAGGCGCTCCGCCTCGCCGAGGCGCTCGTAGATGGCAGCGAAAGCCGCTTCCGTCACCGCGGCCGCGTGCGCCGCGCCCACCGTGGCCCAGGCGAAGTCATAGACCGCCGGCAGAAATGCAGACACCAGTTCCCGCCAGGCCCGCGCCTCGCCCGCCAGCACGCGCACCAGCAGCTCCCGCTCGCCGCCCGCGCGGTCGTCGTCGTCGCGTTGCGTCAGCGCCTCGTCGCGCATTGCCGCGATTCTCGGCCGCCGGCTGGCGCTTGTCGATTGGGGTTCCGCCGGGAACGCGCCCACCGCGAGCGCGGCGCCTTAACCGTGGCGCACCCAGCGCGGCGCCGGCCGCCGCCGGCCCACATTTCGCAGGAAGAACAACACCAGCAGCGCACCGAACAGGAAGCCGCCGATGTGCGCGAAAAACGCAACCCCGCCACCCACCGCCGCCTCGTCCGTCACCGAAAGGATGCCCGCGAACAGGTTCTGGAAGAACCACGCACCGATCATCACCACCGCCGGGATGGGTATCGGGATGAGGATGAGGATGAAGATCGGGAAGACCACGTTCACCGTCGCCTTCGGGAAAAAGACCAGGTAGGCGCCCAGCACGCCCGCCACAGCGCCGCTCGCACCCACGATCGGGGCCACCGAATTCGTATCGATCGCCACCTGCGTCATCGCCGCCACCGCACCCGATGCGAGGTAGAAGAGCAGGAAGCCCAGGTGCCCCAGGCGGTCCTCCACGTTATCGCCGAACACCCAGAGAAAGAGCATGTTCCCGAGGATGTGGAGCCAGCCCGCGTGCATGAACATCGATGTCAGCAGCGAAAGCCAGATTTCGCCCCGGCTCTCCACCGGGAACTGCAGCTCCCCCCTGGCGTTATCCACGAACTCCTGCGGCTGCAGCGCGAAGCGGCAATAAAAGCGCTCCCTCTCCGTCGGCATTGTTTCGAGCCCGTAGCACAGGCTCGCGGTCTGCTCGTTGAACTCCGCCCGGGCCTCCGCGCGGCTCGCTGGCACCTTCGGCGACAGCGACAGCGTCCAGATGAACAACGCGAAGTTCGCCACGATAACGAGGTAAACCACCCACGGCGTACTGCGTGCGACCGGGCTATCGCCAACGGGGATCATGTGCCCGGCGCCTTGGCCGGCAGGTGCGACGTATCGTTCAACATCCGCACGACGAGCCGCCGCTGCCGAGCGTGCACCTCCGAAAGGCCGCAGTTCGCCACGTCGAACCGGAACGTGTACCCCGGCGCTATGCCCAGCACCGCCGAGAGCATGCAGTTGATGGCCGTGCCGTGCGTCACCACGAGCACATTCTGGCCCGCATGCCGCCGGGCGATGCGCGTCAGCGCGCGGAAGGTGCGTGCGCGCACTTCGCCCACGGTTTCGCCGCCCGGTGGGCGCCACGCCGGGTCTTCCGCCCGCATGAGCGCGAACTGCTCCGGGTGCGCCATCCGCACCAACCGCTCGCGCTGCTGCTCCCATTCGCCGTAGTGGAGCTCGCGCAGGCCCGGGTCGACCGCCACCGCGATCTCCCGCCCTTCGAGCACAATCGCGGCCGTTTCGACCGCGCGCGAAAGGTCGCTCGTATAGGCGGCGTGCAGTTCGGTGCAGGCGAGCCGCCGCCCGAGCGCCGCCGCCTGTTCGCGGCCAAGCGCCGTCAGGTTTGTCTCCGAGTGGCCACAAAAGACGCCATCACGGTTGCTCTCCGTCTGCCCGTGGCGAGCGACGAAAATCCGGGTGGGGGGCCGGCGGCGAGTCGGCATCGCCCGCAGGATACCAGAGCCGCGGCCGCTGCCCGGAACGGCTCCGCATGGTAGCGTCTGCGACAGCCCGTGGCGCGGGACCACGGGCCGGAAGTGCGAATGCGAACACCTGCAATGCTGCTCACCGCCGCTGCCACGCTTGCCGCGGCAGCAACGGTGACCACCCTGCTGGCGAGCCCAACGCCCGCCACCGCCATCACCAACTGCGACACCGCCAACGCCAGCCTCAACGCCGAGGAGCTCGAGTTCCTGCGCATCCTGAACGACGAACGCGCCCGCCGCGGCCTCGTTGCCCTGGTCCCCTCGGAGACACTGAACCGCGCCGCCGCATGGAAGTCCGAGGACCCGAGCGCCTACCCGCCGCTGTTCGATCACGTCGACTCACTGGGCCGCCGAAGCCTTCAACGAACGCGCGACTGCGGCTACTCGCTGGGCGCGGGCGAAAACATCGCCTACGGCTTCGGCAGCGCTGCCAGCGTCTTCAACGGCTGGATGAACTCCCCCGGCCACCGCGCCAACATGCTCAATAAAAACTACCGCGCGGTCGGCATCGGCCAGTATGGCCGCGCCTGGACCCTGAACCTCGGCACCGTTGTGGATGTGCCCGCCACCTACCCCACGCCGCCCACGGCGACGACACCCACCCCCACCGCGACGGCAACCGCGACGGCCACGCCCACACCGCCAGCGCGCCCGGCCGGGAAGAAGGTGCGCCTGCCCACGGTCTCCCGCGACTAACATCCCCGGTCCGTTGCCCGCTATCCGGCGAAGAGACGCCGGGACGACGAAAGGGGCTCCAGTACTGGAGCCCCTTTCGAGCATGTTCGCTTACCGTACCGCGCTTAGCGGCTCCGGCGAGCCACAGCCGCGCCGCTCGCGCCGAGGACGAGAGCGCCGAGGCCCATGGCCACGAAGAGCAGACCGTTCGACGAACCGCTGCCAACACCGCTACCGGTGGCCGGAGCCTTCGGAGTGGGGCTGGCCGACGGGGACGCAGTTGCGGGCGTCTCCGACGTCACCGTCAGGTTGACGAGGTTCAGCTCGTAGTTGCGCCAGGTGCCCGTTTCGTTGGCAGCCTTGCCACCGACGACGAAGCTGACAGTGCTGCCTTCTTCGCCGCAGTTGGCGGCGTCCGGGGCCTTGGCGTCGACCTTCACCGAGTAGCGGGCTTCCCCGCCTTCGACGAAGACCTGCGTCACGCCGCAGCTTGCGCCGCCGACGCGGGCCTCGATGACCGTACCGGCGGCTGCCGGCTGGCCATCAATTGTGACGCTGCCCGCGAACGTGGCCGGCACGCTCGGCGGCGACTGCGCGGCCGTCTCCTGTGCGACCAGCGCACCGGAAAGGCCAAGCAGGACGACGCCAAGCACAGCCGCGATCCCGCCGCTGGCAAGCATCCTCAGTACTTTCGACATTCCTTGCTCCAAATCCTTCTCGACGGCCGAGTGGATGTTCACCCCTCACGGCCCCTCGCGGGGCGTCCCCGGGGGGAGCGTACCCGCGAGTTGCCGTTAGAAGCTACTAATCGACGTTGGTCGCGACGGTCCAGGAGACCGGGCCCGGAGCCTTGATGGCAATCCAGTAGGCCTGGCCGTTCTGGAGCACCGTCAGGTCGTTCGCACCGGGGACGTCCACGCCCGGGAAGAACGCGAGCCAGCTCTGGCTCGAGGCTTCCCAACCGTAGATCGCCGTCACCTGGTCAGAAATGTCGTTGCCAGCGCCATTCGCGCCGCTGCCCGCGAGGGCGTCCGCGACGGGAATGTTGTTGGCGCCAATCCAGGT
>Ga0265293_10013944_pt1 | contig 10311 bp, 7 predicted proteins | sample Munlanlewell138R_FD_192505 | JGI IMG/M metagenome (GOLD analysis project Ga0265293, IMG submission 192505) | Leachate microbial communities from a municipal landfill in Southern Ontario, Canada - Leachate well 138R | ecosystem: Engineered > Solid waste > Landfill > Unclassified | place: Canada...
AAAAGAGGGCAATGCGGGGCTGTATTTTGAGGCAAGCTGTGTGGGCGGAGTGCCTATAATTAGAGCGCTAACGGCAAGTTTTCAAGGTGACAATATCCTATCCATTATGGGAATATTTAATGGCACAACCAACTATATACTTAGCAAAATGGCAGACGAGGGTGAGGACTACTCCGCCGTTTTGCAAGAGGCGCAAAAGCTTGGCTACGCCGAGGCAAACCCCTCTGCCGATGTGGACGGCTTTGACAGTATGTATAAACTATCCATACTATCCTCCTTAGCATTCCACAAGCGTGTGCCGCTAGAGAGCGTGTACCGTGAGGGCATAAGCAAGATAAGCAAATTGGACATAGAGGCAGGCAAGGAGTTTGGCTATACATTAAAGTTGCTTGCAATAGCAAAAAACCACAACAGCGTTACCGAGGCAAGAGTGCATCCAACCTTTATACTTGACACCCACCCTTTGGCATCGGTAAAGGGCAGTTTTAATGCCGTGCTTATAGAGGGGGACAATGTTGGTGAAATTATGCTTTATGGGCGGGGAGCGGGCGACTTACCAACCGGCTCTGCAATAGTGTCCGATATCGTATATGCGGCATTGCAAACCGAACACAAGCATACGGAGTTCTTTGGCGACAACAAGGAGTTTAACAACAACTTCGAAAGCGAATATTATATTCGTATGTCCGTCCAAGACAAGAGCGGGGTGCTGTCCAAAATCTCTGGGGTGCTTGGCAAGTATGGCGTAAGCATAAACTCAATGCAGCAAAAACCTGCAAAAGAAAATGCGTCCATCATATTTTTTATCCACAAAACGGGAGAAGTTGCCTTGCACAAGGCGGTTGCCGAGATAAAGTCGCTAAATGAAGTACTGTCCGTAGATGCAGTTATTAGGGTAATTTAAGTAAAAATCACGCCGCCGCAACCAAAAGTTGCGGCTTTGACTAGTAGAATCGCTTACGCAACCGTGATTTAATAATGTAAAATAATATTAAAGTTTAACTTTTCGGAGGTATTTATATGGATATAAATGTAGCATCAAGGCTATATGAGTTAAGGCGAAAAAAGGGAATGTCGCAAGAGGAGCTTGCAGACGCAATTGGCGTTACCAGGCAGGCGGTCTCCAAATGGGAGAGGGGAGAGTCCTCACCCGACACCGACAACCTAATTGCGCTTGCCCGTCTATATGAAGTATCGCTAGACGAACTTGTCGGCTTAACTGTGGATAGGGAACAAAGGGATAACGAACAAGTGGATAGCGGGGAACAGCAAGAGGGCGACTTTGATAATAAAGAGGACAGCAGTTATATAAACATCAATTCGGACAATATCGATATTGCAAGTGGCAAAAGCCGAGTAAATATAAATAGCAGCGGCATATATATTAATGATGGAAAAGAAGAGGTAAGCATCAATAAAAGCATTAAAAATCCAATTAAAAAGAATTTATATTCCTCCTCTATTCTTAGCTTAGTAGTTGTTATTGCCTATATTCTTTTAGGGTCAATTGGCGGTTGGTGGCATCCGGGATGGCTGGTATTCTTGCTTATACCAATAATTAGCGGGGTGGAATTTTCTATTAGACAAAAAAACCCTATGGCATTCCCTTACCCCCTAATCTGTGTCCTAATATATCTAATTTTAGGCTTTAGATGGAGTTTTTGGCATCCTTATTGGGTAATTTTTATCACAATACCCCTTTATTACACAATAGTAAATGCAATAAGAAAGAGCAGCAAGGCAAGCTAATTACCGCCAAAACACAAAATTATATATCTAAAAAACCCACAACAGCACGCAAGGCAAAGGCGTGCTGTTGTTTGTTTTTTTAACGAATTTTTTAGCCAATATCCAAGCAATGCTATTTTATGAATATTTGTGCGTCTTAAAAAGTGCAAAAGCTGTTGTTACTTGACTATGCAAGCTTTTCCGTGATACAATACTTTTGAGGCAATTATGAATAAAAAAACACTTGCAGTGTTAACCTATATTACCGATGCATCCAAGGATGGCGAGGCAGTTATTCTTGAGAAAGAGGAGCTGCGCAACGCAGTTTCTCCCGAGGCTAGCGACGGTGATATTACCAATATTATCAAAGAGCTTACGCTTACCGAAATGGTAAACCTCAAATACCAAGACGAGGAGTCGTATTGCTTACTTCCGCTTGCCAAAGGCAAGTTGGTTGCCGAAAACGAAAAGACGGAGATTTTAAGCACCTCTTTCAACCTCAAGGTGGACTACAAAAGGATAGCTCGCATAGCGTTTTTCTCTGCATTTTTTGGAGCGCTGCTTGCAGGTGCGATTCTAGGAGCGATTGTTTATATAATTAATTTGATTTGGGATTAGGTATGGTTCTTACAAAAAAGGAAAAAGTCTTAATGGATGTATTATATGCCGCCGCCTCACAAAAGACGGGGCAGTGTCTAATTACTCCCCTAGAAATACTTGCAAAGATACCTTATAAGGTTACCTTTAGCGAGTCGGACTTGCCAAATGTTATGAACGCCCTTGCAATAGACGGTTATTTTGAGTACGAGGAGGCAAACAAGAAAGGCGAACCCATATATCTTGTATCCTTAAAAGAAAAAGGACTTGCCTACGACCGTGATAAGAGGACGGCAAAAAAGAAGATTTACCGCCGCATTGCAACTACAATTGCCTTTGCACTGCTTAGCTACTTGGTAAAATTGGTAATAGACGCAATAATTGGATAATGAGAGAAGATATAAAATTTGCATTAGAAACAACCTATACTCCGCAAGGCGACCAGCCCACGGCTATTAAGGAACTTTGCAACGGTTTGAGCTCGGGCGCACGGGAGCAAGTGCTTCTTGGCGTTACGGGCAGCGGCAAGACCTTTACTATGGCTAACATTATTAACACGCTAAACCGCCCCGCATTGGTAATTGCCCACAACAAGACGCTAGCGGCGCAGCTTTGCAATGAGTTTAGAGAGCTTTTTCCCCACAACAGAGTAGAATATTTTGTTTCCTATTATGACTATTATCAGCCCGAGGCATATATTCCCCGCAGCGATACCTATATCGAAAAGGAAATTGCGCTAAATGACGAGATAGACAAACTTCGCCACAGCGCCACTTCGTCTTTGGGCGAGCGGCGGGATGTAATTGTTGTGGCATCGGTCTCTTGCATATATGGTTTGGGCGCTCCCGTCGAATATTTTAAAAGTGTGATATCCTTGCGCCCCGGGCAAGAAATAGACCGTGACAAGGTGATTGATAAACTAGTTGCCATACAATACAAGCGCAGTGATATAGATTTTGTGCGCTCCACATTCCGAGCGAGAGGAGATTCTTTGGAAATTTTTCCTTCGGCAAACACATCGGTTGCTATAAGGGTGGAGTTTTTTGGCGATAATATAGATAGGATTGTAGAGTTTGACACCACTTCCGGCAAAGCGATTAGCGTGCTTAGCCACGCCGCAATATTCCCCGCATCGCACTATGTGGTGGGGGACGAAAAAATAGAGAACACCCTTTCAATTATCAATAGGGATATGATAGAGCGCATCAAGTACTTTGAGGAGCGGGGCAAACTAATTGAGGCACAGCGGATAAAAGAGCGGGTGTCCTACGATATGGAAATGATAAGAGAAATGGGATACTGCAACGGCATAGAAAACTATTCAAGGTACTTTGACGGCAGAGCGCCGGGAACACCGCCGTTCACCTTGATAGACTATCTGCCCGAGGACTTCTTGCTGTTTGTGGACGAAAGTCATATCACTTTGCCGCAAATACGGGGAATGTATAACGGCGACAAGGCAAGAAAGACAAACCTTATCGATTACGGCTTTAGACTTCCCGCCGCCTTCGACAACCGCCCCTTAAACTTTGTAGAATTTAACGAGCGCATAGGGCAGGCTATATATGTTTCCGCCACCCCTGCGGACTACGAGTTGGGGAGAGCTAGCAAAGTTGCCGAACAGCTAGTGCGCCCGACAGGACTGCTAGAGCCGCCCATTGTGATAAAAAAGACGGAAGGGCAGATAGACGACCTTATATCCGAAATCAATACCGCAACCGAGAACGGCGGCAGAGTGTTAGTTACCACGCTAACAAAAAAAATGGCGGAAAGCCTTACCGATTATTTAAAAGAACACCATATCAAAGTGCAGTATATGCACAGCGATATAGATACTTTGGACAGGATAGAAATTATCACCAAGCTAAGGCGGGGGGATATAGATGTTATTGTCGGCATCAATCTTTTGCGGGAGGGGCTGGATATTCCCGAGGTTGTGCTTGTTGCCATTTTGGATGCGGATAAGGAAGGTTTTTTGCGTTCACGCACTTCGCTTATTCAAACGGTAGGGCGGGCGGCAAGAAACAAAGAGGCAAGGGTGATAATGTATGCCGATACCGTCACGGGCAGTATGCACTCTGCAATAGATGAAACGGATAGGCGGCGAGAAAAGCAAATTGCCTACAACCGCTTGCATAATATTACCCCAAAAACCATAGTCAAGCCCATAGTTAATACGATAATAGTATCCAAAAAAGCGCCCGAAGAAAAGCTTGCCAAAAAGGATATCGGCAGAGAGATAGAGCGCCTAAAGGGGCTTATGGCGGCGGCGGTGTCCTCTTACGACTTTGAAACGGCAATAGTGCTAAGGGATAGGATAAGCGAACTAAGGGGATTGAGAAAAAAAGTATAGGTTGCTTAAAAAACAGCAACACAAAAAACAGCAACACAAAAACAGCAACACAAAAAAATATGAGAAAGGCATAGTTTGTTTAAAAGACACACACTAATACAGGAAATTTTGAGAAAAATAATAACATATAGGTAAGAAAGGCAGTTTAGAAAACCAAGCTTTTCTTATTTATTCTAAGGACTAATAAGTATGCGTGACGATATTTTTGTAAAAGGCGCTAAGGAAAATAATCTTAAAAATATAGATGTAAGGATACCTCGCAATAAGTTGGTGGTTTTTACGGGGCTGTCGGGCAGCGGCAAGTCCTCACTTGCCTTTGACACGATTTTTGCCGAGGGGCAGAGGCGCTATATAGAGAGCTTATCAAGCTATGCACGGCAGTTTTTGGGGCAGATGGAAAAACCCAATGTGGAATCAATTGACGGTTTAAGCCCTGCAATATCCATAGACCAAAAGACAACTAGCAAAAATCCACGAAGTACCGTAGGCACAGTTACCGAGATTTATGACTATTTAAGATTGCTCTATGCACGAATAGGTGTTCCTCACTGCCCGCAATGCGGCAAGGAGATATCCTCAATTGGAGTAGACCAAATAAACGATAAAATTACCGCTAGCCCCCAAGGCTCAAAGGTGATTATTATGTCGCCTGTGATAAGGGGCAGGAAGGGCGAGTACCAAAAACTATTGGAAAGCTTTAGAAAAAGCGGTTATGTAAGGGTAAAGATAGACGGCAGTATATATAGCTTGGACGAGGATATCAATTTGGATAGAAACATCAAGCACGATATTAGCGTGGTGGTAGACCGTTTGGTGATTAAGGAGGGTATGAACCGTCGCTTAACAGACAGTGTGGAAACCGCCCTCAAGCTTGCCGAAGGGCTGGTGCTTGTAGATATCGAGGGGGAGGAAACATTATTTTCTACCAATTATTCCTGCCCCGACTGCGATATATCTATTGCCGAACTCACCCCCAGACTATTTTCTTTCAATACCCCGTTTGGCGCTTGCGAAAGCTGTTCGGGCTTGGGAATCAAGAATGAAATTGACATATCTAAAGTTGTGCGCTACCCCGAGCTATCTTTAAAAGACGGCGCAATACGAGTGTCGGGTTGGAGCATTATGGATATGGGAAACTTGGCGGATATGCAAATAAGCGCATTATCCAAGAAGTACGGGTTTTCTATGAAAACACCATACAAGGACTTGCCAGAAAACATCAAGAATTTAATTTTATACGGCAGTGGCGGCGAAAAACTTACCGTTGAGTGGAACACTTCACGAATGAATGCCGTGTATAATACCAACTTCGAGGGAATTGTAAACAACCTTATGCGCAGGTACAAGGCTACACAGTCGGACGGTGTAAAGTCGGATATTGAAAGAATGATGACATCTAAGCCGTGTGACGCTTGCGGGGGCAAGCGCTTGAACAAGACGGCTCTTTCTGTTAAGGTGGGCGGTTTGAATATTATGGGGCTTTGCGATATGCAAATAGCGCCACTTGTTAACTTTTTGGGCGGCTTGAACTTGTCTAATCGTGACACTATGATATCTAACCCGATATTCAAGGAGATAAAGGAGCGGCTTAAATTTTTAACCGATGTTGGGCTTGAATATCTTACCTTATCTAGGAGTAGCGGCACGCTGTCGGGCGGAGAATCCCAGCGGATACGGCTTGCCACCCAAATAGGGAGCGGACTAATGGGCGTGCTTTATATATTGGATGAGCCTAGTATTGGCTTGCACCAACGGGATAACCGCAAACTTTTAGGCACGCTGGAGCGATTAAGAGATTTGGGCAACACTCTAATAGTCGTTGAACACGATGAGGAAACAATACGGCTAGCCGACCACATAATAGACATAGGACCGGGAGCAGGAGTGCATGGCGGATATTTGGTAGCGGAGGGAACTCCCAAGGACATAATGCAGGCAGAAAACTCTGTTACAGGTGATTTTTTAAGCGGCAGACGCACTATTGCATTGCCCGCAAATCGCCGCAAGGCGGAGGGCAAATTTTTGTCTGTAAAGGGCGCAAGACAAAACAACCTAAAAAATATAGATGTTAATATTCCCATTGGCTTGATAACGGCGGTTACAGGCGTGTCGGGAAGCGGCAAATCCTCACTCCTCAACGGCATAATTTATCCCCGTCTTGCCAATGCGCTCAACGGCGCTGCATTAACCGAGGGCGACTATGCTAAGGTGACGGGGGAGGAACACCTTGACAAAGTGATAAATATAGACCAAAGCCCAATAGGGCGTACACCCCGCTCCAACCCCGCCACATATACGGGAGTATTCACTCCAATACGGGAGCTGTTTGCTAAAACAACCGATGCCAAAGCAAGAGGGTATAATGCGGGGCGGTTTAGCTTTAATATTGCTGGAGGCAGATGCCAAAACTGTTCGGGAGACGGGATAATCAAGATAGAAATGCACTTTTTGCCCGATATATATGTGCCGTGCGAAGTCTGCAACGGTAAGCGATATAATAGGGAAACTTTAGAAGTTAAATACAAGGGCAAGTCCATATACGATGTTTTGGATATGACGGTTAGCGCTGCTTGCGAATTTTTTCAAAATATAACCAAGATTTATACCAAAATAAAGTGTTTGGATGATGTTGGGCTAGGGTACATCAAGTTGGGGCAGCCCTCCACCACGCTTAGCGGCGGTGAGGCGCAAAGGGTCAAGCTTGCTACCGAACTGTCAAAGCGCAGCACGGGCAAGACTTTTTATATTTTGGACGAGCCTACAACAGGACTGCATACGGCGGATGTGGAAAAATTGATATTTATCTTGCAGCGGCTGGCAAAGGGCGGCAATACCATAGCTGTTATTGAGCATAACCTTGACATTATCAAGACGGCGGATTACATTATTGACTTAGGTCCGGAGGGCGGCGACGGGGGCGGAAGTATTGTTGCCGAAGGTACGCCAGAGGAAATAGCCAAGGTGGACACAAGTTATACAGGGCAATTTTTGCGGGGCGTTTTGCCAAAGGACAAGTAAGCCCCAATAACCTTTTATAAAAAAGTGTTGAAAAATATTTATTTCCGTTTATAATGTAAGTAGTTGCAGGTTGGAATATATTTAGGGCAGGTTAAGGAGTAAAGCATTGCTTGCGGTTTTTTTTGCGTTTACAGGTGAAGAAAGGGAGAGGATAAACCAACTCATCTTATTGATAGCCACGGGCGACCGAAATGCTCTTGAGGAGTTTTACAAGAGCATAGGGGGCAGGCTTTTTTCTGTTGCCCTTGGGCTAATGCGCAACCGCCAAAATGCCGAGGATGTTCTGCACGACAGTCTGATTAGGATAGTAAGATATGCAAAAACTTTTAATAAAGGCACAAACGGCTATGCTTGGGCTTGCAAGATAGTAAAAAATACAGCGCTCAACAAGATAAAAAGCGAGGGCTATCGCCAAGGGCAAAACATAGATTGCTTTTTTCATCTTTCGTCGGGCGGCGACTTGTATGAGGAAAGGGGGAGAGCGCTGGATATTAAAAGTGCTATGCAAAATCTAAGCAGCGCCGAGCGCCTTGTAATATGGCTAAAGTACTACAACGATATGACGGTGAGAGAAATATCCCAACAAACGAATATGAAAAAAAGTACAGTACAAGATAATATTAAGAGAGCGGAAGAAAAATTGAAATTATTACTCAAATAACCGTACAAAATAGGTGTGTCGGTTGTTATAATTGTGAAGTGTTATGAAAAAAGACTATTTAATAAAAAAGAAATTGGATAGAATGGCAGATGAAATTCGCCCACCCGACCGAGTGCTTAGCGGCGCAAGGCGGGCTATCGCAGAAAATAATGAAAGGCAAGCGGCACGCCAGCCAAAGAGGTTTCGTGCGGTTGCCGCATTTGCCGCTGTTGTAATTATTGCTGTGGTATCTGTGCTTATCTATAATAATGTCAACAAAGATTCACCTCTTGCGCCTAACGGCGACCAATCCCCCTCCGACAGCCAACAAGATGCAACTCCTCCCCCCTCATATAAGTTATCAGAGTTGTCGGGAAGACTTGCTGGGGAACAAGACATAAGCGAGATAACAATTTTTGATTTGGGTGACAATACAGCACAGTTTTACCGTGTGTATCAAGATAAAAAAACGGGAGAAACAGCGGTAACAATCACCAAGGTTAAGAGCATTACCCCACAAGGCATGGACGAAGTGCTAATATTTGCCGATTTGGGCGGCGGGTTACAGGACCTGCAATCGCTCAAGACGAGCGGCAATATTTACCAAAAGGGAGAGCAAAAAATAACCTATACAGAAAGGTATGAGGACGGGGAATGGTATACCCAAGCCTACTATAATAAGGATGACACAGACTATTACTTGATGATTATGTCACCCACAAAAGGCATAGGCGAATATTATTTTACAAAAATTTTATAATTTTCCGTACAAAACCCATATCCCATTTGTTGTAATGGCAAAAGGAGAGTTATTATGAAAAAAAATATCAAAATAATTGCGCTTATAGTTATTGTTGCACTGTTTTCGGCGGTACTTATGTCTTGTACTGGTAATTATACGGGAAAGGATGACTACAATTATTATCCTGCCCAACCAGACTACGCTCAAGAGAGCGGCGATGAATTTACCGAGATAACCGAGAATAAGTTTTTAAAGGCAAGTGAGTTTCCCTCATCCTCTTTTGCTTTAACCGTTAGTACCGCCGCCTATCCCAACTTGAGGCGATACATTAATAATGGTTATAAAATTAACAAAAATCAAGTGAGAATAGAGGAGATTGTTAACTACTTTAAGTACGACTATCCCGCACCCAATGACGGCGACCCGCTTTCGGTACAGGCAAACTTTTTTGACTGTCCGTGGAACGAGGAGGCAAAATTGCTTACCGTAGGGTTGCGTGCAGAGGATGTAGAAATTGGCAGCATCCACAACAACCTAGTATTTTTACTAGATGTTTCGGGTTCTATGCGTGGGGCAGACAGGCTAGGATTAATGCAGAGCGCCTTTTTATTGCTCCTAGATAACCTTGGTGAAAATGATGTTGTTTCCATAGTCACTTATGCGGGTGGCGACAGCGTGCTTTTATCGGGTGCAAACGGTGCCGAAAAGGACAGGATTAGCAATGTAATAGATGATTTAGCGGCGGGCGGCTCTACTGCAGGAGCGGCTGGCATAGTCACGGCATATGAGCTTGCCGAGGAATACTTTATTGAGGGCGGCAACAACCGAGTGATTTTAGCAACAGACGGCGACTTCAATGTGGGCATTAGCAGCAGAGAAGGTTTGGAAAGCTTGATAACCCAAAAGAGAGAAAGCGGCATTTACCTTACCGCATTGGGATTTGGGTTTGGCAACCTCAAGAGCAATAACCTAGAAACGCTGGCAAATAAAGGCAACGGCAGCTATGCCTATATCGACACGATAAATGAGGCACGCAAAGTGCTTGTAGAGGAAATTGGCGGCACGCTGTATACGATAGCCCGTGACGCAAAAGCACGAGTGGAGTTTAACCCCGAATATGTGGATAGTTACAGGCTGCTTGGCTACGAAAACCTTTTGCTAACAGAGGAGCAATGGGAAGAGCCGGAGGCAGATGCAGGCGAGATAGGCGCAGGCTTTACCGTTACTGCGGTG
>Ga0265293_10013949_pt1 | contig 10307 bp, 7 predicted proteins | sample Munlanlewell138R_FD_192505 | JGI IMG/M metagenome (GOLD analysis project Ga0265293, IMG submission 192505) | Leachate microbial communities from a municipal landfill in Southern Ontario, Canada - Leachate well 138R | ecosystem: Engineered > Solid waste > Landfill > Unclassified | place: Canada...
CTTCTAAAAAAGTTATTGATAAAGCTTAGATTTATCAATAACTTTTTTAGAAGCCTTATTATCAAATGAATCTTGAGTTTTGTCCACTGTCTTACCTCCTTTAATTTGCCCCTGCCATCATCAAGCCTATTTTACTTTCTTCAAAGTCAGATTTATCCATTTCACCAACAATGCTGCCTTTGTAAATAACTGCTATCCTATCTGACAATAGGTTGATTTCTGAAAGCTCTGTGGAAATCAACAATACGGCAGTCCCTTGCTCTTTAGCCTTAATTATCTCTTGGTGAATAAACTCTGAAGCCCCTATATCAACACCTCGGGTAGGCTGTACTGCAATTAATAATTTAGGTGATTTGTAGATTTCCCTAGCAACAACTACTTTTTGTTGGTTCCCGCCTGAAAGTTTTTTAGCTTCAGCATGTCTTCCTGGAGTCTTAATGGAATATTTTGAAATCATATGGTCGGCATGTTTGTTTATTGTGTTAAAATCAAAAAATACTTTTTTTCTAAAAGGCTCCTTATAGTAATCTTTTAATATAAGGTTTTCGCATACAGAAAAGTCTAATACTAAACCCCTTTTATGTCTATCTTCAGGTATATATCCTACTCCCTTCTTAATTATTTCTCCAATTGTTTTTCCTTTAATATCTTCACCTTCAAGTAAAATAGTTCCTGAAGTTGCATTCATCAAACCTACAATTACTTCTGCCAGCTCTCTTTGTCCATTTCCATCTACTCCTGCTATGCCTAACACTTCACCTGCACATACTCTCAAACTAATATCATTTAAAGCCTTTACACCTTTCTCAACTTCATAGGATACATCTTTTAATTCAAGAACAGGTCCACCTATACAGCATTCCTGGTTTTTCTCCATTGCTACAAGTTCTCTACCTATCATAAATTTAGCAAGTTCCAGTTCATTCGTATCCTTTGTATGAATAGTCCTAGTCACTTTACCATCCCTAAGCACTGTAACTCTATCACATACAAACATTACTTCTTTTAATTTATGGGTAATAAGTATAATGGACATCCCATCATCTGCCATTTTTCTCAAAGTAGTAAAAAGTTCTTCTGTTTCTTGTGGAGTAAGTACTGCTGTTGGTTCATCCATTATAAGGAGCTTTGCACCCCTATATAAAGCCTTAACTATTTCTACCCTTTGCTGTTCTCCAACAGATAGATCCGATACTTTTGAATCTAAGGATATTTCCATCCCGTACTTCTTTGCGATTTCAGATATTTCTTTTTTTAACTTTTCTTCCTTAATGATCAATCCCTTTTCTTTCCTCATTCCCATTATGATGTTTTCCAATACAGTATGTACTGGCACAAGCATAAAATGTTGATGTATCATTCCTATACCTAGATCAATAGCATCCTTAGAAGATTTTAAATTAAGCTTTTTATCTTCAAAAAATATTTCACCTTTGTCTGGTTGATATAAGCCATATAATATATTCATTAAAGTAGACTTTCCAGCACCATTCTCACCTAAAAGAGAGTGTATTTCTCCTTTTTCTACTTCTAAATTAACATCTTCATTGGCTGCTAATGTCCCAAAATATTTAGATATCGACACCATTCGTAGTATTGTACTCATGTTATCCCTCCCGTCACTTTAGTTAATATTTATAAATATGTAATTCTTAATACATTAATTCGCTAAAACTTTTTAATATCCTTTATTGAATTTATACAAAATATTACAAAAAATTTAAAAACTTTCTTTCAATTTTATGTATGATTACTACATAGTTTTTCAATTAAAAAAGCTAGAGTTTTCTCTAGCTTTTTTGTTCAAACTAATAACGGTTGAATTTGCTTGCCATTTAATGCTTCTAAAATAGTAGGTATTATCATATTATATTTTGCTATTAAGGAATTTCCTTTTTTAATAGGATCATCTTGACCGAAAGGCACAAAATATACATTTTTTTTGTCTAGTAATATACCTATGTTTTTAGCATTGGAGCCTAATCCATCGTTTGTTGATATGCCTATGACCACTGGCTTGTTGTTTCTTAGATGAGCCTTATAAGCCATACATACTGGAGTGTCAGTAATGGCATTGGCTAGTTTACCTAATGTATTTCCAGTACAAGGAGCTATGACTAATATATCAAGATAGCCCTTTGGACCTATTGGTTCTGCATCCTGTATGTTAGAAATCAGTTCTTTTCCTGTGGCCTGCTTTATTTTTTCTTTCCATTCCTCTGCCATACCAAATCTAGTGTCCATTTCATCAACATTATAAGAGATAATCGGATAAACATCTGCCCCTTCTTCAACTAATCTGTTTATTTCTACCAGTATAGTTTCAAAGGTGCAAAATGAACCTGTAATACCAAGTCCTACTTTAATTCCATTTAACAACACCATCATACCCCCAATTCTTCAATAATATTGTGGATTGTGTCCTTTATCACCGTAGCTGCTGTGCTAGGTGCTACTTTTCCTGGTAACCCTAGGGCCCAAATAGTTTTTATTTTTAATTCCTTTGCCTTCTCAAAATCTACTCCTCCAGGAGTTGATGCTAAGTCAATGACCAAAGTTCCTTTGTTAATATTGTGAAGCATTTTCTCATCCAGTATTTTAATAGGTATAGTATTAAATATTACATCAACTTTACCTAAAAAATCTTCTAAATCTTTTAAGTCTATGGGTACATATCCATATGCCTTAATCCAGGCCAAATCATTGTGATTTCGAGCTTCAACAAAAACATTTGCACCTATTCCATAAAGTGTTTTGGCAAGGACTTTTCCAACTCTGCCAAATCCCAAAATCATGGCATTTGAACCATGAAGAGTAATATCCATGGTTTCCATGGCTGTTTGGATGGCCCCCTCTGCTGTTGGAATGGCATTTAATACTGCTAGTTCTTCTCTTTTCATTAAATCTATAGTCCTAATAGAGTAAGTGTTTGCAATGCCTAGTACTTCCTTTGTAATTTTCCCTCCTATGAAGATTTGTTCCTTTTTCATGGATTCAAATATTTCCCTTAGCCCTATTTCATATGAATACAGTGGTGTATTTAGGTATTCATTGTCATGGGAACAAGGTATTGGCCCTATTACTATATCTGAGCCTTCTAAAGCTATTACTAAGCTTTCATTTACTTCTAAACAGTCTATCTTTTCTTTATCAAAACCAAACACCTTGATGTGATGGTCTTCTAAAAGTAGCTTTGCTAGTTTAATGCTTCTTTCATCCCCACCTAATACTGTTATTCTCACATCTCCCCTCCCCTTTTCTTTTCAATAATTAATATATACTATGTATATTAATACTTTAAGTGCTTGTATCAGAACATTAAAATTGGGCTCTTATTGGGTTTGACCTACCAGCAGTTTGCTTTGCAAACTGCTGGTAGGTCATAAAAAAATGTCTTAATCACCTGATTAAGACATTTGAATATTTCTGCTAACAATAATTTTCCTATTAACTTATAAAAACAATATGCCTACTCCTGCTACAGTAACTATGGCTCCTACTATTTCCTTAAATTTTATTTTTTCTTTAAATATTAAAATAGATAATGGAATAATGGTTACAGGAACTATAGATGTAATTGTAGAGGATATCCCTGCAGATGTATGTTGTAAGGAAAACAAGGAAAGACCTACCCCCAAGAAAGGGCCAAATATAGATCCTATACTGATACCCAACATTGCTTTTTTATCCTTTAAAGCTGCTTTTAAAGCATCCCATTTTTTTAGATAAATAAACAGAATTGTAAAGCTAATAAATCCAGCTATAATTCTAATTTGAGTTGCTGCAAAGGGATTGTAGCCTCCCATCCCCAATTTACTAAATATTAATCCTATAGCTTGTCCCAAAGATCCTAAAAACGCATAGGTAAGTCCCTTTATAGAATAGGTGACCTTGATTTTCTTTTCTTCTGGCTTTTTACTTAATATAACTATGGCTATACCAGAAAGAGTCAAGATCATGCCAAGAATACTAAGAACATTTAATTTTTCTCCAAAGATTAAAAAACCTAATAAAGCAGTGATAGGTGGGGATGTGGCCATTATTAGCATAGATACCCTAGAGCCTACTTCTAGATAGGATTGAAATAAAAACAAATCTCCTATAAAAAAACCTATAAGTCCAGATATACTTAAAAAGATCCAATTTCTTGATGTGGCATCTAAAGGAAAAAAATGACCCCTAGTAAAAAGAGTAAACAAACTAATAAATATAAATCCTGTTATAAGTCTAATATAATTTACCGATAAGGATCCTACCTTTCTCCCTGACAACTCAAAGGATGTGGCAGATAAGGACCAGCAAAATGCAGTTCCTAATGCTGCTAATTCTCCTATATTTGATTGAAACATATTTAGTCATCTCCTTTATTTGAGTTTGATGTTAATATAATACAATATCCTTATCTTTCTATCAATATAATCTTTTTTAATAGTATTAAATTAAGCTAAGATAGACTAAAGCCTACCTTAGCTTATTAGTTACTCTACTCTAACCTCATTAATAATTCTCCTGCCTCTACATTTTGCCCTTCTTTTACTGCTATAAATTGGACAGTCCCTGAAGTAGCTGATGTTACATGGGTTTCCATTTTCATGGCTTCTATGACTGCCACTAACTGTTTTTCCTCCACCTTATCACCAGGTTTAACTAATATTTTTGCAATAACTCCTGGAATACTGGCTCCAATTTCAGATTTTTTCTCTGGGTCTGCCATCTGACTAAAGGTTTTTTCCGTTACTATATTACTTGCCTTATCAAAGATTTTTATGGCTCTTCTGCTATCATTTACTTCAAAGTACAATGTTCTATATCCCTCATCATCTAGTCTTCCTATTTCAAGAAGTTTTATGACCAATCTCTTTCCTTCAGCAACTTCTACTTCACCAGTTTCTCCTTCCTTTAATCCATAGAAAAAGATATGACTATCCATTCTACTGAAATCCCCATTTTCCTTTAGATATATTAAATAGTCTTCAAAAACTTTAGGATATAATGCATAGGAAAGAATATCCTTTCTTTCTGGTTTTATATTATGCTTTTCCTTTAAATAGTCTTCTATCTTCTTAAAATCTTCAGGAGGAATAAGCTCTCCTGGTCTGCAGGTAATAGGTTTTTCTCCCTTTAACACTAGGTTTTGAAGCCTTTCTGGAAATCCACCCATAGGCTGACCCATCATGCCTTGAAAATAAGATACTACTGAATCGGGAAAGCCCATATCCACAGCTTTATCATATATATTCTCAGGGGACAAATCATTTTGTACCATAAATATGGCCATATCACCAATTGCCTTAGATGTTGGAGTAACCTTTACTATGTCTCCCAGCATTTCATTTACAGTCTTAAACATTTCTTTTACATCATCAAATCTATGACCTAGACCAAAGCTCTCCACCTGTGGTTTTAGGTTTGAATACTGTCCTCCTGGAATTTCATATTTATATATTTCAGCTGTTCCTGATTTCAATCCCGATTCAAATTGACTGTATATTGGCCTTATAGTTTCCCAGTAATCCGATATGATTTGTAAATCATCTACATTTAGCCCTGTACTACTCTGAGTATGTTCTAAAGCTGCAACAACCGAATTTAATGCAGGCTGTGATGTAAGCCCTGCCATACTATTAAAAGCAGTATCAACTATATCTACACCAGCATGTGCAGCCATAAGCACTGTAGCTATACCATTGCCACTTGTATCATGAGTATGAAGATGAATTGGTATATTTATCTCAGATTTCAATGCCTTCACCAACTCATATGCTGCTTGTGGCTTTAATAGAGAAGACATATCCTTGATCCCAAGTATATGGACTCCTGTTTTTTCTATTTCCTTAGCGGTTTTTATATAGTAGTCTAAAGTATATTTGGTTTTAGACTTATCTAGTATATCTCCTGTGTAACAAATACAGGCCTCAGCTACTTTACCTGCCTTTAGAACTTCATCAATGGCTACCTCCATTCCTTTTAGCCAGTTTAGAGAGTCAAATATTCTAAATACATCTATACCTCTTTCAGCAGCTTCTCTGACAAATTCTCTAATAATATTATCTGGATAGTTCCTATATCCTACTGCATTGGCCCCTCTAAGAAGCATCTGAAATAAAATATTAGGGATTTTTTTCCTCAGTAATTCTAATCTATCCCAAGGTGATTCATTTAAAAACCTATAGGCAACATCAAAGGTTGCTCCTCCCCACATTTCCAAAGAAAATAAATCCTTACCCAATATTGAGATAGCCTTAGAAATCCTTAGCATATCTGCAGTCCTCATTCTAGTAGCCATTAGAGATTGATGAGCATCTCTCATAGTAGTATCTGTAAGTAACAATGATTTGCTCTCCTTTATCCAATCTACCAATCCTTCAGGCCCTTTTTCATCTAAAATTTGCTTTGTTCCGTATTGGACTTTTGGTCTCTCTACCTTTGGCACCCTTGGAAAATCAAAGTCTGGTTTATTTCCTTTTGTTTCATTTACCACCTTTTCACCTATATAATTTAATACCTTTAATTCTATATCAGCCTTTGGACTTATTTCAAATAATTCTGGATTATAGGTGATAAATCCTGTATTGCAGTTTCCATTCAAAAATTCTTCATGATTTAATACATTAATTAAAAATGGAATATTGGTTTTAACTCCCCTAATCTTTACTTCTTTCAACGCCCTACTAACTTTCCTTGCAGCATCTTCAAAGGTTCTAGACCATGATGTTACCTTTACTAAAAGGCTGTCATAATAAGGACTAATATTTGCACCAGTAAACCCACTGCCTCCATCAAGTCTAATGCCAAACCCAGACCCCGTTCTATATATGTCTATATTTCCTGTGTCTGGAGCAAAATTATTTAATGGATCCTCTGTAGTGACTCTGCATTGAATAGCATATCCCCTTGGTTGTATGCTTTCTTGACCTTTTATTCCTATCTCATCAGAATCAAGATAATATCCTTCAGCAATTAGGATTTGAGATTGGACAATATCAATCCCAGTAACCATTTCAGATACAGTATGTTCCACCTGTATCCTAGGATTTACCTCAATGAAATAGTGGTTTCCATGTTTGTCTAATAAAAATTCAACTGTACCTGCATTCCTATAATTAACTGCTTTTGCAATTTTTACTGCATCTTCACATATGTTTTGCCTTTGCTCCTCAGTAATTGAAAAGGCTGGAGTATACTCAATGACCTTTTGATGCCTTCTCTGAATAGAGCAATCCCTTTCATACAGATGAACTATATTTCCATACTTGTCTCCAAGGATTTGTACCTCTATATGTTTAGGTTTTTCCAGATATTTTTCAATAAAAATGTCATCTATTCCAAAGGCTTTTTTTGCTTCATTTTTTGCACTATAGTATTCATTTATTAAATCCTTTTCTTCCTTTACTACCCTCATACCTCTCCCTCCACCACCAGCTGCTGCCTTTAGGATTACAGGGTAGCCTGCATATTTTGCAAATTGAACAGCTTCTTCTTCTGAGGATACTGCCCTTTCTATCCCTGGAATGGTGGGGACACCAACACTATTTGCTACTTTCTTAGATTTGATTTTATCTCCTAGGCTGCTCATCATATCAGAAGTAGGTCCTATGAATTCAATACCTACTTCTTCACATTTTCTAGGGAATTCTGGATTTTCAGATAAAAATCCATATCCTGGATGTATGGCATCTACCCCTTTTTTTAATGCTAATTTAATAATTTCATCTATATTTAAATAGGCTTCAACAGGCCCCTTGTTTTTTCCTATTAAATAAGACTCATCTGCCTTTGTTCTAAATAGGGAATTCTTGTCTTCATTTGAATAAATGGCTACTGTTCTTATTCCCAGCTCGCTACATGCTCTAAATATTCTTATGGCAATTTCTCCCCTGTTTGCAACTAACACCTTTTTAAAACTATTATGCATTTTAATCACCTCCGTTGTAATAAATCTATTGCCAAAATAGTTTAAACAATTTTAGCACAGTAATTCGTTAATATCAAGTAGTTTTTGCAAGTTTTATATTTTATTCCTTCATTTTATTGTGATTGATATTTTATCCTTTTTAGGGTAAATTTATATTAGACAATTAGTGGAGGTTATGATATGAAGGAATATGTATGCATTATTGGCGGTGCAAATATTGATATTACTGGTACATCCTATGCAATTTTAAATCCTAAAGACTCTAATCCAGGTAAAACTACTTTGTCTTTAGGAGGCGTTGGTAGAAATATTGCTGAAAATCTCAGCAGATTAGATGTTCATGTTGAATTTATCACTGTACTAGGAAATGATAACTATGCTAGGGAAATTCAAGAAAGCTGTAAAGAGCTAGGCATTAGTTTAAACTATGCCCTCACTGTTAATGAGGAAAGGACTTCTACATATTTATGTATCAACGATGAAAAAGGTGAAATGCAGGTTGCTATCTCAGATATGGAAATATATAAATATGTCACTCCTGACTATCTAAAAAAAATAATAGAAGTCATTAACAATTCAAGGGCCTGTATAGTTGATACAAATATTCCACAGGAATCACTTATATTTCTTATGGATAACTCTATGGTACCAATATTTCTTGATACTGTATCTGTTAAAAAAACAGAAAAAATTAAGGATGTTTTGCAAAATATTCATTCTTTAAAACCTAATCTTATTGAAGCTGAAATCCTTTCTAATATGAAGATTAGTACTAAGGAAGATTTAGAAAAAGCAGCTGATATAATCCTTGAGAAAGGCATAGAAAATCTTTATGTCTCATTGGGTTCAAAGGGTGTATATTATGCTAATAGAAATACTAAAGGCAATGTTTTGCCACCATCTACTGAAATAGTAAATACTACAGGAGCAGGAGATAGTTTTTTAGCAGCTGTTATCTGGGCTTATTTAAAGGATTTGGATATTGAAAAATCGGCAAAGGCTGGCTTAGCTGCCTCATCCATATGCGTTAGTTCTACTTTAACTGTATCTAAAGATATTTCTACAGAAAATATTAATCATATTATAGAAAATTATTGGAGGGATTAAGATGAATTTAAAAGATATTTTAGTAATAAATCCTGAAGTAAAAAAAGCTCTTGATGAAAACTATCCTGTTGTTGCATTGGAATCTACTATTATCTCCCATGGAATGCCTTATCCTCAAAACATGGAAACTGCTTTGACAGTGGAAAAAATAGTAAGAGAAAATGGTGCTGTACCTGCAACTATAGCTATTATAGGTGGAAGACTTACAGTAGGAATTACTAAAGAAGAAATTGACTATTTGGGAAAAAAAGGCCTTAGTGTAACGAAGGCTAGCAGGAGAGACATACCTGTACTTGTAGCAAAGGAAGAAGATGGAGCCACAACTGTTGCTGCTACAATGATAATTGCAGCTCTTGCTGGAATAAAGGTATTTGCTACAGGTGGAATTGGTGGAGTTCATAGGGGAGCTGAAACTACCATGGATATTTCAGCAGATCTTGAGGAATTATCTAATACAGATGTGGCAGTTGTATGTGCTGGTGCAAAATCTATTTTAGATCTTGGTCTAACTATGGAATATTTGGAAACAAAAGGTGTTCCTGTTATTGGTTATGAAACAGAAGAGCTCCCTGCTTTTTATACTAGAGAAAGTGGATTTAAAGTAAACTATAGAATGGATACTCCTCTTGAAATTGCAAAAGTTTTAAAAGCAAAAAAAGATTTAAATATGAAGGGCTCTATGGTCATTACTAACCCTATTCCCATAGAGTACGCCATGGATCATTCTTATATTTCCAAGGCAATAGAAGATGCAGTTGTTGAAGCAGAAAAATTAGGTATAAAAGGAAAAGAAACCACACCTTATTTACTTGATAAAATTCAAAAACTTACTGAAGGTAAAAGCCTTGTAGCTAATATCCAATTGGTATATAACAATGCAAAACTAGGAGCACAGATTGCATCGGAATTGTGCAAATTAAAATAACTTTTCCCTTTAACTTGATTTTTTTAAATATTTACAGTATTATAGTTGAAATACTTAATCATTTAAAGGAGTAAAGAAATATGTCTATAGAAAGAGTCAAAGAATATTTAAAACAATACAACAAAGACCAATATGTGTTAGAAATGGGACAATCTACGGCTACAGTTCAATTGGCAGCTATTGCTTTAGGTACTGAGGAAGCAAGAATAGCAAAATCTCTATCCTTTTATGATGGAGATAGGGCCATGATTATAGTAGTTGCAGGAGATGCAAAGGTTGACAATAAAAAATTTAAAAGCGAGTTTAGTTTTAAACCTAGAATGTTAGCACCAGAAGATACTGTAAAACTTACAGGTCATG
>Ga0265293_10013950_pt1 | contig 10307 bp, 10 predicted proteins | sample Munlanlewell138R_FD_192505 | JGI IMG/M metagenome (GOLD analysis project Ga0265293, IMG submission 192505) | Leachate microbial communities from a municipal landfill in Southern Ontario, Canada - Leachate well 138R | ecosystem: Engineered > Solid waste > Landfill > Unclassified | place: Canada...
TTGAAGATAACGAAAACTTGCCAGCCCCCGATGTTCTCGCAAGGGTAATTGTTAAAGAACTGCGGGCTACCCTTGATCAGGTCATGCTGGAACTTGATTGTGTATTAGAGGACGAATGGTTAGCAACTTGGAACAAAGTTCATTTGCGAGTTTGTATATATCGTGGAAAGTGATTGGTTCTAAATGGTAAAAGAAATTGCGATTAAGTCTGAGGATGGTAAAAGAGGCTTTACGGTTATGCCTGATATTGTTGACGAGTCTTCGAGTCCTCGAAAGACACAAATAGTTATCGAGATATCTTTCAAGCAATTTTTTGCTGGATTAAAGCAATATGTGTTGTCACCAGAACAGTTGTATCTATCCGTTGGAGTCTCTGAAAATCAAAAAATATCTGATTTGTGTTACCACGAAATTGAGCCTGGGATATATCAAGTTGAAGGTGAAATTAAAAAGAGAAAATTAAAGGAAGATGAAGAAGATATTCCTGTTACAGTGCCATTCATATATGTTTATGAATCCCAACAAAATAGGATCACAGTCGAATTAATTCAATGGTACAACGTCACACAAAAAAATGTCAGGATGGATGTTTTTTCGGATTTTACGAACTTTCTTGGCTATGCAATTTGTACAAAATGGATAGAAACTAGGAGACAATTACATCAGTTCTTTGATTATCCGGATAATGATTGTGATGAAGAAGTATTTAGCTACGTTCTCAAAACAACAACAGAGAATTTCCAATTGGATTGTTTACGAGAGTCTTCCCGGTTTGTTAAGTCATATCAATATTCCATTGGTGAGAAGAAACTGCCAATAAATACAAGTATCGAATATATCCTACTTCCCCCGGACTACGCCAACAAAGTTACGGAAATGTTGTTTATCGCCCATGATTCAATACCTGATGGCAAAATTGAGGGGTATGAAGAGGTTTTGATACGCGGAGTAAGGAATGTCGTGGCCAAGTTACTGATTAGTCCGAGAAAATATTCGAGATGCGTCGTTACACTCATGAAGAATACTGAGCTTCCTTTTCACGTTAAGTTCATCCAAAGTTTACATGACTGGGTCCAAGCGACTTACTTGAATTCAGAAAATCCTCAACCAAGAATCAGGCAAGGTGGCAAAAGACCAGACACGATTGAAAAGGAAGAATGTATAAAGCAACTTTTAATAGACCATCCTAATGAGAAACAATTAAAAATTGCTTATATGGCATCAGAAATATTGGGACGAAACGTATCCGATAAAGCAGTATCTCGTGTGGTAGTAGCTATCCGAAAAGAAAAAGAGAATTATAGATAATTAATTCATAGCAATTCTCTCAATTCCCAAATTTAGAATTTTTTTAGCAGGATCAACCGTATTCTTATGTCAAGAGTACGGTTTTTTTATGTTAAGGAGAAGTATGAAGCGCCAAGTAGATAGATTGAATTTGAAGATATTGAAAAATGACAAGATTGCTCTGATGCAGATTGCCAGGGCAGAGGGGGAGAGTATGTCTGTCCTCGTAAGAAAACTGATCAGGCAAGAAATCGAAAAGAAAAGGCCACAACAAGATGTAAAAGAAAAATTTTAAAGAAATCAATACGTAATTTAATGAAAATCCCCGTCGGTCAGGACGGGGAGTATTGAAAGCAAAAACCTCAAGGTTAGAAAGAGATTCCGCTATGAATAAGTATAGCACGAACAAAAGTAATTCACAAAATAGAAAAGTGGATGGTATTTACAAAAGACAAGACCATGCAATTTTCGAAACTGGAGTAGCCAGTAAACACATGATTTGCAGCCCAATAGGTTGGGCAATCGACAAGTCTTTCTTATCAAATGCAATCAATTCAGGATTAAAACTCTCTGTAATTTATGAGAAGGTGGCTGGTCTGTTTTACCAAAGTTTTCTGAAAAATTCCTTTGCTCATGGAAAAGAAATTGATCATAAAGTTTTTGGTAATCAAATAGTCCTTCCCATCAAATATCGGCAGATAACAACCCCTGGTCAGGTTATCCCTATCCAACGTCTTTACCTTAATAGAGGATAAATGCTGTCGTTTCCTGAAGGGGTATTTTCCGCTAAAAAGTATTATGCGGATTTAGGATTTGATACATTGCCACTATCGGCAGGCAGTAAGATTTGCCATGTCGAGAAATGGCAGATCATATCTCCCAATGAAGCCTGGCTTCATGCCCCTTCAGATTCAAATATTGGAATAAGATGCGGAGGTAAAAGGCATTTTGCAGTTATCGATTGCGACGAAAAAAACAAGGTGGGTACATTTGAAAATATTAAGAATTACCTGACGGGGTTAGGTTATGATGACAAGAAGTTCCCTGTTATCCAGACAGCTTCAGGTATCGGACGACAAATATATTGTACGTTAACTGATTCTATTCCCGGCGATTACCATAACCTATCTCCTCAATACGGATGTGGTGAATTCCGCTTTGGAGAAGGTGCTTATGTAGTAGCTCCACCTTCGATTGTAAAAAATACTGGAGTGTATAAATTACTCCAGGGAGATATATCTTACCTTCCTGAGATTGAACTCTCAGCTATCTCTTACATTCTTAAGGTATCTACGTCTGGAGACCGGTATGAAGATTCCAAAAGAATCTTAAAGTATCCAAAGCTAACCCGTAAACAAAATTACATGCTAAATGGGATTGGTGTGGATAAGTACCCATCAAGGTCTGAATTTGAATTTGCCCTTTTGGTATCTCTAGTGAATACAGGCTGGGATTGGAATGGAATCTTCTATCTATTCAATAATAATAAATGCGGTGGAAAATATTCTGAATTGAATTCTAAGAACTGGAAGCAAGCTTACCATTATCTGAGATTATCTTATGAAAATGCATGCCAATGGGCAGAGAATACCTCTGAAGGAAGACAGCGTGCTATAAATGCTGAAGCATGGGCGTTATCACGAAGTTGGTCTGGAAGAACAGGTTGTTATGACCGTGATGTTTTCTTAGCTCAGGTAAATATTGCTTATGAGACTGGAAAAGTGATTTATCACGCAGACTGTAGGACTCTTGCGGAATTTGCCAATGTAAATTATTCAACAGCGTCGAGAGCGAACAGACGATTAATACAGGCAGGTTATTTACAATTAGAACAAGCTGCTATAGCAAATTGCGCTGCGAAATACAGTCTAGGAGATATTGCAACACTCCCTCAGTCCCCTAATGTGAGGGAGTGTTGCATTACTTCCAAGGATCATGATGTATTTGCACGTAGAGGTCTAGGAAAATCGTCTAAATTTATTTGGAACGCGCTTGAAGATGGGCCAAAAACAGTGGAAGAACTGTTGCTACTTACTGGAAGGGTAAAGAAGACCGTACAAAAATGGTTGACAGTAATGAGTGGATTGGAAGATGGAGTATCAGAAAAACCAATGGTATACGAGTCTGAAGGGAAATGGTACAGAAACCAAGACATTAGCCTTGAGAGAATCTCTGAGTTTCTTGAAGTAAATGGTTTGATGGACAAGAGGAAGAAACGCCATCAGGAAGAACGAGTAATTCATAACTCAGCGTTTATGAGGAATAGGAGAATGTGAGCAGGTTGTTGAGTTTGAATTTTGCCAGGAATTTGTTGGTCTAAACCAGGAAGTGGGTTACCCTAATGCTGAGAAGCTGGCGGAAATCTTGGAGATTAGCAGACAAATGATTTTCGATGACCGCAGTTTTATGAATTTCCGCTTTGGTGGGCTGATTGATTTTGAGGGGGGTGATTTGTGTTATACCGACAATATGACCTGGTCACTGCTGCGGAAAAGATCACCAGGGCGAGCAAGTGTCCGGTCAGCACTTTGTAAAACAGTGAAATGATGTTCTGTTGTATCCTTTTTCTCATCCATTGATAATTCCATTAGTCACTGTGACAAACCGTAATTCTTAGAAGCGAAGGCAACTCTTGTAAGAAGACTTATCGGTTGAATGGAACGACTCATCATTTTATTCTTCCACCTCTTCATCTTGCGGATAATCCACGTCCGGTATGGTATCAGCCTCTGGGCTCAAGCCAATGTTCAGTATATACAAATAAACATTAGCCAGACATCTTTCTGCGGTGTTTGCGTTATCTTTGTCGCCAAAATCAAGATTTGAGTAGGTTCGTATCATCAAGCGCCCCCTTGTATTTGGTGTTTTACATCGGGCGAGCACTCTTTCTTAGAACTATCTAAGTGGAGTAAATCAAAAAAACTTTTTTGATACCCCCAAAACTCATTGTTAATAAAAATGCTAACTTTCATTTATATTTTCACAGCCTCGTAAAATCTTTTATTAGTCTTTCACCTTGCGCTCCTCTCCTAACAACCCTTGCTTTTCTGAACTTGACCTAGAATAATAGGCCTGCACCTCTCAATAATATTCAATTAAATTAATTTTAACATAATATTTAGTTTAGGCAAGTAAAATCGAACACTTGTTCGGTATATAGTGGGAAGCAACACACAATTAATTTTCCAGTGAGAAGAAATTTACAATCAGGGAATGCCTTTCTCAAACGTTCAGAACTTTAAATCAACTCAGAGGCAAACAAAGTTGAGGAACAAGGTAAATAATTAAGAACCTAACCTAAAATTTGTGAAAGAGATATGGGAGTACTTAGCTAGTGGGTTCTACTAAAAATAAAAAATAATCTCGTCCAATAGCTTGCAATTATTTGGATGGCACGGGTAGTACTATAACTGACGATGATCCGATTACGACATTATTTGTAAAAGAAAAAATCTCAATATCTCCAAGAATTAACATCCAACCAAAAAGGACCCCAGCGTTTACTCGAATGATTTTCATGTTTTATTCATAGACAAATCATATCGGTTGATTGGAATCTTGTATTAGACTTTTATCTACAATCCTTTACAATTTATGTTGACATGAATACCAAAATAACAAGAGATACAGCATGAATCCAGATGTTTTTGAGGTAATAAACCATTCAAAGTTAACGGAAATCAATGCTTCATATAAAACAGAAGATCTATTATCATGGGTAGAGGAGGTATTACATTCATACTCCGATCCTATCAGGTGCCCCAAATACCAATCAGTTTTCTTATGTAAAGATATTGAAAACAACGAAAATATTGTGGGAGCAGTAGGTAGACTCTTAGGTATCAAGGTTTCTGTATCAAATACCGAAATCCTGGGTGAGCTGGATTACCTTGGGAAAGTTTTTTTCTCAACATCTATTAGCAAGGATTCTAATTATTCCACAATCCCATTTCATGATGTATTCATGTTATGTAAGAATTTATACAACAAAATAAAGGAGAGTCTTTCAACTGAGTTCTATCTCGCTCCTTTTATTGGCGGGGTAAAAAGTATCATTTTAAGGGATCAAACACAAGAGATTGTAAATTATTACCTGCCTGAAATTGAATTATTTGGTGGAGTGGATCGCTATCATTTATTCCTTGCAAACCATATTCCGGAGAAAATTTTCCTACCAAAACCGATAGCTTCTGATGAGGTGCTTCCAAGAGCAAGCTTCTTGGGGATATCTGAACAACCTAGCAAAGATGAATACATCTCTTCAATTACGGAAGTCATTAAGAGGCTGAATGACCACTACCTAGACAAGATCGTGATATCAAGAAAGCGGTCAATTCAACCAGATCAGAGTTTTAAGAAAGAACAATATATTAGGCATTTACTCCGAAAATATTACCAGGAGTATTTTTACTTTTTTCGGCAGGGAGAAGATGAATACTGGGCTGGTATTTCACCTGAAGTAATTATTAAACAACGTGGTCGCCGAGCTGTGACTGAACCACTGGCGGGGACAAGAAAAAAGACGAGTGAAACATCGGATTATGAAGCCGTACGAAAGGATCTTACTTCCACACCCAAAGACATTTCTGAACACAATCATGCCTCCTTTTTCATGCTTGATCAGTTAGTTAGTGCAGAAATTGGACAGGTAAGAATGGAAAGTAATAAAATCTTACTTGAAACTCCATATGCATTTCACATAAAAAGTAAGATCTCAATTGACCTCGATGCGTCAGCCTCGTTTTTTGATATTATTCGCGCCATATATCCACCTCCCACTATTTGGGGGATCCCTGTAGATAACACCGAAAAAACATTGATGAAGTTCGAGCCTTTTGAACGTGAGTACTACACTGGCTTATATGGATATTGGACTTGTTCAGGTATGGCAAATATTGCTTTAGTAATTCGTTCAGTCAAAATCGAAGCTGATTCCATTTGTCTATATGCTGGTGGAGGAATCGTAGCATTATCAGATCCAATAGCTGAATATGAGGAGGCAGAAAATAAGATGTTACCTTTGATGGATTATTTCTTAAATTAATTTACTAGTCGGAAAAGAGGAATCGCTTCAGCAGATCGTTATAATACTTAGTCAATAAAACCTGAAGGTTTTCTCATAATAATCAAAATTAAAAAAGAAAGAAAGGAAAAAATGCGTAAATTACTTGTTACACTCCTTAGTTTAGTTCTAATCGTATCCTTCCTTGCCGGATGCGCCGGTAAAACTGAGCCTATAAGCGAAGTGCCAATAGCAGATACACCCGTAAGTGAAGTGCCAGAAGGTGAAGCGTCTCTGCCTGAAACTACTGTACCAGATGAGCCAGTGGTTGAGGAAGGCCCTAAATCTTCGCGCGATACCTTGGTTATTGTAACTACTGGAGACCCAGGTAGACTTAGAAGCGACACAATTAACAACCTGGTAAATTTGGTATATAACCGATTAGTGTATGATTATTTGTTTACACGAAATGAAAAGGGCGAATATGAGCCATGCATTGCTGAGAGTTACCAACTAGACGAAGATAATCTAGGCGTAACGCTAAATCTTCGCCAAGGGGTAAAATTCCATAACGGCAATATTATGGACTCAGAAGATGTCCTTGCTTCATTAATGATTGGTAAGCAAGATACCTCATCTGGTCAGCAGCTCGAGTACATTAACTTTGATGAGAGCGAGATCATTGATGAGAACACTCTGCACCTAAGATTCAATAATATTAACGGTGTATGGCAAAGCTCCCTTCTGGCGATTGGAATTGTCGAAAAAGAGGCGTATGAAGCTGTGGGGTCCCCAGATGAATTTTACTTAGATCCTATGACCACTGCCGCATATGTTCTTCAAGAATGGGTTTCTGGCGATAGACTGGTCTTTAAGGCATTTCAAGACCATTGGTACGGAGCCCCAAAGATTGAGAACATCATCGTTCGAATCATTTCAGAGCCTTCCGTTGCCTTGATGGAACTGCAAACTGGTGGAGTTGATGTCCTATTCAACATGTCACTCGAGAACTATAATTCTGCTAGTGAGATGGAGAATGTCACTGTATATGATGAACAGCCACCTATTGTTGTCTTGTTCGTCGGCTTTAATCTAAAAAATGAACACTTAGCGAAGCTGCAAGTTCGGCAGGCAATTGCACACGCGATCGATTGGGAGGCTATAACCGCAGGCGCGTTTGATGGAGCTGCAGAACCTACTGTTAGTCCGTTAGGGAAGAATGCACTTGGATTTGACCCGAGATGGGAGACAGATTATCCTTATACCTTCAACCCTGATAAGGCAAAGGAGCTTCTGTCTGAAGCAGGATATGGCGATGGACTTTCCCTCCGTATACTCGTGGATGATACTCCTAACCGTCAATTAATGGCAGAGCAAATGTATAATATGTTGGCGCAAGTTGGCATCACCTTAGATATCCAAAAGCATGACATGGCAACAACGAATGATATAGTTTCAAACTCAGATGACTATGATCTTTACATCCGTGGCGCGTATAATAACAGCGGTGACATCGTAACATTTCTTGCCACAAGCATGGGTTTCACTGCGATAAATGTCGAAGCGGATACGGTCAAAGGTCCAATTTACACTGACTATCTTAATAGAATATCCACAGAAATGAATATGGAAAACCGGGTAGTTCTATATAAGGAATTCCAGGAAGTATTCATGGAAGATATGTTGTATTGGATTCCTGGAGTGCAAAATAAGATTTATGCTGCTTACAATAAGGACCTAAAAGGCATTGAAATGCCTGGTGAGTATTGGATTTGGAACAACGCCTATTTTGATTAATTACTTTGAAGAACGTTAACTAAACCAGGAGGCTGTGACTTCTGAGAAGAGTTGCAGCCTCTATTATTAAAGTGTAAATATGAGGTCTTCATGCTTCGATACTTTATAAAACGATTGTTATCGATGATCCCAGTACTTCTCGCTGTAACATTCCTAATTTTCACGATGATGTATTTCACACCGGGTGATCCAGCTACGATTATTCTTGGGGACCAAGCCTCCCCTGAACAGGTAGCTAAATGGCGTGCAGCTCGTGATCTGGACAAACCATTTTTCCAGCAGTTTGGTAATTATCTATGGAAAATTGTTTCTCGCGGTGATTTTGGAATTTCGTACAAGACTGGAAAAAATGTAACTTCAGCCTTGCTCGAACGATTTCCCACAACATTCATACTTGCCATAGCTACATGTGTAATTGCCATTCTTCTAGGCGTTTTTCTAGGTATTTTAGCGGCAAACCGCCAGGGATCTTGGATTGATAACATTCTTAGGTTGTTTGGAATGGTGGGCGTGTCCATGCCAATTTTTTGGCTGGGTCTGTTATTGATCCTTTGGTTTGCAGTTAAGTTAAAATGGTTACCGGTTTCGGGCTGGTATGGTCCAAAATACATTGTGCTGCCTGCGATAACAATGGGTCTCACATTCACAGCAAGTATCATGAGGACAACCAGATCCAGTATGCTGGATTGTATTAAACAAGATTATGTTGTTACAGCCCTTGCAAAAGGGCAGAGTGATAGAGTAATTACATATCACCACGTCCTCCGAAATGCGCTGATTCCAATTATCACTGCTGCGGGAAGTGTGTTCGGAATTGCCCTTGCTGGAGCTGTTATCACGGAACAGGTTTTTTCAATTCCTGGTCTTGGCAGCCTGATGGTGAATGCTATCACTACACGTGATTATCCACTGATTAGGGGTAGTGTAGTTTTACTGGCTGTTAGTTTTAGTATGGTAAATTTACTGGTGGATTTTCTTTATGCGTTCGTTGATCCCCGGATTAAAGCTCAATTTTCAGGGAAGACTGCCAAAAGGAAGAAGGTTGGCGAGGAGATTGTCGAATGAATCAGGAATTACTCTTAACTAAACGTAGAAGTATGTTTGAAGAGGTTTGGATTAGATTCCTGCGCAAACCTATTGCTGTCTTAGGTGGTCTAATTATCTTAATTGTTACCTTGTCTTGTCTCCTTGCTCCGGTGATTGCACCTTATGATTATGATGATCAAGATGTAACACGAAAATTTACGGAACCCAATAAGGATTTTTTCTTTGGAACCGATAATTTAGGGAGAGATGTTTTTAGCCGTTTATTGTACGGGGGGCGGATATCATTGATGGTTGGATTTGTTTCTGCATCAGTTGCTGCAGTATTTGGGGTTGCTTTTGGGGGTATCGCTGGCTTTTATGGAAAAAAGACAGACAACATAATAATGCGTATTCTTGATGTTTTTATGGCCTTACCCCAAATGTTATTAGCTATTGTTATATCCGCGATGTTAGGCACAGGAATCAAAGGGGCAATTATTGCTGTCACTATTGCGACCATACCTCGATATGCCCAAGCTGTTCGTGGTCCAATATTGGCAATTAGAAATCAAGAGTTCGTTGAAGCAGCCTTTGCTATAGATGCAAGCGATTCTCGGATTATTTTGCGCCACATTTTGCCAAACGTTCTAAGTCCAATCATTGTACAAGTCACACTAGGTGTGGGGAGTGCAATTACTATGGCTGCTTCATTAAGTTTTCTAGGGCTTGGTGTGCAACCACCTTATCCTGAATGGGGAGCGATGATTTCTGCAGCTCGTGTTTACATTCTTGATCATTCTTATCTGGTTACCTTCCCTGGTCTTGCGATAGCCATTGTGGTCCTTGCCTTAAATCTCTTAGGTGATGGTCTGCGTGATGCAATGGATCCACGGTGGAAGGAATAAAAAGTCGAGGACAAGACATGAGCGAAACAATCTTAGAAGCTAAGAATTTAAGCGTCAGATATGTCACAAAGGATTTGGGCACTTGCTATGCCGTTAATGATATTTCCATTGCTCTAAAAAAGGGCTACACCTTAGGCCTTGTTGGTGAAACAGGTGCTGGAAAAACCACATTTGCAAAAGCTATTCTCAGAATCCTGCCGCAACCCCAGGGAAAAGTGACAAGTGGTACAGTCTTGCTTAATGATGAAGATCTTTATCAAAAATCTGATCAAGAGATGCGGAAAATCCGA
>Ga0265293_10013951_pt1 | contig 10306 bp, 10 predicted proteins | sample Munlanlewell138R_FD_192505 | JGI IMG/M metagenome (GOLD analysis project Ga0265293, IMG submission 192505) | Leachate microbial communities from a municipal landfill in Southern Ontario, Canada - Leachate well 138R | ecosystem: Engineered > Solid waste > Landfill > Unclassified | place: Canada...
ATGACGCTGGAGATAATGCTCCATCGCCTGCCCTATCGAAAGGTTCTCCGGAATCAGCGTGCCGACAGCGATCGGATCCGGCCTTTCGCCCGAGTTCAGTTCTGCATCGATGATGTCGGCCGAGATTTCGTCCTGCGGATAAAGTGCGGCCAGCCGGCGCACAAGGTTCTCAAGCTCCCGCACGTTGCCCGGCCACGGGTAGCGTTTCATCAGGTCGACGCCGGCGGCGGCAATGCGCTTGGCTTGCAACCCTTCCTTTTCGCCCTGCTTGAAAAAATGGCGAACCAGATCGGGAATATCTTCCGAACGCTCGCGCAGCGCCGGCAGCCGCAGCGGCACCACGTTCAGGCGATAAAAGAGATCTTCGCGGAACAGGCCCTGATGGATGAGGCCGCGCAGATCCTTGTTGGTGGCGGCAACGATGCGCACGTCGGTGCGGATCGGCGTGCGCCCGCCGACGGTCGTGTACTCGCCCTGCTGAAGGACGCGCAGCAGCCGGGTCTGCGCCTCCATCGGCATGTCGCCGATCTCGTCAAGGAAGAGTGTGCCGCCCTCAGCCTGCTCGAAACGGCCGGTGGAGCGGTTTTGCGCCCCGGTAAAAGCTCCCTTTTCGTGGCCAAAAAGCTCGGATTCGATCAGATCTCGCGGAATAGCGGCCATATTGATAGCCACGAACGGGCCGTTGCGGCGGCGGCCATATTCATGCAGCGCCCGCGCCACCAGTTCCTTGCCGGTGCCGGATTCGCCGGTGATCATCACGGTGAGGTCAGTCTGCATCATCCGCGCCAGCATGCGGTAGATGTCCTGCATGGCGGCGGAGCGCCCCACCAGTGGCAGGGAATCGGACTGATCCTCCGGCCTGTGATCGGCCTTCGCCTTGCGCGGCTCGGCAAGCGCCCGCTGCACGATGCCAAGCAGTTCTGTCAGATCGAACGGCTTTGGCAGATATTCATAGGCACCGGCCTCCGAGGCGCGGATTGCGGTGATGAAGGTGTTCTGCGCACTCATCACCACCACAGGCAATTCGGGCCGTGCCTTGCGGATGCGCGGCAGCATGTCGAAAGCGTTCTCGTCGGGCATGACAACGTCGGTGATCACCAGATCGCCCTCGCCCGCCGCCACCCAGCGCCACAGCGTGCCGGCGTTGGAGGTAACGCGCACGTCATGGCCGGCCCGCGACAGCGCCTGAGTTAGAACGGTGCGAATAGCCGCATCGTCATCCGCGACAAGTATCTGTCCATGCACGCTCATCGGGCATTTCCCTGATCTGGAATCGGTTCATCCGGCACTGTCTCCTTCCATGCCGGCATCAGCACGCGGAAGGTGGTTCCACGCGAATTGGAATCGCATTCGACAATGCCGCCATGCTCGCCCACGATCTTCGCGACCAGCGGCAGGCCCAGCCCCGACCCATTGATCTTGGTCGTGATGAAGGGGTCGAACAGGATCGGCAACAGATCCTCGGCCACGCCCGGCCCGTTGTCGCGCACACAGAATTCCAGCGGCAGGGAGACGCGCTCCTGCGTGCCCGGCACCGACATGCGGATGCCGGGGCGAAAGGCGGTGGTCAGCACGATTTCCCCCAGCGGATCGCTGCCCACCGCCTCAGCGGCGTTCTTGATCAGATTGAGGAACACCTGGATGAGCTGGTCGCGATTTCCGTAAACCGGCGGCAGGGAGGGATCGTAATCCTCGATGATGGTGATGCCGCGCGCGAACCCGTTTTTCGCAATCGCCTTCACGCGATCGAGCACCACGTGAATATTAACCGGATAACGGTCAATCGGCCGCTCGTCCGAAAACACCTCCATGCGATCCACCAGCGCCACGATGCGGTCGGTCTCTTCGGTGATCAGGCGTGTCAGGGCCCGGTCTTCGTCGGATGCCGACTGTTCGAGGAGTTGTGCAGCACCCCTTATGCCCGAAAGCGGGTTCTTGATCTCGTGCGCCAGCATGGCGGCAAGGCCCGTCACCGAGCGGGCCGCGCCGCGATGGGTCATCTGACGGTCGATCTTGTCCGCCATCGACCTTTCCTGAAACATGACCACGACGGAGCCCGGAAATTCGGGAACGGGTGCTGCATAGAGATCGACCATCTTCTCGATGCCAAGGCGCGGCGAGGAAATGTCGACGCGATATTCGTTCACCGGCGCGCGGCGCTCGCGCACCTGATCGACAAGGGCCAGCAGCGGACTGCCGAAGGGAATGAGCTTCGACAAGGTGCTGCGCCTCAGAACCGGGGCGCTGGAGCGGAAGAAATCCTCGGCATCTGCATTGGCGAAGGAGATGTAGCCTTCGGGATCGACCATGATGACGGGCCGCCTGATCGTGTTGAGAAGGATCTGCGCGGCATCGCTTGCGTCCGCGGTCCTGATCGGTATCGAACTCATGCCGCATCCCTCGCATTGGCGGGTTGGCTGAAAATCTCGTTCACAAGCAAAATCACCTGCCGAGGATCGCCGCAGGTCAGCAACGCCTTGCGCTGGCCCGCGCCAACGGATGGCGCATGGCGGTCGAGATACCAGCCCAGATGCTTTCGCGCCTGCCGCAGACCGCTTTCCCTGCCGTAAAGCGACAGCATGTCCTCGTAGTGCGCGGTGACATAGGAGACCAGTTCGCCCCCTGCGGAAGGAATTGCCGGCGCAGAAACACCGCCGGCGGCAGAGGCGATCTCGCCGGCCATCCAGGGCGCGCCATAATGCGCGCGACCGACCATGACGGCGTCGGCCTCAGACTCCCGCAGGATCGTTCCCGCATCCTCCAGAGAACCGACATCGCCATTGGCGACCACGGGAACCGTGACGGCAGCCTTGACCCCGGCAATCGCCTTCCAGTCAGCCCTGCCCTTGTAGAACTGGCACCGCGTGCGCCCATGCACCGTTACCATCTTCACGCCAGCCTGTTCCGCGCGCCGCGCCAGAACCGGCGCGTTCAGCACGTTTTCATCCCAGCCGAGCCGCATCTTCACGGTGACGGGAACGTCCACCGCGCCGACCACGGCCTCGATCAGCGTCAGCGCATGGTCGAGATCCAGCATCAGTGCCGACCCGGCATAACCACCCGTCACCTTCTTGGCCGGACAGCCCATATTGATGTCGATGATGTCGGCGCCCTCACCAACCGCGATGCGCGCGGCTTCGGCCATGTGCGAGGCCTCGCGCCCCGCAAGCTGAACCATGTGCACGGGCAGGCCCGAATGACGGATGCGCAGGTTGAAGCCCGCGCGTCCCTTCGCCAGTTCGCCACTGGCCACCATTTCCGAAATGACGAGGCCCGCGCCATGGGCATAAGCGCGCTGGCGAAAAGGCTCATCGGTGACGCCCGACATCGGCGCCAGAAAAACGCGATTGCGAATTTCGACGCCGCCTATATCCAAAGGCTTGGACAGGATGGCCTGATCGGACATGCACAAAAACCATGCAGATATTATTGATGCACATTGTTTAAACAATCTCCGGAAATGATGCAATGCACAATCATGTCACATTCACGCTCCCCTGCTGAAAATGCTGGCCTTCCCGGTTCCGCGCGACTAAGCCTCCGCCATGGCTGAGCGAACCGACATTTCTGTTAGCGAGGGAACGTGCCGGATCGCGGCCGTGATCGTGGCCGCCGGGCGCGGCGAGCGTGCGGGCCAGGCTGATGGCCCCAAGCAATACCGCCACATTGGCGGCCGCGCCGTCATTGCGCATACGCTGGAAACCTTCCTGTCGCATCCGCAGGTGGATACCGTCGTCGTCGCCATCCATGCCGACGACCGCGAATTGCTGCGCAAGGCAGCGGAAGACCATCATGATCGCGTCACCATCGTCATCGGCGGTCCGACACGGCAGGAATCGGTGCGGCTGGGTCTTCTCGCCCTGCATGAGAAAGCACCTGACAAGGTGCTGATTCATGACGCTGTTCGTCCCTTTTGCGACACCGAACTGATCACCCGCACCATCGACACGATCACCGAAGCGCAGGGCGCGCTGCCTGCCCTGCCGGTTGCCGACACGCTGAAGCGGGAAGCCTTTGGCGGCATGGTCGGCGAGACGGTGCCGCGTGCCGGGCTCCATGGCGCGCAGACGCCACAGGGTTTTCCGTTCAGGCCAATTCTGCGGGCGCATGACCGGGCGCATGCGCTCGGCCGCCACGATTTCACCGACGATGCGGCGATCGCCGAATGGGCCGGCATCCCCGTCATGCTGGTGCCCGGCTCGCCGGACAATGTAAAGCTCACATGGGCAAGGGATATTTCCATGGCAGACCAAAGGCTTAAAGGGACAGCGTCAAGCTTTCCCGATGTACGTACCGGCAATGGGTATGACGTCCATTCCTTCGAGGCCGGCGACCATGTGGTGCTGTGCGGCGTCAGCATTCCGCACACGCGCAAACTGTCCGGCCATTCCGATGCCGATGTCGGCCTTCACGCCCTCACCGACGCCCTGCTCGCGACTTGCGGCGCCGGCGATATCGGCACTCATTTCCCGCCTTCCGATCCGCAGTGGAAGGGAGCGGCGTCGCGCCTGTTCGTGGAACATGCCGTGGCGATCGTGCGCAAGCGCGGCGGGCGCATCGCCAATGCCGACGTGACCTTGATCTGTGAAGCCCCTAAAATTGGCCCTCACCGTGAAGCGATGGTGGCGGAACTATCTTCGATGCTCGGCATTTCGGCAGAGCGTATTTCGATCAAGGCCACCACCAATGAAAGGCTTGGCTTCGTCGGACGCGAGGAAGGCATTGCGGCCATCGTAACGGCAAGCGTCATCTACCCCGGAGAGGTTCCCGCATGACGGAAGCAGGCGTTGGAGAGATCAGGGATCAGGATGTCGGAGACTTGGCGGATCGCTTCCTCAAGGCCTGCAAGCGCAGCGGCATATTGGCAACCACTGCCGAGAGCTGCACCGGCGGCCTCATCATCGCCGCCATGACCGACATTCCGGGTTCCTCGTCCATGGTCGACCGGGGCTTCGTCACCTATTCCAACGAAGCCAAGATGGAGATGCTGGGCGTCTCCGCACGGACACTGGACGCTCATGGCGCCGTATCATCCCAGACAGCCGCAGAGATGGCCGAAGGCGCGCTCAAAAACGCCCACGCAGGCATAGCCCTTGCCGTCACCGGCATCGCCGGCCCTGACGGCGGCAGCGCTGAAAAGCCTGTCGGTCTTGTTTGGTTCGGTCTGGCCGTAACGGGCAAGCCCGTGCACGTCGAAAACCGCATCTTCGACAATCGCGGCCGCGATTTCATCCGGCGCGAGACGGTGAAGCATGCGCTGCGCATGGGCCTCAAAGCTCTTGGCGACGATCAGGCCGTTTCCGCCGAACGTCCGTAGATCGCATCGGCGCGCTTTTCAAAGGCTTCCGCAAACATGCGGAAGGCGCGATCGAACATGGTTCCCATCACAGCGCTGAGCAGGCGGCTCTTGAATTCATAATCGATGAAGAAGCGCACGAGGCAGCCCGCTTCGTGCTCCTCGAACTCCCAGACATTGCTGAGATATTTGAACGGCCCATCGATGTATTTGACGTCGATTGCCCGCTCCTGCGGCTTCAGAAGCACCTGCGTGATGAAGGTCTCGCGAATGGCCTTGTAGCCCACGCTCATGGAGGCAACGAGCAGCGTCTTGCCGTCGCGCTCGCGGCGTGACTGCACGGTCAGCGCCTCGCACAACGGCAGGAACTCCGGATAGCGCTCGACATCGGCCACCAGCGCGAACATTTCATCCGGCGAGTGGGCGACTTGGCGGGTGGCCTCGAACTTTGGCATGAAACGAAAAAACTACGCCGATTTCCGCAGGCAGGATTCGCGCGCCGCCTTCAGCCGCGCGAAATCCTCGCCGGCATGGTGGGACGAACGCGTCAGCGGGCTGGAAGCCACCAGCAGAAAGCCCTTGGTCTTGCCGATGGTGGCATAGGACTGGAATTCCTCCGGCGTCACGAAACGCCTGACCGGATGGTGCTTGCGGGTCGGCTGGAGATACTGGCCGATGGTCATGAAGTCGACATTGGCGGTGCGCAAATCGTCCATGAGCTGAAGCACCTCGTTGCGCTCCTCGCCCAGCCCCACCATGATGCCGGACTTGGTGAAAATCGAGGGATCGAGTTCCTTCACCCGCTGCAGCAGTCGGATCGAGTGGAAATAACGGGCGCCGGGGCGCACCGTCAGATAATTCGACGGCACCGTCTCCAGATTGTGATTGAAGACGTCCGGCCTTGCCTCGACCACGATTTCGAGCGCTTTCGCTCCATCCTTGCGCAGGAAATCCGGCGTTAGGATTTCGATGGTCGTGGAAGGCGCGGCCGCACGGATGGCGTAGATGACATCGGCAAAATGCTGCGCGCCGCCATCGGCGAGATCGTCACGATCCACCGAGGTGATCACGACATGGGTAAGACCCATCTGGCGCACCGCATGTGCCACACGATCGGGCTCATTGGTGTCCAGCGGTGTCGGAATGCCGGTCGCGACATTGCAGAAGGCACAGGCGCGCGTGCAGATCTCGCCCATGATCATGAAGGTGGCGTGCTTCTTTTCCCAGCACTCGCCGATATTGGGGCAGCCGGCCTCCTCACAAACGGTCACAAGCTTGTTCGTCTTCACGATCTCGCGGGTCTCGGCATAGCCCTTCGACACCGGCGCCTTGACGCGGATCCACTCGGGCTTGCGCAACACCTCCTGGTCGGGGCGATGCGCCTTTTCAGGGTGCCTCACCCGCGGCGGGTTTGCGATATTGTCGAGAACGGTGACCATATCCGATCCAATGCTTCACTGGCGCGGGACGGGCCCGCGCACTCACTGTCATCTAGGACGTTTTTCAGGAATAAGAAAGGCCGCGGAGGCACAAGCCCCCGCGGCCTTCGCGAAGTACAGGTCGGAGCCAGGCGCTACTGGCGCACCATCCGCCCCACGAAGATCAGAATGCAGGCGCCGACGAAGCCCGTGATCAGATAGGCAAGCCAGCCCACGCCGAAGGAACCGATATTGAGAGCCTGCAGAATGGCGTTCAGCACCACTGCGCCGACGATCCCCAGAACCACGTTCATGAGGATGCCCATGTTGCTCTTCATCACCATTTCGGCAAGCCAGCCGGCAACGCCGCCAACCAAAATAGCCGCGATCCAGCCCACACCGTTGACGTCCATATGAATGGTCCCTCCAGAAAGGATTAGAATTCACATGCAACGTCCGAACCTCACATCTGGTTCCACGGCTGGCCCGGTGCAGGAGCAAAGCGCCTGATTGCTTTCCTCCCGCCCCTGAAAAGGCTGGCTCAGGCGTTCAGCGCGCGCCCATAGGCATCGAGCACGCTTTCCTTCATCATCTCCGAAAGGGTCGGATGCGGGAACACCGTGTGCATCAGCTCCTCCTCGGTGGTTTCGAGGTTCATCGCTACGACAAAACCCTGGATCAACTCGGTCACTTCCGCGCCGACCATATGCGCGCCCAGCAACTCACCCGTCTTCTTGTCGAAGATGGTCTTGATCAGACCCTGATCTTCGCCAAGCGCGATGGCCTTGCCATTGGCCGCGAACTGGAAGCGGCCGACACGGATGTCGCGGCCTTCCGCCCTGGCCTTTGCTTCGGTGAGGCCGACGGATGCCACCTGCGGGCTGCAATAGGTGCAGCCGGGAATCTTCGACTTGTCGAGACCATGCACGCCCGGCACGCCGGCAATCTTCTCCACGCAGATCACGCCTTCATGCTCGGCCTTGTGCGCCAGCATGGGCGGGCCGGCGACGTCGCCGATGGCGTAGATGCCCGGCACATTGGTGTTGCAGTAGCCATCCACCACCACGCAGCCGCGGTCGGTCTTCACGCCAAGCGCTTCCAGCCCGAGATTTTCGATGTTGCCGACAACGCCAACGGCCGAAATCATGCGGTCGGCGGTGATCTTCTCCACCTTGCCGTCCTTGGTCTCGACATGGGCGGTGATCGAGTTCGCGCCCTTTTCGACCTTCGTCACCTTGGCTTCGAGCAGGATCTTCATGCCCTGCTTTTCGAACTGCTTCTGGGCGAATTTGGAGATTTCCGCATCCTCGACCGGCATGACCTGCGGCATCACCTCGACCACGGTCACCTCGGCGCCCATAGTGCGGTAGAATGAGGCGAATTCGATGCCGATAGCGCCCGAGCCCATGACCAGCAGCGACTTCGGCATTTCCTTCGGCACCATGGCCTCGAAATAGCTCCAGATCAGCTTGCCGTCCGGCTCGATGCCGGGCAGCGCGCGCGGCCGCGCGCCGGTGGCGACGATGATGTGTTTGGCCGTATAGGTGCCTTCGCCCTTCACGCCCTTCGGCACCGGGTTCTGCGGCTCCATCGGCTTTTTGGAGCTTTTGGAAACGACGATCTCACCGGGTTTGGAAAGCTTGGCCTCGCCCCAGATCACGTCGACCTTGTTCTTCTTCATCAGAAAGGCGACGCCGCCGTTCAGCCGGCGCGAAACACCACGCGAGCGCTCCACCACGGCATCGATGTCGGCGCTGACCTTGCCGTCGATCTTCAGGCCATAGGCTCCGGGATTTTCGGCATAATGCTTGATCTCGGCCGAGCGCAGCAACGCCTTGGTGGGAATGCAGCCCCAGTTGAGGCAGATGCCGCCCAGATGCTCGCGCTCCACGATCGCGGTCCTGAAACCAAGTTGCGCGGAGCGAACGGCCGTCACATAGCCGCCCGGACCGGAACCGATGATGATGACGTCGTAAGCCTCGGCCATAAATCCTTGCCTTTCCTCAAGCGGCGCTGCGCGTCAGCAGCACCCAGTCATGTTGCTTGCCATCTGCGGTGAGCGGGACAGCCTGCCGTCGCGTCACCTCGGCGAATCCATGCGATTTGTAAAGTCCAAGCGCGGTGTCGTTGTCACTTTCGGTGATCAGACTCACCGGCCGATTGCCGGCGCGAACGATCTCATGCGCAAGCAGCCGTTTGCCCAGCCCCTTGCCGCGATGATGGCGGTAAACGCCAAGGCTGTCGATGAACCAGTGGTCCACGATCGTCTTCTGCAGTTCGAGGATCGGCTCGACAACGGGATGCGGCGCCGTTTCATCAGCGATCAAAGGCAAGATCGGATGGCCGATGATGACACCGGCAATCTCTTGGCCCACCACAGCGATGCTGGCATCCCGCCACGCCGCGGGCTGCGTATCGGAGCGCATGAAGGAACGACCTTCCTCGAAGGCTGTCTCCTTCGAGCCGTTCAGCACCGCGCCGTACCAGAACCATGACGCAAAACCGTGCGACGAAATATCGACCAGAATGGCCAGTTCCGCAGCGTCCCTCTTCTGTGCGGGCCTGATGGCGATGGCATCCGGCACGGTCAAAGCTCCAACATCACGCGCACCACCGGTGCGAGCGCCTCACCCAGCCTGCGCGAATTTTCCGCATCCATGTGAATGCCGTCGATCTGGCAAACCTCGCAGACACCGGAAGCGTCGAAAAACCCGCACCCCACCTCATCCGCGAGCTGCTCATAGTAGCCGGCGAGCTCACCCGCTCCCTTCTTGCCGGGAGAAGCCACCGGTGGGGCGACGATCAGCACTTTCGGCTCGGGATGGCCGAGCGGATCGTCATGACCGCGCACGATTGCGATAAGGCGCCGCATGCCCTGCCGGGCGACGAAGGGATCGCCATGAATCCACGACTTCATGTCATTGGATCCCAGCATGATGATCACCAGATCAAGCGGCGCATGCGAGGACAGAAGCGTGGGAAGGAAACGGGCTCCGTTGCGGTCCGCACCTACAAGATTGTCATCGAAGGCGGTGGTGCGCCCGTTCAGGCCCTCAGCGACGACATGAACGCCGTCACCGAGTTCGCGTTGAAGAGCGCTCGGCCAGCGATCCTCCAGCGCATGGCGACGCGGACCCGAGGCATCGTAGCCCCAGGTCAGCGAGTCACCGTAGCAGAGCACCGTCCGCATGCGTCGTCAGACCACCAGACCCATCGGGTTTTCGACAAGGCGCTTGAAGGCGCCGATGAGTTCGGCGCCCAGCGCCCCGTCCACCGCCCTGTGGTCGGTCGACAGCGTCACCGACATCACCGTCGCGACCTTCACCTCGCCCCCCTTCACCACCGCCCGCTGCTCGCCCGCGCCGATCGCAAGGATCGTCGCATGCGGCGGGTTGATGACGGCGGCGAAGTCCCTGATCCCGAACATGCCGAGGTTCGACACTGCCGTGGTGCCGCCCTGATACTCTTCCGGCTTCAGCTTGCGGGTCCGGGCACGCGCCGCCAGATCCTTCATCTCGTTGGAGATCGACGACAGGCTCTTTTCCTCGGCCTTGCGCACGATCGGCGTGATCAGCCCGCCGGGAATGGAGAC
>Ga0265293_10013952_pt1 | contig 10306 bp, 9 predicted proteins | sample Munlanlewell138R_FD_192505 | JGI IMG/M metagenome (GOLD analysis project Ga0265293, IMG submission 192505) | Leachate microbial communities from a municipal landfill in Southern Ontario, Canada - Leachate well 138R | ecosystem: Engineered > Solid waste > Landfill > Unclassified | place: Canada...
AGAAATTTTCCCACACAATTAACCCTCTTACAGGATATCCTGCAAGAAATAATCTTTTAAGCGCAACCATAATTGCTCCGGATGCAATGACTGCAGATGCATACGCCACATGGTTTATGGTAGCTGGCCTTGAGAAAGCTATTGAGATAATTGAGAGTGAGCCCGATATTGAAGGGTATCTTATCTATTCCGAGGGGGATTCGATAAAGACTTACAAAAGTGAAGGAATAAAGATAAGGTGAGGGCTACTCTTAACTTTTATTCCTCTTTGTATTTCTCAAAGGCATTTACAATTTGTGTCACAAGGGGATGGCGTACAATATCACATTTTTCAAAATTTATAACCGATACGCCTTTTATGGAGCCTATTAACTCTATACCCTTTAAAAGGCCTGAATCACTTTTGCGGGGCAGGTCTATCTGGGTTGCATCTCCGGTGACAATAAACTTAGAATTATGTCCCATTCTGGTTAAAAACATTTTTAACTGTCCCAAGGTTGTATTTTGAGCTTCATCCAATATAACAAATGAGTTTTCCAACGTCCTTCCTCTCATATAGGCAAGAGGGGCAATCTGTATTATCCTCTCCTCCATTAAATCGGCCAGCCGCTTTGAGGGGATCATGTCTTTAAGGGCATCATAAAGGGGTTGCAAATAGGGGTCAAGCTTTTCCCGCATATCGCCGGGAAGGAATCCCAGCCTCTCTCCGGCTTCAACAGCAGGTCTTGTAAGTATAAGCCTTTTTACTTCCTTGTTTTTTAATGCTCTGACGGCAAGAGCTATAGCAGTATATGTCTTGCCTGTTCCGGCGGGACCAAGAGCTATGAGCAGGTCATCTATGTAGTATTTATTCACAAGTACACGCTGGTTCTTTGTCCGGGCTCGTATTATTTTTCCCTCTGTTCCGTAAACAATTATATCGTCTGCTCCCGGGGAGCCATCTTTCCCTCCCTCTGTTTCGGTTTCTTTCTCGAAAAGGGAATCAACATCATCTTCATTGAGCCATTTTTTCCTCCTTCTCATCTCAAATAAAAAATTTAGCTTTTGTTCGAAAGCATCCATGTCGGCTATATTCCCTTTAATGAATATTTGTGATCCTCTGGCAGCAATTTTAAGCTTAGGGAAATGAGAAGACAACCTGTCAATAATTTTATTGTTTACCCCATAGATATCAACCGGATCAATAGCATCCAGTTCAATAATTTTTTCTGTCATTATTTGTTGAATTTATTGTAGTATCGTATAATCAAATCGTGTTCATTGTGTTTGCCTGTAACCTCAATATTTGACAGATAATCTTCAATATGGAGAATACCATAGTTTTTGTTTGAATGTGAAGGCCTTGCTGTCCATATAAGATGTTTTTCCGGTTCTGATATTACTATTTTACCGGAAGTGTCGCGGGTTATTGTTACTCCCAGCATTATTGCAATCCGGGTATTTTGAGCAGTCATGTTTGAAATTGCGTTGCCAAGAGAGTATGCGGTTATGTTCTTGACAGTACCTGTAGAATCCCTGTAAATGGCAATATTTTGGGGCACGTGAGGATGTGATCCGATAATTATATCAACCCCTTTTGAATAGAGAAATTTCTCCCATTTAATCTGATTCCCGGATGGTGTCAGAGAGTACTCCTCACCCCAGTGAACAGCTGCACAAATCAAGTCCGGCAAACTCTTTTTGGCAGTTTCAATATCCCGGTTGATTTCTTCCTCCGATAACCGTTTAATGATATATGGCACAGGTGTAGCAATTCCATTTGTACCATACGTGTAGTTAAGAAATATTATTCTGAACCCCTCTTTTTCAATGAGCAAGGGGCTTAATAGCTCCTCATCCTCACCCGATTCATAAATTCCGGTGTAATCAACTCCCAATGAATCATAAATTTCAATCGTGCCTTTCAGCCCCTTAGTACCGGCATCGGCAGAGTGATTATTAGCTGCAAAGAAAAGGTTGATCCCACTTTTAAAACACTCCTCTGCAAGTGATTTGGGCGAACGAAATGCCGGGTATCCCGCAAAGGGGGGTGGCGGAAATGTGGTCTCAATATTTGCCGCTATGATATGCGATTCATCAAAATATTTTTTAATATTGGCAAAATAAGAGGAGTAGTCGTAGCTATTGGGATCAGAGCGCTCTTTTTTGTCCCTCTTCTTACCTGATATAAAAGCGGCATCAAGCTGGTTCGTATGTTGCATAATGTCTCCTAAAAAGAGCATTTTCAGAGTATCTGCTCCCCTTAGAGTAAAGGTAAAGGCGGAGAACAAAAACAGAATCAGTACTCTTAACATTTTGAACAAAAATCATTTAAAAATATCCGAATAACCGACAAAACTCATAGCTCTTGCTTTGTATAAGCTCTTCTGGCTCCAAATATACATTTATTTTTCTCTTTTAGCTAAAAGTATTACTTTTGCAGGTACATAAATACCCTAAACACTAATCAATTATGAGAACAGCAAAATATATTTTAGCCCTTATTGCTGCCATTATGGTAGTTACGGGCTGCGACTGGATTAGAATGCAACTGGGGATGGCTACATCAGATGATATTGAAGCTATAAAAAAGAAGACGGCAGAAGAAGAGTCTGTTAAAGTGGTGATAGACTCAACGGCAATTAAGGAGGCTCAGGAGAGAGAAAGAGAAAAAAAGGAGGAGGAGATAAAGCTACAAAAGGCTGCTGTCAACAGGTTTCATGTTATAATCGGTAGCTTTAAAAAGCATTCAAATGCACAAAGAGCAGTGGAGTATCTCGAGAAAAAAGGCTATACTCCTCATGTATTCGAATTTAAAAACGGATTTATGGCTGTTTCGGCAGCATCCTTTCCATATTTAGCTCCTGCCTATACAGAGATGTATAATATAATGGATAGGGGTATGTGGAAAGATGATCTATGGATATATGATATTAAACAAAACATGCATAAATAAATTAAGAGGCGACAATTTTTATGAAGACAACCGCATTTACAGCAAAACACATTGAACTTGGAGCTAAGATGGTTCCTTTTGCAGGATACAATATGCCTGTAGAATACTTTGGTATTAATGAAGAGCACAACCATGTAAGAGAAAAAGTGGGGGTATTTGATGTTTCACACATGGGTGAAATTTGGGTTAAGGGACCTAATGCTTTGGCTTTTTTACAATACACTACCTCTAATGATGTATCCATACTAACTCCGGGGAAGATCCAATATTCTTGCTTCCCTAATGGGAAAGGGGGAATTGTAGATGACTTTTTGGTTTACTGCTTTGACGAGCAAACATATCTTTTAGTAGTAAATGCATCTAATACAGAGAAAGGCTATAATCATTTGAGTGCCATTGCTCCTAAATTCGGCATTACTCCGGGGAAAGAGCTATACAATGCATCACACGAGTTTTGTCAACTTGCAGTACAAGGTCCTAAGGCACTTGCTGCTATGCAGAAAATATGTGATACAAATGTGACAGAAATGGAGTATTACACTTTTAAAAAGCTTACTATTGCAGGAATTAAAGGTGCAATCTTTTCAATTACAGGTTATACAGGTTCGGGCGGCTGTGAGATTTATGTGTCGAATAAAGATGCAGACAAATTGTGGAGTGCCGTATTTGAAGCGGGGGCAGAATTTGACATTAAGCCGATAGGCCTTGGAGCAAGAGATACATTAAGGCTGGAAATGGGCTTTTGCCTGTATGGGAATGATATTGACGATACAACTTCGCCACTGGAGGCCGGCCTTGGTTGGATAACTAAATTCAATGATGCCAAGGGCGATTTCATTGACAGAGACTATATGCTAAGGCTTAAGAATGAAGGAGTATCAAGGAAGCTTATTGGCTTTGAACTTCTTGACAGGGGTATTCCAAGACATGGTTATGAAGTTTGTGATTCACAAGGTAGTGTTATTGGCATAGTAACCTCAGGTACAATGGGACCTACTGTTAAAAAACCAATTGGGATGGCCTATGTAACTCCCGGTTTCTCAAAGAGCGGAACTGAAATTTTTATTAAAATAAGAGAAAAGCTTCTTAAAGCCGTTACCGTCAAGCTCCCTTTTTATAATAAACATTAAGAGGCTAAAAGGATTTAAGGGTTATGCGCATGAGGCTTTGTACTTCATGTGTAAATATTTTTATAATGAGAAAGGGGTTTTTAATAACACTGTTTATACTTGTTCTCTCGCTTACCGGGCTTAAAGCTCAATCGGAGGCAGTGAAGAGAATGAAGAGAGATCTTGAGGTATTGTGCGCAGATTCTTTAAAAGGCAGGGGTACAGGAACTGAATATGAATTAAAGGCTGCTACATACCTGCAGAGAAGTATGGAAGAGACAGGATTGATTCTGCTTTATCCTCATCCCGGGCAAGATTTCTCTATAGTTTCAGAAGAGGGTGATACGCTTAATTCCCAGAATGTTGTAGGGATAATTGAGGGGTGGGATCCGCTACTTAAGAATGAGTATATAGTTGTAGGAGCCCATTATGACCACCTGGGCTGCAATAAGATCTACATCAACGGAAAAGATACAATGCAAATCTTCCGGGGTGCGGATGATAATGCCTCGGGCGTTGCTGTGATGCTTGAAGTAGCCAGATTGGCAAAAGCACAATCTTTTAATTTCAGAAGATCTATTCTTTTTATTGGCTTTGGTGCAGAGGAGTCGGGCATGGTTGGTTCATGGTACTTTACCAACAGAGCTTTTCAACATGTTGAGGCTATATCACTTATGGTAAATCTGGATATGGTTGGGCGTGGCGTTGATGGCCGGGATTTGCACCTTTATACTGTTATGCCCCACACTCAGACAGAGGCGCTCCTGAGGGAGGTCTCCAATATGCCTGCTATGATTTCGCCAAAAATTCATACAGGAGATTATTATCCAAGCGATCACAGGGCTTTTGCATCATTGGGTATTCCCGTTATCCTTTTCACTACTTTGTTGCATAATGACTACCACTCCCCGAGAGATGTACCGGAAAAGATACAATATAACCTTATGGAGGATATCTCCCAGTATATCTTAAATATTTTAAAAATTGTTGCTAACAGAGATGTAATGCTCCCTAAAACCCCTCTTTCCTCACAAGGCAAACAAGAGATAATTGAAGATAGGGTCTATTTACAAAGCGAGACCGATAGTAGAGCTACTTTTCAGAAAGGAGATGAAAAAAAATTTCTTGAAAAGTGGGTGCATCACTATTTAAAGTATCCATCCAAAGCAGCCGAAAAAGGAATTCAAGGTACTGTGATAGTAGAATTTATCGTTGAAAAAAATGGTGCGCTCTCAAACTTTAAGGTAACAAAAACGGTAGACTCATTGCTGGATGCAGAGGCTTTGAGAGTCATAAGCGTTTCTCCTAAATGGCGACCAGCTACCATTGATAAAAAACCTGTAAGAACCAAAGTTACCATCCCTGTCGAATTCAGGTTAAAGAGATAGTAAATTTTACTATTTTTGCCTCTGTTTTTAAAAATTGTGAGATGGAGTATAATTTTCTTGAGATTGAAAAGCATTGGCAAGAGTATTGGGCTAAAAATAAAATCTTTAAAGTTGAGGTAGATGATTCTAAACCAAAATACTATGTTCTGGACATGTTTCCTTACCCGTCCGGCGCAGGGCTTCATGTAGGACATCCGCTTGGTTATATTGCCAGTGATATCTACAGCCGCTATAAACGATTAAAGGGCTTTAACGTACTCCATCCTATGGGATATGATGCTTTTGGCTTGCCTGCTGAGCAATATGCTATTCAAACGGGGCAACATCCTGCCAAAACAACCGAAAAGAATATTGAGAGATACAGAGAACAGTTGGATAGAATAGGTTTTTCTTATGATTGGTCAAGAGAGGTAAGAACATGTGATCCCGGATATTACAAATGGACTCAGTGGGTATTTCTTGAGATGTTTGGACACTGGTATAATTTCAAGAGCCAAAAAGCTGAGCCGATTGACAATTTGGTGAAAATCTTTGAAAAAGAGGGTAATATTGGTATTAGGGCAGCTACTTCCTGTGAAAAAATCTTTAGTGCAGAGGAGTGGAACTGTTTTACCCAAAAGGAGAAAAACGTGATCCTGATGAATTATCGTTTAGCCTACTTAGGAGAGACTTCGGTAAACTGGTGCCCTGTACTTGGAACGGTGCTTGCCAATGACGAGGTGAAAGAGGGGGTTTCTGCAAGAGGTGGACACCCTGTGGAGCAAAAAAAGATGAAGCAGTGGCAGCTGAGAGTTTCCGCTTATGCCAGCAGGCTTCTAAATGATCTTGAGAGACTGGACTGGAGCGACTCTCTTAAAGAGATGCAAAGAAACTGGATTGGCCGCTCAGAGGGGGCAGAGATGATATTTAAAGTATCAAACGGCAAAAAAAAGTATGATTTAGAAATATTTACCACCCGTGCCGACACTGTGTTCGGAGCGACCTTCATGGTTCTGGCCCCGGAGAGTGAATGGGTAGAGTTATTGACCACTCCGGAGCAGAAGGAGCTTGTTGATGATTACATAGCTGCAACTAAGCGCAAAACAGAGAGAGAGAGAATGATTGAGACCAAGAAGGTGTCAGGAATTTTTAGCGGAAGTTACGGTACAAATCCCTTTACCAATGAACAAATTCCTATCTGGATAGCAGATTATGTGCTTGCCGGCTACGGTACCGGTGCAATTATGGCTGTTCCTGCGCATGATAGCAGAGACTATCTTTTTGCCCGTCACTTTAACTTGCCGATAGTGCCTCTTATTGAAGGTTGTGATATAAGCAGAGAGAGTTTTGACGCAAAGGAGGGAATAATGTGTAATTCGGGATTCCTTAACGGAATGCCTGTTAATGAAGCAATACCCGCCGCTATTGATGAGGTAGAGAGGCGGGGGATAGGTAAGAGGAAGGTTAATTACAGACTTAGAGATGCTATCTTTTCAAGGCAGAGATACTGGGGAGAACCATTCCCAATATACTACATAGACGGTGAAGCTCATCCAATGGAATTAAAGGATTTACCCCTTGAACTCCCCGATGTGGATACATTCCTTCCAACCGAAAGCGGGGAGCCCCCTTTGGCTAGAGCTAAAGAGTGGAACTTTAACGGATATCCGCTGGAAAAGAGTACAATGCCCGGATTTGCAGGTAGCAGCGCTTACTATCTACGCTATATGGATCCTAAAAATGGTGAGACTCTTGTCTCTAAAGAGGCCAATAGCTACTGGAAAAATGTAGATCTCTACATCGGGGGGACCGAACATGCAACAGGTCATCTTATCTACTCAAGATTCTGGAATAAATTTCTTTATGACTTAGAGTATATATGTGAAGATGAGCCTTTCAAAAAGCTGATAAACCAAGGAATGATCCAAGGGCGCTCAAATTTTGTCTATAGGATTAAAGGGACAAACACCTTTGTTTCATACGGGCTAAAAGAGGAGTACGATACAACCGGATTGCATGTAGATGTAAACATTGTGCACAATGACAGACTCAACATAGAAGAATTTAAAAAGTGGAGTCCTGAATACTCCAATGCAACATTTATTCTGGAAGAGGGAGAGTATTTATGCGGATGGGCAGTTGAAAAGATGAGTAAATCTATGTTTAATGTAGTTAACCCAGATCTTATATGTGATAACTACGGTGCAGATACTCTAAGGATGTATGAGATGTTTCTGGGACCTCTGGAACAATCAAAGCCCTGGGACACTAATGGGATTGACGGAGTACATAGGTTTCTCAGAAAATTCTGGAGACTCTTTTTCCCTGTAAAAGAGTTTAAGTTATCTGATGAACAGTCAATTTTGGCAGAGTTAAGAATATTACATAGGCTAATAAAAAAAGTGGAGACTGATATTGAAGAGTTTTCGTTCAATACCAGTGTAAGCGCTTTTATGATAGCAGTAAATGAGCTTTCTGACCTGAACTGTAATAAAAGAGCAATTCTTGAACCGCTGCTTATTCTCCTCTCTCCATTTGCACCTCACATTTGCGAGGAGTTGTGGCACAGAGCCGGGAATAAAGACTCCATAGCATTGGCAGAATTCCCTGTTTATAACCATACCTTTACAATAGAGGAGACATTTGAATATCCCGTAACTTTTAATGGGAAACTTAGATATAAACTGAACCTTTCTAACTCACTCTCTGTTGAAGAGATTGAGCGCTCTGTGAGAGATAATGAGAATACCATCCGCTATCTTGCCGGAGGTACAATTAAGAAGGTGATAGTTATTCCTAAAAAAATTATAAACATTGTCTCTTGATGAGAGATTTATTTGTATAGAGGAACTTATGTTTAATAACCATATTTTTAAGATGATTAAGTCCTATACGTTTATGACTGTAGGGCTTTTTATCTATGTTTTTAGCTGGACTGCTTTCCTGATTCCGCAACAGATTGCGGGCGGCGGATTGAGCGGGTTAGGATCGGTTATCAATTATGCGACTGGCTTTCCGATAGCTTATTCTTATCTGATAATCAATGCTTTTTTGCTTTTAATCGGCTTAACTATACTTGGAGGGGCCTTTGGGATCAAGACAATCTATTGCATAATTGTAACCACCCTCTTTTTTAAATTTTTACCCCTGATACCATGGGTCACCGATATAGGAGACAAGTTAATCAACGCCGTATTGGGTGGGACTATAAGCGGTATAGGAATAGGCATAATATTTATGCAGGGCGGAAGTACCGGAGGTACAGATATCATCGCACTTATCATAGGTAAATACAGGGAGACCACGCCCGGCCGGGTATTTCTGTACAGTGATATGATTATAGTAGGCTCTATGTTCTTTCTTCCCGGTAAAGGATTATCAGATGTTATCTATGGCTACATAGTGATGGTCTCTTTCTCATATGTAATAGATACTATTCTTTCCGGGAATAAGCAGTCGGTTCAGGCTATGATATACTCCTCAAAATATGATGAAATAGCCGAAAAAATAAACAGTAAGCTGGGAAGGGGTGTAACAGCTCTCTCCTCAACCGGATGGTTCTCGAAACAGGAGGGCAAAGTTTTGGTTGTTATTTTAAGGAAAGTGCAGATGCCACTATTGTCAGAAATAGTCAAGAATACAGATGAAAATGCCTTTATGTCTGTTTCTGCTGTTACAAGCGTATATGGCAGAGGCTTCGATCAAATAAAAGACAGGAAAATCAAATGGAAAAAAGAACAAAAGCAATCTTAACAGGAGTAAAAGAGTACCTCCTCATAGCACTTGGCCTATTCATCTACTCTATTGGCTGGACGCTCTTTTTGATCCCTAACGGATTGGTGGGAGGTGGTATTACAGGTGTATCTGCCATACTCTACTATTTAACAGGTTTCCCGGTAAGCTACTCCTATTTCATAATTAATATTTTACTATTGATTATAGCTGTTATGATACTTGGTAAAGGCTTTGGTATCAAAACAATATTTGCTATTACTGTCGTCTCATTCTTTCTGAAATTCTTACCCGGCGCTATACCCCCTGAGCTTATTCAGGATATAGCTATCGGTAATGGGAAACTCCTCTCTGCGCTCATTGGTGGTGTAGCTGTTGGGGTAGGGATAGCACTAACTTTTACTCAAGGAGGTAGTTCAGGCGGAACAGATATTATTGCCCTAATAATAAACAAATATCGGAATATATCACCCGGTAAACTTATACTTTTAATGGATATTATCATTGTAGGTTGCTCCCTTTTGGTTCCAACTGAAGGCTCTTTTGGAAGTCGCGTTGCAACAGTGGTTTACGGATTTATTCAGATAAGTGTGGTTAGTTATTCCATAGACCTGGTGCTTTCAGGCGCCAGGCAATCAATACAAATCTTTATCTTTTCCAAAAATCATGAAGTAATTGCAGATAGAATAACCTCAATGGGGCGCGGTGTTACTGTGATTAATGCATTAGGATGGTTTACTAAACGAGAGGGTAAAGTGCTCATGGTTATTGTTAGACGTACAGAGATAAACTTTATCTTTAAAATTGTCCGGGAAACAGATCGTAACGCATTTCTTTCCGTTGGTAATGTAATGGGAGTTTATGGTGAAGGATTTGATGAGATGAAAAGATAGCTACTCTGTTAAATCCATTAGCTCATATTCATTCTCAAAGTGGTCCAGTAAAAACCTAAAGCCGGTACCGCTAATTACTACGCTGGCACGGTTATCATTAGGATGAAAGCTTATTTTTTCTGCACTTAGCAGTTTCTCGTCTAAAAATAGTTTAACATTCTTACTTTCACTATTAATCAAGGCAAAAAATGATACGGAGCCGGGTTTTACACCCAGATGTTTCTCCATTCGCGCCTCCGATGCGAAGGTGAGTTTTCCCTGTTTTAAATG
>Ga0265293_10013954_pt1 | contig 10304 bp, 8 predicted proteins | sample Munlanlewell138R_FD_192505 | JGI IMG/M metagenome (GOLD analysis project Ga0265293, IMG submission 192505) | Leachate microbial communities from a municipal landfill in Southern Ontario, Canada - Leachate well 138R | ecosystem: Engineered > Solid waste > Landfill > Unclassified | place: Canada...
ATTTTTAAAAGAGTTTCCAGGTTCGCCGACAACGAAAGGTCTCCTTATTTCCATTGCGATTACGTTAAAGCAAAACGCAATTTCGGTAATTTAATTTCAGGCATTTGTGGAAAAGTAAAAAGTTTTTTGTCAGAAACCTGCTCGATTGTTCCCGATTCAGAAGGTTCCTCAGACTTTTTACGCGCGGCCACTATCAAAGCACCTGGGCCGCCGTGAACTCCAAGGCCTGCCCCAAGCCTAGAGATGGATATATTTTTAGAAAATACGAGGTGGCTGAGGCGATTCTTTAAAATCCTAGCTTCATCTGGAGTTGTAGAATGCACAACAGCCACATCTTGTATCCCTTTAATAGAACTGGCTAAATCTACAAGTCGGTCGATCGCGCGATTGGTAGTTCGGGCAAAACCAATTGGAAAAATCTCTCCTTCTCGCATGGTGAGCACTGGCTTAATATTTAACATGCCTCCTAAAAGGGCCTTTGCCTTGCCTATTCTTCCGCCGCGGTAAAGGTATTTTAACGTATCAAAGGATCCCCATAAATGAGTGTTGTCGATAGCAGTTTTAACATCTGTAACTATTTTATCAATAGTGCCACCAGCTTGTGACAGCCGCCCGGCCAATGCTACCAGCAAACCTAATCCCATAGAAGTCAGCCTTGAGTCGATTACCCGAATTCGGTGGCTGTCTTCAATCATATTTTTAGCAGATACGGCGGAGGAATAAATACCGCTCAATCTCCCGGTTGCCTGTATCGAAATTATGTGTTCAAAATTTTTGAGGGCTGAGCGATATACTTCTAAAAAATCACCGGGAGATGGTTGCGAGGTCGTAATAGTCTGCTCTGTGCTAACCATATGGTGATATATTTCATCAGGAGTGATGTCAACACCATCCCTGTATGTTTTGCCGTTGAGCACTAAATATGCTGGAACAATCTGAATGCCGTACTTATCTACGATCTCTTCTGGAAGATCGGCAGTTGAATCTGTAATGATTTTAATTGACAAGTCCGTGCTCCTTTAGGGGCTTGTATCTTTCTCGAGAACAAATGCGCCCACAACATTTGGCCCCATATAAGTACCCAAAACCGGGCTGACGGTAGAACGTATAATCTGATCTTTAGGATAAATATCAGCTAGCCGTTCGATTAACAGGTCGGCATCGTCGGGTGTTGTTGCGTGTTCAACTGCGAGCATTTCTATATTTCCGGCATATTGTGCAACCAGATTATAAAGATTTTCTATACCGGCTTTTTTTGATCGCACACGTACAATGGGGTTAACCTCTCCATCATCAAGCGTGACGACTGGCTTTACTGAAAGGATCGAGCCTACGAGCCCTTGAGCTTTGCCAACACGCCCGCCCTTGGCAAGATATTTTAGCGTGTCGAAGTACATATAAGGATGAGACCTGTGAATATTGGCACGGGTTAAAGAAACAACTTCCTCCAGGCTGGCTCCTGCCTCAGCTTTTTGAGCTGCATTCAGTACCATTAATCCTAATCCCATAGCGGTGTTGCGCGAGTCAATCACCTCAATTTTTACACCCTTTTTCTTGACCATACCTGTAGCGTTCAGAGCTGATTGATACGTGCCACTGAGCTTGCCAGATATCACAATGACCAGGATTTCATCAGTTTCTTTGGACAATTGGTTGTACACTTCAGCAAAGACACCAGGAGAAGGTTGTGTGGTGGTGGGGAACACGTCTCCAACAAGACGTTCATAGAATGTATCGGTAGACATTTCAACCCTGTCAAGATAAGATTGTTTACCGAAAAAAACCGTTAGTGGAACAACAGTAATTCCGAGCGATTGTGCAAGATCCCGAGTTATATCTGAAGTTGTGTCCGTGACTATTTTAACCATTGGGTCCTCCCTGTCTGTTTATTCAAGAGATATGATGTAATTATAGTGCTGTTGACTACCCTTGATAATCTCTGGTTGCAATTGGTCATACTTTTCTATAATAGAAGCAGATACGGATTCAGCTCCCGCTTGGCTTTCTGCTTTCCCGTAGTAGATAGTAACAACTTCAAACGCCGATACATCGATCTGCTCCAAGGCTTTGTCAATGCTGTTTTGAAGAACATCATCGGCCGAAACAATTTGCCCGTCAATTATTGAAATATACTGTTTTTTCTTGATATCAAGGCCATTAACCTGAGTAGAACGAACTGCCTGAGTCACTTCAAGGGTTATAACCGAGCTTAAAGCCTCCTCCATCAATTTATGGTTGGTTTCAAAATCTGCATCATAATCAAAAGCAAGCAAGGCGGAAATACCTTGAGGCATGGTCTTGCTTGGAACTACCAGCAAGTGTTTTTTTGTTAGTTTCTTCACCTGCTCGGCAGCGAGAATAATATTTTTATTGTTGGGCAGAATAATTATATTATCCGCAGAGCATTTTTCAACTGCCTGGAAGAGATCCTTCGTTGAGGGATTCATTGTTTGACCACCCTTGACTATGTGGCTAACACCCAAACTGGAGAATACCTCAGCAAAGCCTTCTCCCGCCACAACTGAAACCACGGAAACATCACCTGCCGGAGATTTTTCTTTTTGCATTTCAATAAAATCTTCATGCTGTTCATCCATGTTTTGGATATGGACATTATCGAGAGTGCCCAACGTAGTCAAATAACTTATTACCCACCCTGGGTCAATGGTGTGGATATGTATTCTGATTGTTTTATCATCACCAACGACGACAAGTGATTCACCGCGTTTATTCAACTTGGCAGAAATTTTATCAATCTCTAACATCTGCCCTTTTAACAGCAGGTTGGTACAATAACCGAATGGCACTTCGTCTTCACAAATCGTTTCAGGGGCAGTTATACTGTGTTGCACAAGAGGTATCTTCGACGGAATAATTTGCGGTTTCCGGAATTGCATAGTCTCAGCCTCACCTTTAAGGTATCTGAGGGCACCGTCGAGTATGATATAAAGACCCTGTCCCCCTGCATCAACAACACCAGCGTCCCTCAATACTTTCAAGAGACTGGGTGTATTGGCTACCGATTCTCCAGCTGCCCTGACTGCCTCTTCCATAATAATTATTATGTCGTTCGTGCCGTTAAGGGCTTCGGCTTTAGCCGCTTTTGCTACGTCCTTAATAACAGTTAAAATAGTACCTTCTACCGGGTTGCTGATTCCTTTGTATGCAGCGATGGAAGCCTGTTCAAAGGCTTTGGCCATGCTTTGTCCGTCGCATGTTACATTATTAGCCAGACCATTAGACAGCCCGGAAATTATTTGCGACAGAATAACACCGCTGTTTCCACGCGCACCCATCAAGGCGCCATGGGACATTTTTCTTATAAACTCGGAAACGCTGGCAGAGCTCAGGTCTTCAGCTTCTTCCAATGCAGAATGCATTGTAAGAAGCATATTGGTGCCTGTATCGCCATCCGGGACTGGAAAAACATTTAGTGCATTAACTTCGGCGACGCTTTTTTCCAACCAATCGGCTGAAACAGAAAACATCTCGTGAAATTCTTCCCCGCTGAGGTTTCTAATCGATTGCATATTCTAGTGATTCCTTGCTAAGTCTTTAACCCTTGTGATAAAGTATTCAGGTTGCCACGTTGCGGGCATTCTACAACAATTCATTATATCAGTCAAAGGAGTTGGCAGAGCGCATGAAATGTGAATTCTGTGGTAAGAGCGTACAGTTTGGGCATAACGTATCCCACTCAAAAAGGCGCACAAATCGCAAATGGAGTTCGAATATCCATTCAACCAAGATAGCTGTAGATGGTAAAGTGACCAAGCTGAAGCTATGCACGCGTTGCATCCGCACCCAGCGAAGAGTTGCTTCCAAAGGGTAGCGGCGTTTAATTTTGGTTCCTTCCAATTGTCGCCCGGGCGTCTTTTAAAGCCCGGGTTACTTGTTGTTTAGCAGTGCCTCCAGGAATATTTCTGGATTCTATTGAAGAGTTTAGTGTTATACGCGATACCCCTTCGTCAAAAACACTGGAAAATTTCTGGTATTCATCGAGCGTCATCTCGTCCAATGGCTTATTAAGACTTGCTGCGTAATTAATCAGTCTGCCAGTAATTTTGTGCGCCTCGCGGAAACTGAGACCTCTGGTCACAAGGTAATCTGCAACATCAGTAGCCAACAGGTAACCTTTTTGAGCGGCCTTTCTTGTCTCCTCTTCCTTAACGACTAATGTGGAAATCATGCCACTAAATACTTCAAGGCTTGGAAGGACGGTGTCAATCGAATCAAAAATACCTTCTTTATCTTCTTGCAGATCTCGATTATAACTCAACGGCAGAGATTTCATTACAGTTAGTAGTCCAATAAGATTACCGTATACACGGCCAGTTTTTCCTCGTGCAAGCTCAGCCACATCGGGATTTTTCTTTTGAGGCATAATGCTGGAACCGGTTGTGTATTCGTCATCCAATTCAATAAAACTATATTCGCTTGTGCTCCAGATTATAATTTCTTCAGCCATCCGCGACAGATGCATCATAACAATTGAGCATATAGCGTGGAGTTCAATCAGAAAGTCTCTGTCTGAAACCGCATCCATTGAGTTTGCACTGATAGCGCTGAAACCAAGCTCTTTTGCAACTTGTTGTCGGTCAATTTTAAAGCCGGTTCCAGCAAGTGCTCCACTGCCAAGAGGCATAACATCGGTTCTCTTATGGCAATCAAGCGCTCGTTGTTTATCACGTTCAAGCATTTCAAAATAAGCCAGCAAATGATGTGCAATTAAAACCGGTTGAGCGTGTTGAAGGTGGGTACATCCGGGAATAATAACATCAATGTTAGCTTCAGCCTTATCAATCAGCGTGTTTTGAAGATTGGTAATAGCTGACACCAATGCTTTTATTGAATCTTTTGCGAAGAGGCGCATATCCAAGGCAATCTGATCGTTTCGCGAACGGCTCGTATGTAATTTGCCGGCTACGTCTCCCTTGAGTTCAAACAAGCGTGATTCAATTGCCATGTGAATATCTTCCAGTTCAGGCTTGAATACAAAATTACCCGAATCAAGTTCTTGTTGAATTAATACAAGCCCGTCCTCAATTTCAAGAGCTTCCTGCTGGCTGATGATGTTTTGAGCTGCTAGCATGCGTGCATGAGCAATTGAACCGCGGATATCCTGAGGATATAGCCGACAATCAAATGGTAGCGACGTAGTATATGAAACCACCTTTTTATCAGCCGGTTTGGAGAAACGGCTGCGAATATGGCTCATCAGGCGGCTTCCTTTTGCTGGCGTTGCGCTTGGGTTTTAAGTGGGAGGCCCCAGATATGTATAAAGCCGGGCGCTGCCTGCTGATTGTACTTGTCGCCTTTATCATAGGTTGCAAGGGAAAGGTCATAGAGCGAATAAGGAGATTTTCGTCCCACTACAATAGCATTGCCCTTTAAAAACTTCATCCGTACCGTACCGGTTACAAATCGTTGAGTGCTGTCAACATAGGCAGCAAGATCTTCCCTGTGTCCTGAAAACCAGAGCCCATTGTATATAAGGTCAGCATATTCCTGGGAAACTAGAGACTTGAAGTTCATCTGCTGTTTGGAAAGAACCAGAGCTTCAAGTGCGCGGTGAGCCTTCAGTAATGTGACGGCGGCTGGTGCTTCGTAAATCTCTCTTGATTTAATACCCACTAATCGGTTTTCTACCATATCAATTCGACCAATACCGTGCTTACCAGTGATTTCATTCAAGCGCTCTATCAATTCCAGGCCATTCATGCGGGTACCATCAAGTGCGACAGGAATGCCTTTTTCAAATGATATTTCAATAAACTGTGCCTCATCAGGAGCGTTTTTTATCGATGCCGTCATTTCATAAGCATCTTCAGGAGGTTCATTCCATGGGTCCTCCAGTGCGCCGCATTCTACTGAGCGCCCCCAGACAGCGGCATCAACAGAATAAGGACTTTTTACCGTAACTGGTACTGGAATACCATGCTTCTTGGCATAAGCGATAGATTCTTCACGGGTCATATTCCATTCACGGGCAGGGGCGGCGATTTTTAAATCGGGAGCAAGTGCGGTGATACTAACTTCAAAGCGGACCTGATCATTCCCTTTGCCGGTACATCCATGTGCTATAGCAGTTGCGCCTTCTTGCCTTGCCACGCCTACCATTAGTCTGGCCATCAATGGCCGCGACAGTGCGGTTGCGAGTGGGTATTCACCTTCGTAAAACGCATTCGCTTTAAGTGCCGGGAAAATAAAATCGTTTACATAATCTTGCTTGGCATCGATCACAATAGCTTTGATGGCTCCGGCATTCAACGCCTTTTCCTTAACCAGGGTAAAATCTTTTTCGTTGCCTACGTCGATCGTCACGGCGATGACATCTGTGCCATATTTTTCCTTCAGCCATTTGATTGCAACTGAAGTGTCCAACCCGCCAGAGTAGGCTAGTACCAATTTATCGTTCATTCATAACCTCCGTTACCAAGGTTTATTCATTATATAACAAAAATCAAAACAAGTTGGTGGTAGTTATTCAAGATAAATGCACGGAAAGAAATTCAGTAACAATTATTCTGAATTCAGGATACTCCCATGTGTAATAATGACCAGGCGCTCCTATATAGAAGAGAATATCTCCAGGGTGCTCCTGATTAATTCCAAGAGCGGCTTCCAGATTACTTCGCAGGATTGTAAATATGTCACCCTGGCTAAAAGAATCTGGAATTTCACCATTATGACGTAACACCAGTGAACGCTCATGTTCTATACTTTTTTGGAATACAGTTGGGCCGGTCTGAAAGGCAGCCACACGTGGATTGTCCTGCAAGAGTCGAAATGTCTCTTCAACTAATGCCGCGCCGTTACTTTCACCGGTAATCAACACCTTTAGTTCTGGCAGGTTTCGTGTGAGGAATGATATTCTCCTGGCCAGATCAATTGATTTAGCCGGATACAGCCCGAAGAAAGAAGCAGCTTCGCTGATGACTCCATCGATCGATCGGCGGGTACGCTCGAAATCAACCACGAACGTTTTCTCGCCTGAGTCTTGAATAAAAGATTCAATCCCTCTCATCACAGTGATCCAGCCTTGTGCGTCCGCAACTGTGTCCCACCCAAATCCGCCGGCATTAAATATTATAAGAGTATCAATATCGAGGCAGCACTCGTATATGCCTAGAAGCTGGAAAAAATAATCATCGGCGCTCTTGGTTTCTTTTCCGTACGTATTATCGGCTTCTTGTCTTGCATCCAGGATTACAGCCTCATCCACTCCTTGCAGTGAATCAGCGCGAATATATGATTCACTATCATCCATTTGAGACATGCGGCAAGGCTCTATGGCACGAGGCACCGCCAATACAAATGCGATGCATGCCAATACTCCGATTGATACGATGATATTGAATTTCCGAATATAATCGGGCACTTTAAAAACCTTTAAGTGATATTTCCAGCAGGTCGAGACACTTGTTGATTTCTTCCTGCGTGACAATCAGGGAAGGCATAAATCTGATTGCATTAGGCTTAAGCCTGTTAACCAGAAGCCCGTGTTCAAGACATTTTAATACCACCTGGTCAGCAATGTCTATATTAAGGTAGAGGGCGCGCAGCAAGCCTAAACCGTGGTGTTCGGAAATAACGTTGCAGCGCTTTTGAAGAGTGTCAAGCCCCTGAGAAAAATAGTTTCCCATTTCCCAGGCATGAGCTGGTAACTTATTTTCAATTATATAACTTACAGTTGCAGCCGATGCGGCGCAAGTTACTGGATTTCCACCAAAAGTAGACCCATGTTCGCCGGCTTGAAATGCAGAGGCGCTCTTTTTAGCGGCGATTGCGCCAATTGGCATACCGCTTCCCATCCCTTTTGCTAAAGCGATGATATCTGGTTCAATATCATAATGCATATATGCAAAGAGCTTTCCCGTTCGGCCGATGCCAGTTTGAACTTCATCAAGGATTAGCAAAATTCCTTTTTCATCACACCATTTACGCACTTCTTGCATATATTTGCGATTGGCAATGTTAACACCGCCTTCGCCTTGAACTGGTTCAAGCATTACTGCACATGTTTTATCGGTTGTGGCAGACTTTAAAGCGTCAATACTGTTAAACTCAACGTTTACGAACCCGGCAGGAACTGGAGTGTAAGGGTCCTGGTGGCGCTTCTGGCCACTTGCGGCTATCATTGCAAGAGTTCGGCCATGAAAAGAGCCAAGGGCGGTTATTACTTCGTATGCACCATTAAGGTAGCGGTGGCCGTAACGCCGGGCAAGCTTGACAGCACCTTCGGTCGCCTCAGCTCCACTGTTACAGAAAAATACCTCGTCAGCAAAACTGTTTTCGGCCAGCAACTTTGCCAGTTTAAGCTGGGGGATAGTGTAATAGCTGTTAGAAGTGTGAATTAAAGTTGCAACTTGTTCACACACTGCATCTGCAACAACGGGATGACAGTGGCCTAAAGAGTTCACAGCCCAGCCAGAAACAAAATCAAGATATTCCTTTCCGTTATCGTCCCAAAGGAGGTTACCTTTACCCCGGACAAATGTTACCGGAAGGCGTTTAAAGGTCGGCATGTAATATTTACTTTCTTCTTCAAACCATTTACTGTTCATAACGACGTCCTTAATCTTGATAAATAGATGTCCCGGTGTTTCCTTCAGTAGCTTCTCTATAAAGCGCGTGCGCGTTGTTACCGTTAATGATGGAGCATTGAGTAACCTTGTTGGCAGCGGCATCAAGACACGCGCGTATCTTTGGTATCATGCCGCCGTATGCTGTACCTGAATCAATCAGGCGTTGTGCCTGAGAAGTGGAAATGCTGGTTATCAGGTTATTATTATGGTCTTTAATCCCGTCAACATCTGTAAGAAAAATCATTTTACCAGCCTTTAGCTCCGCCGCGATAGCTCCTGCCGCTGTATCACCATTTACATTCAGGAGAGAGCGCTCTCCTTCCTTGCGGCCAGTAAAATGAAAGCTGACCGGTGCAATCACTGGAATAAATCCGGCTTCAATAATTGTTGTTAGTGGACGTGTGTTTATTTTTACAATCGAGCCGACATAACCCAGAGCGAGGTCTTTTATCTTACCCTGGATAAGACCCCCGTCGACACCGCTAACACCGATAGCTTCCCCGCCGGCGTTGATTATGGTGGCAACTATCTCCTTATTTACAAGACCAGCCAGGACAGCAGTAACAATATCAAGTGATTCACTGTCAGTTATTCGTTGGCCTTCAAAAAAAGAAGATTTACAATCCTGTTTTTCGAGCCAATTTGTAATCATGCTTGCGCCACCGTGGATGATTACAATCGGATGGCCTTCTTTCTGAAGGCGGATGATGTCAGTTATCAAGCCGTCACGGCTGTCATAAATGGAGCCACCGAGTTTGATAACTATTGAATTATTCATAATGCTCTGCATAATACCCATATTTAGGTGGTATATTCGCTATTGATAGTGACGTATTCCTCGCTCATATCGCAACCCCACGCAGTGGCTGACCCGGTTCCCAGGTGCATATCCAAGTCTATCACAACTTCCTCATCGTTAAGCTTGCTGCGTAGCAAGGATTGGTCAAAGTCCACAAGTTTGCCTCGTTGCCATATTATAACATCTCCAATAATGAGGCTTGCTTGATATACATCAAAGTGGGCTCCACTGATGCCGACTGCGCTTATAATGCGGCCCCAATTCGGATCTGCTCCGTGGATAGCTGTTTTAACCAGGTTGGAATTTACAACAGCTTTAGCGGCAATACGAGCGTCCTTTTCGGTGCTGGCGCCATTGATATTAACTGTGATAATACGTGTTGCCCCTTCTCCGTCCGACACTATCGCACGGGCAAGATAGATGCATACTTCATCCAGTGCTTGTTGAAAAAGATTCACTTGGGAAGAGCCTGCCTTAATTAATTGGTTTTCAGCCATGCCATTTGCCATTATTAAGAGCGTGTCGTTTGTTGAAGTATCACCGTCAACAGAAATCATATTGAGAGATTTGTCAGCAGAATGCTTGAGGCAAGAAGTTAATGCTTCCAGTTCTATGTTGGCATCGGTCGTTATAAAACAAAGCGTTGTCGCCATATTGGGGCAAATCATCCCTGCCCCCTTGGCAGCTCCAGCTATAATATACTCATCATCGCCGTCTTTAACCCGGATGGCAATTTCTTTTGGACGGGTATCAGTAGTCATGATAGCTCGGGCAAAATCCTTCCCCCCTTCATGAGAGAGATTGATAGAAGGCAAGTGCTGTGCAATCAGATCTTCTGGTATAGTCCTTCCGATTACCCCGGTGCTCATCGGAAGAGCGCAGTTTGGGGAAATTCCGACTTTTTCCGCCGCAAGTTC
>Ga0265293_10013956_pt1 | contig 10300 bp, 11 predicted proteins | sample Munlanlewell138R_FD_192505 | JGI IMG/M metagenome (GOLD analysis project Ga0265293, IMG submission 192505) | Leachate microbial communities from a municipal landfill in Southern Ontario, Canada - Leachate well 138R | ecosystem: Engineered > Solid waste > Landfill > Unclassified | place: Canada...
TGATCTGTCCCCGGCCTCTGCATAAGGCGGGTGACGCTACATGGATCGGTGGCCAATGCCACCATGGGTGGGTCAAAATTGTTGGCCAGAGGTGGGTCAGATTAATTGGCCATTAACACCCATCTTAAGAAAGCACGCGTTTCAATGGATACCGAGCTGGATACCAATCCTGGATACTGATGTTCAGCCCGTAACCTTGCCCGTAACCACGCAACAACCTCAAATCGAAAAAAGTGCGATTTCCATGGTAACCAGCGGTAATCCGGTTTCTGTTAACCCTAGGTTTTGGCACTAACCAAGCCGCTAACCAAGCTCTTCCGGGCGTACCAGCCTTCGTACCACTCTGCTGCGTACCTTCTGAGTGCAAACGCTAAATAGGCAGGTCAACCCTGGTACAGGTACTGCTGAAAGCCCACAAACGCTTTCCGTATGCTATCGGGAGTCCCGAGGTCAGCAAACGCATCCGCAATCGCGTTGTTGTACTTGAGCTTCAGAAGCGGACCCAGCTTAACTTCGTCGAGTTCATCCACACCGGCACTGACGTAGTGCGCGAGCACAAAAGTCAAAAAGGCCTGCTGCTTGTCGCCAAACTCTTTGCTGATAACAACCTTCGCCCGCTCAGCCCGCTGCTCACGGGTGAGCGGGGTGTCGGCATAAGCAACAAAGGCCAGCACATCGAAGATGTCGCTATTCTCAGCGTCGATAATCCGCTGCATTTCGGCAAGCTGATCTTTGCCGAACCCTTTCTCCGCAAGCCCGTCCAGCAACTTGCGTCGGGTGTCCGGAGCGCTCCACAGGGCTCGTAACTCATCCTCATCCTTGAAGAACTCAGGCAGCTTACCGAATAGGGCCTCCATGAACTGCGCGGCGGACATGGGGGTGCCATCCGGATGCCAGAAGCTGGTCGCAGTCATGAATTGAATTTGGCGCTCCTTGCCATCCGCGAGCTTCACCTTCGCCTTTTTCTTGCAGGTACAGGGGCGGTTGCCGCATTTCTGGCAGGGCTCTTTTGGGCATGTGCAGGGCTGATTACCGCAGGCCGCACAGGGCTGAGGAGGCGTTTTCTCACAGGTGCAAGGGGCATTGCCGCATTTCTTACAGGCTTCAGGCTCTACCGGCTCGCCATCCCACTCCGGATCACTGAAGTGGTGATGAGCCTTAACGAAGTCGTAGATCGTGAAGTAGTCCTTGCCATCGTAAAGCCGGGTGCCGCGCCCGATGATCTGCTTGAACTCAATCATCGAATTCACCGGCCGCATGAGTACGATGTTGCGTACGTTACGCGCATCCACGCCGGTTGAGAGTTTCTGAGAGGTGGTCAGAATGGTCGGGATGGTCTTTTCGTTGTCCTGAAAGTCGCGTAGCCATTGCTCGCCCAGCGCACCGTCATGTGCAGTCACCCGCTGGCAGTAGTTGGGATCAGCGCTCTTCTTGATCTGGTTAATCAAGTCGCGCACGGCCAGCGCATGGGTTTGCGTGGCACAAAAGACGATGGTTTTTTCTTTCTGGTCGATATCGCTCATGAAGATCTCGACGCGCTTCTTCTCACGCTCTTTGATCTCGATGATCTTGTTGAAATCCTTCTCTTCGTAGCGCTTTCCGGCCTCGATCTCACCCTCCACCACGGTGTCGTCGGAGGTGAATACATAGTCATCCAGCGTGGTAGCGATCTGCTTCAGGCGGAAGGGCGTCAGGAAGCCATCGTTGATGCCATCCTTGAGCGAGTAGATGAACACCGGCTCACCGAAGTAGGCATAGGTATCGGCGTTGTCCTTTCGCTTGGGCGTAGCGGTCAAGCCCAGCTGCACGGCGGGCGAAAAGTATTCGAGGATGCCACGCCAGTTGCTTTCATCATTTGCACCGCCTCGGTGGCACTCGTCGATGATGATGAAGTCGAAGAAGTCCGGCGGGTACTCGCCAAAGTACGGCGTATCGCCCTGACCACTCATAAAGGTCTGGAAGATCGTGAAGAAAATGCTGCCGTTCTTCGGCACCTTGCCTTTCTTCTTGATCTCGTCCGGAGCGATGCGCACGAGCGCATCTTCGGGGAAGGCTGAAAAAGCGTTGTAAGCCTGATCAGCGAGAATATTGCGGTCGGCAAGGAACAGAATGCGTGGTCGGCGTGACGGGTCTGCCCCAGACTTCCAGTCAGTCAAATTCCAACGGCTCTGGAACAACTTCCACGCCAGTTGGAAAGCAATGAAGGTTTTGCCCGTACCCGTTGCCAGGGTCAGCAGGATGCGCTCTTTTCCCTCAGCCAGCGCAGCCAACACCCGCTCGATAGCGATGTCCTGGTAGTAGCGGCCTTGCCAGTAGCCGCCCTTATCTTCAAAGGGCACAGCGGCAAAACGGTCACGCCAGGCGTTCTCGGCGGCGAAGGTGGCTTGCCACAACTCCTCAGGCGAAGGGAAGGCAGCTAGCTCACATTCCTTACCCGTATGCATGTCGATGCTGTAGATACCCTGACCATTGCTGGCGTAGGTAAAGCGAATCGAGAGCTTGCCCGCGTAGTCCTTTGCCTGCCCAACCCCCTCAGTCAACGGTTTCTGCCAGGCCTTGGCCTCCACCACCGCCAGTTTGGTGTTGCGATACTCCAGCACATAGTCAGCGGTGAGTGCCTTGCCGCGCTTGCCATTGCCCTCGATACGGCCCAGGGTGATCGAGTACTCGCGGCGAATGCGGCTACCTTCAACCACGCCCCAGCCTGCAGCGGCGAGGGCAGGGTCAATGTATTCGGCTCTCGTTTCGGCTTCGTTCATGCTTAATCCTTCGCTTCGACCGGATTGGCCGCCATTGCAGCAGGCACAATCTCGACTTCCTTATCGGCAACCACCTTTTCTTCAGGCGGCTGCGGCTGCAAGAAAAACTCAAAATTGATGCCTTTCAAATCCGCGAGGAAGCTCTGGCCATTCCCTTTCAGATCCTTTATTGACCATACCTGATAGATCAGCAGCCACTGCTTATCCTTTTCTCGCTGATCGGCACTTTTAAGCTCGTTTGCTCTCGCAATGACCGCCTTCTTCACTTCTTTTCGGTCATGTCGTTTGGCGTATTCGAGTAGGAGCACATTGGCCACACAATCATCCAGCGCCACAATCTCGATGAGCTCTTTGTCTTCCAGCCCCAAGGCGAAGTCATATTTGAGCGCGAGGAAAACGGCATGAGCTATCGCGTCCGGGTAAAGCTTCCGCAGCCCAAGCTGGATCAGAGATGCTGCAAAGACACCGATCATGCCCTTCAGATCGGCATGCCAGTACGGGGTAAAGACATACTCATCCAGGATTGGAGCAAGATACGGATATGCCAGCGCAAGGTTCATAGCCTCTTGTGCATACATCCGTTTAGCTCGCATGCTGAGCTTGCGGGGTTGTTGCCCCACTGTGTCACTTGGCTGGCTATATGCGTGCGACTTGGCCAACACCTTGATTGCATAGTTCAGCGGGGTCGATTTGCCGATGGACTGGGCACAGGCCAGAGCACGGTCAAGGAACGAGCGGATATCAGTGAACTTGAGTTCCTGATCCCTCGGCAAAGGGTGCCGATTCAACACAAGTACCCAATTCGCCTCACTCGGACAGGGCAGGGGCAGGATCTTGGTTTTCTTTTCATTCAAGGACATTTCGTAGGCGCGTAGCGCCAGGCCTAGATCCTTTATGAAGCGCTCAGCCTCTTCGAAACTTGCAGCATAAAAGCGGTAGTCATCCACATGCCGCTTGACCTTGCTGTGGCCTTTCGCCTGAAGGTCCGCATCAATCTGGGTCAGGATGATTTCAGAGATGATATTCGAAGCATGCGGACCGATCAGCAGCCCATTTGTCTGGCGATCGCGGGTGTTCTGCGTGCATTTGTCCAACAGGTTGCCAGCCAACCCTGTAAGGCTGATGCTCTTCTTAGACTCTGTTTTGCCATGCAGCGCCCATGGAATCGAGTGCGTGTAGATGCTTGGGAAGCAAGTGGCAATGTCAGCCTCGACCACAAACTGCGCCCCCGACATCCACCTCTGCTCATCCTCTTCAAGGCGGTAGCGCTCGTTACCCTTGTAGTTCATCTCGAAGATGCGGCCATCACCTATGTGCCTAACATGAATGCGACTGAACGCGGGCTTTGGCTGATTGCTATGAGTAGCGATGGTTTCCCAGTGTTTTGTAATCGCTAGCGCCTGAACGGCATAAGCCTCGGGATGCGGCACGCCCATGTGCCTCGGGACATTACTGTCACGCAAGGCGTCGTAACGCATATAGTCATGGTCCCGTTTGTCGAGCGCCTTTTTCAGCGCATCATGATCCGCCTCATCAAGAAGCGCCCCCATCGAGTTGGAGACGAATTCAGCCAGCCCTTCAGTCGTGAAGCATGGCGGGATCTTCTCAGCGAACAAGCCATGATCTAACAGCCCAGTAAAAACATCGAAAGGACTCAACTGCTCCTTGGTCGAGTAGTACCAGTCGATCTCCAGGCCTGCGAGCACATCATAGAGATCATCTGTTTCATCGGCATCCATGCTTATTCCCTATAGTTGCCCGCTGAAAGCCTGATGCAGCAGGGATTGCTTCAGCTCGTCCAGTGCTTCGAGCTTGCGCTGGTAGATGCTCTCGAGACGTTGGGTTTCTTCTTGTAATGAGTCGAGCTCCCTGACGATCTGCTCTTGAGTCGCAAGGCTTTCCGGGAATGAAATCTCTATCAACTTGAGTAGGCTTGCCTTAATTCCCTGTACAGTTGCACCTGTTCCTTTTGTTCTGATGCGCTGTTGCACCGGTTGAGAAAGCAAAAGGTATTTCAGAAACGCACTATCGAGGCTTTCTGGATTTGGCTGCATGATGATAATGCGCTGGGCGAAAGCTACTTTTTCATCGGTATCCAACTGGGCCACGTTGGCGAGTGGCGCTTCGGTAGTGAAAAGAACGTCTCCTTTTTTAGGAATGCCGCGAGTCATCCAGCTTGCGTAGCCCTCAGCAGCAATAAACTCTGCTGGGGTTTCTTGGAGATAGCCCATTTTCACGTTCTTCGCCGTAATCAACCGAACGCCGCTTTCGGTCTTTACAGGCGTCTTGCCCCGGTAATCGATGAACTTAATCACCGCACCAATCGTAGTATCTATCCACCCCTCACCCCGGTGACTGAAGACGGACTGGAGGTGGCTTTCGAAGAGAGCACGGGCGTTTTGGCGGTTTTGCTCAGCGGCAGCGCGGGCCGTGGATATGCCGGCAAAGGCTTCGTCGAGGATGGCGACGATGCGTTGTTGTTCGGAAATTGAGGGGAAAGCAATCTCAATTGCCTTGTATGCGTTCCCGTCTAAGTTGCGAATACCTGTCGAATTGGAGGCTGTAAACCAAATTGTGTAACTGCCCACGACTGAGTAATCTTTTCAAAAGGATACCATCGTGGGTACGCAATTGGACCAAGAAAAACTCAAAGCCATGGCCGCCGAGCTGGCCAAAGACATCAAGTCTGAAAAAGATCTCGGAGCCCTCACACAGCAGCTGGTCAAGCTCACCGTCGAGACCGCACTCAACGCCGAACTGGATGAGCATCTTGGATACGAGAAGCACGCTCTTGAAGGCCGTGGTACCGGCAACAGCCGTAACGGCTATTCTGCCAAGCGCCTGAAGGGCCAACACGGCGAAGTACCGATACAGGCTCCTCGGGACCGGGACGGTTCCTTCGAGCCTCAGTTCGTCCGTAAAGGCCAGTCCCGCCTGACTCAGATGGATGACCAGATCCTGGCGCTTTACGCCAAGGGCCTGAGCACCCGGGATATTGTGGACGCCTTCAAGGAGATGTATGACGCCGACATCTCGGCCACTCTGGTGTCCAAAGTGACGGAGCGTGTGATCGACCAGGTTCACGAGTGGCAGAATCGCCCTGTTGATCCGATCTACCCCATCGTCTATCTGGACTGCATCGTTCTGAAAATTCGCCAGGACAAGAGGGTGATCAACAAGTCTCTATATCTGGCCCTGGGCATCAACATGGAAGGCCAGAAGGAGCTGCTGGGCCTGTGGCTTGCCGAAACTGAAGGTGCGAAGTTCTGGCTGTCGGTACTGACAGAACTCAAGAATCGGGGCCTGGAGGACATCTTGATCGCCTGTGTGGATGGTCTCAAGGGCTTCCCGGATGCTATTGCCGCTGAGTACCCGCAAACCAAAGTGCAACTGTGCATCGTGCACATGGTTCGCAACTCGCTGCGCTACGTGTCCTGGAAGGACTACAAGGCCGTGACGGCCGATCTGAAGCAAATCTATCAGTCCGCCACGGAACATGAGGCCCGGCAGGCACTGGAGGCCTTTGGAGAGCGCTGGGACAGCCAATACCCACAGATCTCTCGCTCCTGGCAAAGCCACTGGGATAACCTGATCACCATCTTCGAGTACCCGCCGGCGATCCGGAAGGTAATCTACACCACCAATGCCATTGAGTCGCTGAACAGCGTTATCCGCAAAGCCACCAAGCGCCGCAAGCTGTTCCCCTCCGATGACTCAGCACTGAAAGTGGCCTTCCTGGCGATCCAGCAGGCCTCGAAGAAATGGACCATGCCGATCAGGGATTGGAAGCCTGCGCTGAATCGCTTTATTATCGAATTCGGTGACCGCCTGGGCGGCCACCTGTAATGGGGTGGGCAGTTACACAGATTTATTTACAGGCTCAACCATTGATATGGTTAATGCACGTTTCTGAACGCGTTGACCGCACAAAGTGAATTGATCAGTGATTCCCTAATACCTTTGATGCTCTCCTTCATTATCTTTAAAGTATGAGAACGCCAGCCGATCAGATATCACAGTCACTGCGACTGCTCACGACAAACCGTCTTCTTCATCTTGCCAACGACCTTCACCGCCAGGTCACTGTGCGGCATGATCCTGCAAGCCAGTACGGCGCCAGCCGCCTGCTCTTCCTCGCTGACATGGGCCCGGCTCATGGCTCCTGCCTCGAACTGTCCCTGAAGCACCTGCACCTTGCATACCCCGCAGCCGCCCCCACGACAACCCAAAGGAATGCCGCGACGGCCAAGGCGGGCCATACCAGTCAATATCGACTCCCGCGCATCACAACTGTAGGTCTCGCCAGTGTCTTCGATCAGAACCTGATATTTCATCTCAGCATCCTCCGGACAATTGTCACTGACAATCAGGCTTCAGCAGCGCTATAGCAGCATTGGCGCAAATTTCATCCTGCTCCTCGCTGCCCCCCGACACGCCGACGCCGCCGATACAGACGCCGTCGTACAGCACAGGCAAGCCGCCACCGACCACCACCAGCCGTGGGCGTGTGATCAGTCCGGCACGCAGACGCTCATTATCACCCACAACAGTCAACCAGTCGCCGCTGGGAAAGCCGAAACTGGCGGCGGTGTAGGCCTTGTCGATAGCCAGGCTCTCGGAATGAAAGAAGGCACCGGGCATGCGCAGATATGCCAGCGTATTACCACTGCCATCCACCACTGCGGCATGCACCCGGATGCCCAGCTCCTCAGCCCTGCTCACTGCGGCTTGCACGGCAAGTGCCGCAGCGGCCCAACTCAGACCTGGCGCCTGAGCGCAAAACAGTTCCTTATTTTTCATTGTCCGGCTCCCTGTGCTGCGGTACGGGCAGCGATTTCCTGCTCGCGTAAACTATCTGCACCCATGCCGCCAATGCACCAGTCCTGCGGATGCACACGGATACAACGCCCGCGCACCAGCCCCGGGGCGACCCCGAGAACCTCGACCAGCAAGGATGTAAAGCCAGTCATCAGTTGCTGACGCTCATCCAGTGAACGCCCTTTCAGCACGATGAATTCAAAAAAGGGAGCATGCAGCTGATTATTGCTGACCGTATCGCCGGCTACCGCACACTCGTCTGCGTTACGCAGGGTGACGAAAGCTCTGACACGTTCCATGGGGGAAGAAAGCACCTCGCTGTACAGCTGCGATGCGGATTTCAGTAATCGGTCGCACTGCTCGGCTGAGCAGGCTTCCCTGACGATGTGGAAATTGACTACGGGCATAAGCGCCTCTGATTATTTTTAGCATTATTACCAGACAGGTTTCAGCTGATCCCTATGGCAGGCCGCGTCTCCTGCCGGAATCCAGCATCAGTGTGGAACCGGTCATGGCAGTGGCTTCCGGTGCCAGCAGCATGGCTACCGCCCAGGCAACCTGATCCGGTGTAGTAAAGGTATGCCTGCCAGTTCGTTACGGTGCTCCATGAAGTTCTTGATGAACGGATGACTACTGGGAATCATCTGGTCGTAGGCTGCATTCAGCGACAAGTGTCTTGTCTGAAAGCCAAGGAAGGCTGTTATCAGCACACAGAGCCCGATAATCAGCAGACGGTTATTGAAAAGCAGACGTTCGGCGATGTTGCCCGAGCGAGAATCAAACCCGGCAAGACTGGCTGAGGTATCGAGCACAGCACCCTGCCCTGCGATCTCCTTGCTCATTGACCACCTCCCGCAACAAACGCACTCGTCTCCAGTCGGCGTACACCACGCATACTGGCCACAATCAGCGCATCATATCCAGACTGCTGGTCAGCAAATGCGATATTCAGAAAAGGTTTGTCCGGTCCATCCTCGACCAGAAACTCGGCATTACGCACTGCACGCTGAGCACCCTCAACGCCCATAGCCAATTGCTCACGCGCTGCCTGCAGAACAATCTCTGCTGCCTGGCTGCCATCCATTCGGCGTTCCCATGTTTCTCCGCCATCGCTGCTGAACAGCAACACACCACTGTGACCAATAGCCCAGCCGTGTTCAGGCGATACGAACTCAACATCCGCCAGGGTCACACTGACCGGCACATGACGGGCCTGACGCCAGCTGCGGCCTTCGTCATCAGACAACAGCACGATGCCACGAACCCCGACAGAGACCAGGCGCTCGCCAGCGCGGCTGATACCCAACTGCAAAGAGTTCTGTGCCTGGCGGGTTTCCATTGCCGGCATGTCGAGCACGTCAGGAACTCCCGCGGTGTTCTGCGCCAGCAATTGCAGCGGCATCAGGCTGGCAGTCAACAGCAGTACAGCCAGCCTGGAATGTTTGAATGGGTGCTTGAATACAGCCATGACATTTTCTCGGATACACAACTTCCTGCGGGGCAGGCCAACGCTGCCAGACCCGCAGGAAGTAATTGAAGAGAGCCGCCGGACCGGTTGCTGTCCGGCGGACTTACAGGAACACCTGCTGCTCAGCGCACACCGTCAGCCGCAACCGCATCACCGGTGAAGTGGATCTCCGGGTGGGTAGTACTCATGGTGTTGGCCTGCAGGTTGAAGATATTGGCCGGCTTCAGGGCCACCATCGGCACCTGCGGCAGCACAAAGGGTGTCATCTGGGTTGTACGCCATAGGGTCCCTTCACTGTCATAGCCGTCCATCAAGGTGATTGCCCAGGTATCTTCATCCAGATAGTAAGTACGCTTCGGCACTGCATGGCGCTTGCCGGCGCCTACTGTCGCTTCCACTTCCCATACACGATGCAACTCCCAGCGCACCTTGTCCGGATTCAGGTGATGCGCGGCGTAGGCTTCATCCATGCTCGCCGTTACCACCTCGTTGGCGTTGTAGGGTACATACATCTCACGCTTGCCAACCAGCTTCCAGTCATAGCGGTCGATACGCCCCATCAGACCCATTACTTCATCAAAGTAGTTGGCGCCCGATGACACAAAGTCCGGAGTATCATAGGCAACGGTTGGAGCACGGCGTACACGACGTTGGCCAACCAGATACTGCCATGCCTGGCGTGCCTGACTGACATCGATACCATCACGGAAAACCAGCGACTCACCTGCCTTGAACGGCGGCGCAATGGTAGCGAAGCGCATCAGGAAGTATTCGCCACTCCAGGTTTCTGGCGAACCATCGGCATAGTAGTAGGGGTACTGGTTGTACATATCATTCTCGGTCGCTACGACGCGGTTACCGTCAGCGGTAAGAATGATCCTGCCCGCCAATGATGGACACCCTGTTAAGCGAGTAAACTACGCGACAGAGGTGACCCATGACCAAGCAGACAGGATCCAAGAAAACCACCCGGAAACAGCACTCGCCTGAGTTCCGGAAGGAAGCGTTGGCGCTAGCCGAGAAGATAGGCATCGCCAAGGCGGCCAAGGAGCTCGGGCTCCACGACTCGCAGCTATATGGATGGCGGGCCAAGGCGCGTGTACGGCGGTCGCGGTAGGGACGGCAGTTACCTGCCGCCCCCCGCACAGATCCGTACGTGCGGAACTACCGCATACGGCTCCTGCCTCGGGTATGTGACGCGAAGCGATCCTCAGGGTAAGGATGTGTATTTCTGGGTCTAGGTATGTAGAAGTCA
>Ga0265293_10013957_pt1 | contig 10300 bp, 10 predicted proteins | sample Munlanlewell138R_FD_192505 | JGI IMG/M metagenome (GOLD analysis project Ga0265293, IMG submission 192505) | Leachate microbial communities from a municipal landfill in Southern Ontario, Canada - Leachate well 138R | ecosystem: Engineered > Solid waste > Landfill > Unclassified | place: Canada...
TCTTTTAGCTAGCATTTCAGCCACCCTAATCTGTCCAACAGCTGAAGTCTGCTAAAATGCACATTGATTTCCAATCACTTACCCAGCTCCAACGGCACAACAGGCCAGCCTATGATTGCAAGTATGTTATTAAATGAAGCCACCCTCTTGTGGGGCTGGTTACTGTATGGCCCTATTTTGCTGTATGCCATGTGGCGTGCGCCTTGGGTAGAGTTATTCAGTGACAGCCGTCGCCAGCATTTACTGTTTGGCACCGTATTGGTGCTCTGTGCTCTTTGGCTGTTACGCCGCGATTTTCCCAGCGGTTTGTCGTTTCACTTTATAGGTATGACTGCGGTGACCTTGCTGCTGGATTGGCCACTAGCGATACTCGCAGGTTTTATTGCACAACTGGCGCTACTGGCATTGGGCAAACAGGAACTGAGCGTATTAGGTATTAACGGCCTTTTATTGATTATTATCCCAGCCATTATCGCGCACTGGTGCGCCAAAGCGATTGAGCGTCTCCAGCCTGAGAACCTATTTATGTATATCTTTTTCTCTGGTTTTTTCCCTGCTGCATTGACCGCAATCGTTTGTATAGTCGGTGGTATTTCTTTGTTGTGGGGCAATGGCATTTATGAATTTCAGCCTTGGCTTGAAGATTTTTTCGCCATGATATTGCTGGTTGCCTTTCCCGAAGCCTTTATTAACGGTATGGCAGTGACGGCCTTTGTCGTGTTTAAACCCGAGTGGTTAGAAACTTTTAATTACAGTCGTTACTTACAAGCACCTTGGAAAAATGATCGCGACCTATAGCGTTACAATCAGAGCAGCGTGTTTTGTTAATCGATATAAATTTGTTATCAATACTAGGGGTCAGTGATGAAGCTTTTGGTTACCGGCGGCGCAGGATTTATTGGTTCAGCAGTGATTCGCCATATTATTCAACACAGCGTTGACTCGGTGGTGAACGTCGACAAACTTACCTATGCAGGCAATCTTGAGTCGCTCTCTAGTGTCAGTGATAGTGCGCGCTACAGCTTTGCCCAGGTGGACATCTGTGATCGCGCAGCCTTAGATCAGGTGTTTGCCACGCAACAGCCGGATGCGGTGATGCACCTCGCCGCCGAATCTCATGTTGATCGCTCCATTGATGGCCCCGCTGAGTTTATTGAAACCAATATTGTTGGTACCTACCAGTTACTCGAAGCAGCGCGTGTCTATTGGAATGGGCTAGACAATCAACGCAAACAGGCCTTTCGCTTTCATCATATTTCCACCGATGAAGTTTATGGTGATTTACCCCACCCCAATGACAACCCTCAAGCACCAGAGCAGCTATTTACCGAACAAACAGCCTACGCGCCAAGCTCACCCTACTCAGCCAGTAAAGCCAGTTCCGATCACTTAGTGCGCGCTTGGCAACGTACCTACGGGCTGCCGGTGTTAGTGACTAACTGCTCCAATAATTACGGCCCTTACCATTTCCCAGAAAAATTGATTCCGCTAGTAATTCTTAATGCTTTAGAGGGCAAGCCACTGCCTATTTATGGCACCGGTGATCAAATTCGCGACTGGCTGTACGTGGAAGACCATGCGCGCGCACTGTGCAAAGTCGTTAAACACGGTCAGGCAGGTGAAACCTACAATATCGGTGGGCATAATGAGAAACAAAATATTGAAGTGGTGCGCACCCTTTGCAACCTACTTGATGAATTAGCACCGGCTTCTGCACGTCATTTAAAAGCGCTTGATGGCACAGCACTGCTCGGCTACAGCCAACTCATGACGCATGTCGCAGACCGGCCTGGACATGACCGCCGCTATGCGATTGATGCCAGCAAAATGCAAAACGAATTAGGCTGGGTGCCAGCGGAAACTTTCGAGTCAGGCCTTAGAAAAACCGTGCAATGGTATTTAGATAACCCCGAATGGTGCCAGCACGTACAAGATGGCAGCTATCAGCGCCAACGTTTAGGGGTAAAAGCATAATGGCTGAGCACTCAACCAAAGGTATCATTTTAGCTGGCGGTTCTGGCTCACGCTTGCACCCCATCACCCTTGGTGTGTCCAAGCAGCTGTTGCCGATTTACGATAAGCCCATGATCTACTATCCGTTGTCAGTACTGATGCTGGCGGGAATTCGTGAGATTTTAATCATTTCGACACCGGACGATTTGCCTAATTTTAAGAAGTTACTGGGTGATGGCAGTCAGTTCGGCATTGAATTCAGTTATGCCGAACAGCCTTCCCCCGATGGTCTCGCACAAGCTTTTATTATTGGCGAAGACTTTATTGCCGACAGCAATGTTTGCCTAATTCTCGGTGATAACATTTTTTATGGCGATGGTTTTAGCGGCATGCTCAAACAAGCGGCGCAACAACGTACTGGTGCGACGGTGTTTGCTTACCACGTCACTGATCCTGAACGTTTTGGTGTAGTGGAGTTTTCTGCCAGTGGGCAAGCGTTATCCATTGAGGAAAAGCCTACTCAGCCCAAATCAAACTACGCGGTCACTGGGCTGTATTTTTACGACAATGACGTGGTCAAAATAGCTAAAAAAGTACAGCCATCCGCGCGCGGCGAATTAGAAATTACTGATATTAATAATGCGTATTTACAACGTGGTGAGCTACAGGTTGCGCTGCTAGGGCGCGGCTTTGCTTGGCTTGATACGGGTACCCATGACTCACTGATGGCTGCCGGCCAATACGTGCAGACCATTGAAACACGCCAAGGATTAAAGGTGGCCTGCCTAGAAGAAATTGCCTACCGCAGCGGCTGGCTCGACCAGCAGCAATTGCGCGCCTGCGCTGCAGCACTCAATAAGACCAGTTACGGCCAATACTTGCTGCGCTTAGCTGATGAACAGGGGCCGTGCAGATGAAAGTAACCACAACAGCTTTGCCCGGTGTTTTAATTATCGAACCCAAAGTGTTTGCTGATGCTCGCGGTTTCTTTCTAGAAACCTTTCAAAGTCAGCGCTATGCCAGTGCCGGTATGACTCTGCCATTTGTGCAAGACAATCACTCACGCTCACAGCGTGATGTCCTGCGCGGCTTACACCTGCAACGCAGCCGCCCACAAGGCAAACTCGTTAGTGTCAGCCGTGGCTCAGTCTTTGATGTGGCGGTGGATATCAATCCGCAATCAGCAACGTTTGGTGAGTATGTTGGACTGGAGCTCAATGATGAAAACCATCTACAGCTATGGATACCACCGGGCTATGCCCATGGTTTTTGTGTGCTCAGTGAAGTGGCCGATTTTCATTACAAGTGCACACAATTGTATGACCCAACAGATGAGATAGGCGTGATCTGGAATGACCCTGATCTAAATATCGCGTGGCCTTTACAGTCACCACTATTATCAGTCAAAGACCAGCAATTGCCTCGCTTAAGGGCGCTAAAGTAAAAACCGACACAATGATCGGTTTTTAGTCATCTAACAGGCCAAGCAAGCACACTCGCCAGCTTGGCATGCAACATCGTTAGTCTGCATATGGGTGACGCAAGACGATAGTTTCATTACGGTCAGGCCCGGTTGAAATGATATCAATCGGCGCACCGACCAGCTCTTGAATACGCTCAATATAGGCACGCGCATTGGCAGGTAACTGCTCAAGACTAGTTGCACCAATAGTAGACTCACTCCAGCCTAGCATCTCTTCATAGACTGGCACTAAACCATCATAGCTGTCTGCATCGGTTGGCGCTTCAATTTCTTCGCCAGCTGCGTTTTTATAGGCCACACAAATTTTAACTGTGTCTAAACCGTCCAGCACGTCCAGTTTAGTCAGGCAAATACCTGAGATGCTATTGATTTCTGAGGTACGACGTAGAATCACCGCATCAAACCAACCACAACGACGTGCGCGACCCGTGGTTGAACCAAACTCATGGCCTTTCTCAGCCAAATACGCGCCGGTCTCATCAAACAACTCAGTTGGGAAGGGACCTGAGCCCACCCGCGTGGTGTAAGCCTTGGTAATACCCAAAATGTAATCTAAATACAGTGGACCAAAACCCGAACCGGTTGCGGTACCACCAGCTGTGGTGCTGGAGCTGGTGACATAAGGGTAAGTGCCGTGGTCGATATCCAGCAGCGAACCCTGTGCACCTTCAAACATAATGCGCGCACCTTGCTTACGTAATGTATGCAAACGTGCGGTCACATCAGTCATCAACGGCTTAAGCATCTCAGCATAGCTGAGCGCTTCATCTAGCGTTTTTTGGTAATCAACCGGTTCAACCTTGTAGAAATGCTCCAGCATAAAGTTATGCTGTTCGAGTACTTCACGCAGCTTGACAGCAAAACGCTCGGCATTAAATAAATCACCAATGCGCAAGCCGCGACGCGCTACTTTATCTTCGTAGGCTGGGCCAATACCACGACCCGTGGTACCGATTTTACCTTCGCTACGGGCGATTTCGCGTGCTTGGTCTAGCGCAACGTGGTATGGCAAGATCAAGGTGCAAGCAGGGCTGATGCGCAAACGCTCGCGTACGGGCACGCCTTTCTCTTCTAGCTTAGTGATCTCGCGCAGCAAGGCGTCAGGTGCAACCACTACTCCGTTACCAATCAAACATTCTACGTTTGCACGCAAAATACCTGAGGGAATCAGATGCAGTACGGTTTTTTCACCGTCAATCACTAAGGTATGACCGGCATTATGACCACCTTGGAAGCGGACCACAGCAGCAGCTTGATCAGTGAGCAAATCGACAATTTTACCTTTGCCTTCATCGCCCCATTGTGTGCCTAAAACGACAACATTTTTACCCATAACCCTTGCCCTCTTCGCGCAAATAGGAGGTCGGTATGACCGACGATACGTGGCCGCATATGCGGCGTAAACTTATAAGGGTTGAACCTGCCAACCTGAAGAATTCTGTAGTAACTGACGATCACAACTGGCTTGTGCAGCATCTTTAACAGTTTGACCTGGCAGCGCTTGAACCACACGCTGACCGTCTTTACGTAGCGCACATATCGCTTGCCATAAGTCTGCTTGCGCACCCGCAGGCGCCCAAACACCGCTAGCTAAGACAGCAGCTTGGCGCTGACCTAAATTCACCAATGTTTTTAAATCAGTTGAAAAGCCAGTGGCAGGACGAGAACGACCAAACACCGCACCAATATCATCATAACGCCCGCCTTGCGCAATGGACTGACCGACGCTAGGTACAAAAGCGGCAAACACCACACCGGTATGGTAGTGATAGCCACGCAACTCGCCTAAGTCGAAATAAAATGGCAAGTGTGGGTAACGCATCATTAAGGCATCAGCAATAACAATCAGCTGTTCAAGTGCCGCTAAAACACTTTGCGGCGCTGCTGCTAAGACTGTCTTCGCCTGATCCAGCACCTCGCGACCGCCACATAAATGGCTCAGTTGATTCAGCATATTGGCTAGATCTGGCGCGAGCTGCTCAGTCAACGCAGCCACTTCATCAACGGCTTTACGTTGCAGCGCATCAAAAATCTGCGCTTCAAGATCGACTGACAAGTCAGCGGCACGAGCTAAACCTCGATACACACCGACATGGCCTAAATCCATATGGATATCAGCAATCTCTGCTTGCTCAAGCGTAGCCAGCATTAAGCTGATCACTTCAATATCAGCGGCCGGACTGGCATCACCGAACAACTCAGCGCCCAGTTGAATCGGGCTGCGTGAACGTGATAATGAACGAGGCCGCGCATGTACAACACTACCGGCGTAACACAGCCGTGATGGGCCTTCGCGACGCAAACTATGCGCATCCATACGAGCGACTTGCGGAGTAATATCCGCACGAAAGCCCATTAGATGGCCTGACTGCGGATCGGTGACTTTAAAAGTACGCAAATCAAGCTTTTGCCCAGCACCAGTCAATAACGACTCTAGAAACTCAATATGCGGTGTGACAACAAACTCATAGCCCCACGCTTGGAACATATCCAATACGTGTCTACGTGATGCTTCAATCTGCGCTGCCTGCGGCGGCAGTACTTCTTCAATGCCATCTGGCAGCAGCCAGCGGTCTACCGTTGCCATTGCGCCTTTCCTCATTATAAATACAGTTGCCTGTTGGCATTTTCATGGCCACAGGCGCAAAAAAGCCGGGAGTTTCCCGGCTGCCGCATGATATCACAGATTATTCTGTGCATGCTTCTCGCTTTTCTCTACAACTTAGCCTTCCTAGGTATAAAACGCCTAGACGGCATAGACTGCAATCAAACAGCAACCTATGCCGATTTTAAACGCTTACGGCTTTACGTCTTCCATATACTTGAAAAACGCATTATCAGGCGATAAAACCATGATATCACTCTTGTCAGAGAAGCTTTCACGGTAGGCCATTAGGCTGCGGTGAAACGCATAGAACTCTTGGTCCATGCCGTACGCTTTAGCATAGGTTGCTGTGGCAATCGCATCACCGTCACCTCGAATCTCTTCAGCTTCGCGGTAAGCTTCAGCCAATAAGACACGACGCTGACGGTCTGCATCAGCACGAATACCTTCAGCCAACTCTTGACCTTTAGCACGATGCTCACGGGCCTCACGGGCACGCTCAGAGCTCATACGCTCAAACACACTAAGGTTGACTTCTTTAGGTAAATCAATCGATTTAACCCGCACGTCAATCACCTCAATACCCAGCTCTTTACGCGCCATGCGATCCAAAGAAGCGGTGATATCAGCCATCAACTCATCACGTTGACCACTCACCACTTCATGTAAGGTACGCTTACCAAACTGGTCGCGCAAACCTGCCTCAAGACGACGCGCCAAGCGCTCATCAGCGACTTGTTTAATTCCCGAGGTGGCCGTGTAGTAATGGTCTGCATCAGCCACACGCCATTTTGCGAAAGCATCCACCATCACTGCTTTCTTCTCTAATGTTAGAAAGCGCTGCGTCGGTGCATCAAGGGTTAAAAGGCGCGCGTCAAATTTACGCACTTGGTTGATATAAGGAATTTTTACATGCAGTCCTGGCTGCACATTCGCTTGCTCTACCTTTCCAAATTGCAGTAACACGGCTCGCTCTGTTTGCTCAACAATATAAAAACTGTTCCAAGCTATCAGACCAATGACTGCACCCACAATTAACACGAATGTCGATTTATTACTCATTAGCGGCTACCTCTGGCACGTAAGTCACGAGACAGTGCATCGCTACCTAAACGCGCACTATTACTAGCAGAGCTGTTAGCGCTCCCGGTCGTGCTGGTGGTTTTCGGTGATGTTGTCGTACGCCCTTCGAGCATTTTATCCAGCGGCAAATACAGCATGCTGTTTTGACCTTCATCGCCAGTTAACAATACTTTGCTGGTGTTGCTCAGCACTTCTTGCATTGTTTCCAAATACAAACGCTGACGCGTCACCTCAGGTGCTTTGCGGTACTCAGTCACCAGTTTAGTAAAGCGATCCGCCTCACCCTCGGCACGCGAGATAGTTTCATCGCGATAACCGTTAGCTTCTTCACGCATGCGCTGAGCTTGACCACGCGCCTCTGGAATAACGCCATTGGCATAGGTTTCAGCTTGGTTCTTTTCGCGCTGCTCATCTTCACGGGCACGAATCACATCATCAAAGGATTCTTGTACTTCACGTGGAGGCTGGGCGTTTTGCACGTTGACTTGCGTCACTGTAATACCGGTGCGATACAAATCAACAAAACGCTGCAAACGCTCTTTAACTTCAACCGCTAAAACTTCACGTCCTTCAGTCAGCACCTGATCCATCGCTGTAGAACCGACCACATGACGCAAAGCACTCTCGGTGGCTTGCTGTAAACTCACCTCAGGCGCATCAACATTCAGGACAAAATCTTCCAAACTGCTGATTTTATACTGCACGGTCAACGGCACTTCGATGATGTTTTCATCTTCAGTCAGCATCGGTCCTTGGCGTGTATAAGCACGTTCACGGGTAACGTTCTGCTCATACTTACGATCCATTGGCGGGAAGTAAATATTCAAACCCGGACCCACTGTTTCGTGGTATTTACCTAAACGCAAGATGACCGCTTGCTCTTGCTCGTCGAGCGAGTAAACAGCGGTGTACAGCCACATTGCAGCTAAAGCGGCCACTACAATAGCGACTAAGCCTAAACCACCGCCAGAACCACTTGTTCCAGGCTTTTTCTTTCCACCAAACAAACTTTTCAGGTTGTCCTGCAGTTTACGGAGGGCTTCATCAAGATCAGGTGGTCCTTGTTTCTGGCCACCGCGCTTGCGGTCACCCCAAGGATCCTGATTGTTTGAGTTCCCACCCGGCTCATTCCAGGCCATAGTGTTCTCCATCTATTTGAAAGGCAAAATGCACACTAAAAGTGCACTATATTATATTTAATAAACGCGATAAGTGCAGGATAAACTGTCTTATAAACGCGATCAACAATCCGAATACTGGGCAAAAAAGTCATCTGCACTGATCCCTTCTCGGCTCAGCAGCTTATCCAACTCCATTTTTGCAACACGCAGCTTTAATATGCTGGCACCATCTTCAGTGTGTGTTTCCTGCTGTACAGCATTTAAATCAAACAGTTTGCCGCGCAGTCGACTCTGTTGTTGTGCAAGACGCACTGTAGCAATATATATTTCCTCTTCCAACAGTTCTGCAATGGCTTGCTGCAACAATTCAATGCCCTGTTGTTTATGCGCCGAAATCCATACGCGCACAGGCACACCCTGCTCGTCACGCTGAATATGCGGATCTACATTATCCAACAAGTCAATTTTGTTGTAGACCTCAAGTACAGGCACATCGCCTGCATCGATCTCTTGCAAGACATTCTGTACTTGCTGAATTTGCTCATCACGCTCTGGCGATTGCGCATCAATCACATGCAGCAGTAAATCCGCGTTAGCTGATTCTTCTAGCGTGGCACGAAAAGCTTCAACCAGTTTATGCGGCAAATGACGAATAAAACCAACCGTATCGGCCAAGGTTATTGCACCAAGATCAGGAATTTGGATACGTCGCACCGTTGGGTCCAACGTAGCAAACAACTGATCCGCTGCATACACCTGTGATTCGGTTAGGAAGTTAAACAGCGTAGATTTACCCGTATTGGTATAACCGACTAAAGACACACTTGGCATCTCTGCGCGCTGGCGACTACGTCGTGCCAGTTGCCGCTGATTACGAACTTTTTCAAGACGACTTTTAATTTGCCGCACGCGCACCCGTAACAAGCGACGATCCGACTCAAGCTGCGTCTCACCGGGCCCACGTAAACCAATACCACCCTGCTGACGACTTAAATCAGTGCGACTGCGCACTAAGCGCGTACTGATATGTTCAAGCTGCGCCAACTCGACTTGCAACTTACCTTCATAGGTTTGCGCACGTTGCGCAAAAATATCTAGAATCAAGCCCACTCGATCAAGCACACGGCACTCTAGAGCGCGCTCGAGGTTACGTTCTTGGCTGGGCGTCAGCGCATGGTTAAAAATAACCAAGTCTGCTTGCTCAACCAGCACCAACTGACGCAACTCTTCAACTTTGCCGGAGCCTATTAAAAATCGTGCGGTCGGCTGATGCCGAGACACATTAACAAAGCTTGCAATGACAGCTCCCGCTGACACTGCAAGCTCTTGAAACTCATAAGGATCCTCTCGAACCTCGGCTGCATGACCATCCAAATGTACAAGGATGGCACGCTCACCTCTATGCTCAGCGGTCAAATGATCTCCCACTAATCGTTTCCTGATTCAGCAACATCATCATCAGCAGGTAACCGCACTGGACGACCCGGCACGACTGTTGAGATAGCGTGCTTGTAGACCATCTGGCTCACAGTGTTTTTCAACAAAATAACAAACTGATCAAATGATTCGATTTGCCCTTGCAACTTAATACCATTGACCAAGTAAATGGACACCGGTACGCGTTCTTTACGCAAGAGGTTTAAGTAAGGGTCTTGTAGCGTATGCCCTTTTGACATGAGGTGTACTCCATTTTATAAATTAAATGTCTGCTCTAGGTGCAAGCACTGGCAAACTAAAAGTCGACTCTACCAACTCTATATGGTGAGTTGTTCCAGTCTTTTCAAGGTGCGCGACATAGTATCGTGCGCCAAACTGTCTAACCATTGCGCATCTTTCCAGCTTCGCAGCCAAGTAAACTGCCGCTTGGCAAGCTGGCGCGTGGCAATAATGCCGCGCTCAATCATTTCTTCGTAAGCATAATCACCGTGCAAATACGCCCACGCCTGCCGATACCCAACAGCACGTATCGAAGGCATGTCAGCATGCAAGTCTCCCCGCTGCCACAATGCTTCGACCTCAGCAATAAAGCCTTGTTCAAGCATTAAATGAAATCGT
>Ga0265293_10013958_pt1 | contig 10298 bp, 12 predicted proteins | sample Munlanlewell138R_FD_192505 | JGI IMG/M metagenome (GOLD analysis project Ga0265293, IMG submission 192505) | Leachate microbial communities from a municipal landfill in Southern Ontario, Canada - Leachate well 138R | ecosystem: Engineered > Solid waste > Landfill > Unclassified | place: Canada...
GTCATTTATAATAAAGAAATCGAGAATAAATACCGGTTCTTTCAAAGCGTCGCATTCCTCGCATCGCTTAATTTCAAGATATTTACCGATGAAGAAAAGGCTATGCAGTGGCTTTTAACTCCTTCGGACAATTTCAACTCGTAAACCGAAAACAGGCTGTTTTAAACCTGTCTGAAAACAAAAATACATAAATTTGGAAAAATTTATTTATAACCCATCCCTACCGATAAAGCCCCTGCTTTTATAGGACCATATTAAGACTAAAAGTATTGACTTTATCTCGCTATTCGGCTATAATTAATGGCTGATGAGGTGCTAAGATATCCTTCCGATTAACTAATCACGATACGATGAAAACGTACAAGGATTCTATAGTCTCTCAAGTGAAATGGGGCGGAGAAATTTTAGCGGGAGAAATAATGAAAAGATTAGCTCTGATTTTAGTTCTGGTTTTCGCTGGATTAGCTTCGATATCCGCAGCCGATTATATTTATGTTTTTAAGCCGGTACCCAATAAACTCTGGGAGTTGCCGCACGATTATTATTTTACATGGGGCATCAATTTTAACCTCGCGCCGGACGAAATCATTACCGGGGCAACGCTAACCTACGAAAATATCTGGAACTGGAGAAAAGAAAAAAATAATCTGTACACCACGCTGTTGGATAATCCAAGAACCGGAGTAGTTACGTATCTTGATTATCAGGGCGGCGGAAATAATTTCGCAGGTCAGGGAACTTTTGCAGGCGACTGGTCCGATTTGTACGGCGGATATCCTCGGAATTTCGATTTGGTTTACGATTTCGAAGAGCTTGGTTTGTTAGATGTTTTAAACGAATATATAAACACACCGCCTTCGAGCAGCAGAAGAGCTAATTTCGGATTCGGCATAGACCCGGATTGTCACTATTACAATGACGGAATAAAATTTGTCATAACGACGACCGTTATCCCCGAGCCGGCGACGATTGCTATTTTAGGATTGGGCGTAATCTTCCTGATTAGACGCAGAAAATAAACACATATTTTATGACTACAAAAGGCCGGACTATCCCGGCCTTTTTTATGCGCTACGCTTCTTATATTAACTTTTTATCTCTGTGACGAGTTTAAAAGCGATGCACTAAATAATTTTAAGATTTACGCAAAGATACCTATTCTATATACTTACGGTCTGTGTTGTTTTGTTAAAGGAAAGATTATGGCAAGAGAATTTAATATATACTGCGATGAAAGCTGTCATTTGGAAAATGATGGTCTCAAAGCAATGGCTTTAGGGGCAGTTTGCTGCCCTTTAGAAAAAACGCGGAATATTGCAAATAAAATACGCCAGCTAAAAATTAAACATCACCTTTCAAAAAAATTTGAAGTTAAATGGACAAAAGTATCTCCTGCAAAAATCGCTTTCTACGCAGATCTCATTGAATACTTTTTTAACGAAGATAATCTAACTTTTCGCGTGTTAGTTGTGCCTGATAAATCAAAACTACAACATTCGCTTCATTGTCAGACACATGATGAGTGGTATTATAAAATGTATTTCTCTTTATTGAAAGTAATTCTTGAACCCCACAGTAAATATAGAATCTATCTTGATATCAAAGACACTCACGGTAAAACCAAGGTAGATAAATTACAGGAAGTTATTTGTAACAGTCTGTATGATTTCAACAGGGAGATCGTCGAAAAAATTCAACCAGTTCATTCGCATGAAGTTGAGCAGATTCAACTGACCGATTTACTGACAGCAGCGGTCGTATACGCAAACAGAGAACTGGATACAAGCCCAGCAAAAACAATTTTAGTAAACCTCATTAAGAAACGTAGCGGGTATTCTCTTTTGCAGAACACACTGTTGCGTGAAAAGAAATTTAATATATTTGTCTGGCAAGCTCAAGGGGAGATTAATGAATAGCTTACCCGAATGGCTTCCCACCTTGATATTGTTAGAAGATTTCGATGGCAACTGGGATAGATACATAAATGAAGTGTTTTCAATTTTTTATCAAGATTTTATTGAGACACAACCAAAATTTCGCGGGCAATGGGTAAGATGTAGACGAGATCTTATAAATGGAAAGGAAGCCGGTTTTTGGCATTGCACATCTGAAGGTGCTGATGAAATAAATCGAACTCCTGACTTAAGAAGATGCGAAAGAATACGATGGGTAAGAGCAATAATTGAGCATCAGGACAGTGGCGTTGTTGAAACTTGGCAATCCCTGAGAAAGGGAGAAAAAAGATATTTACTTTGGTTTAATGAAGAATTCCTGATTGTCCTTTCTGAGCGACAGCGAAAAAGAGATGGTTTTCAGTACATACAGCTAATAACAGCTTATTGTACAGAGGAAGAACATCGTAAACGAAGCCTGCGACGTGAAAGAGATGTCTTTAGAATGTCCCAAAACGGCTGACGCCGCCCTTTTAAGGGGACGGCGTCGGTACTCCTTCTACACATGGTAGATGAGCTACTTGTATTATCGTTAATAATAATAAATAAATCAAGCAAAATCGTAACTATTTTCTGTAAAGTCTTATAAAAACTAAGGTTGAAACGGAAAATATTTATAATTTTATTTCCGTGACGAGTTTTCGGGTTTCGGGGGATTGGAGGATTTGGGCCTGCTTGAAGGCTTCGGCGGCTTGGGGGTTTTGTGTTTTGAAAAGCTCTCCGCCCTGAATCACTTCCTTCAAAGCCTGAGATTTCACTTTGGCATCGTTTAAAAACCGCACAAACCTCACCCCGAACGCACCGCCCGCCAAGGCCGCGATACCGATAGCCAAATCGAATAGCGAATCAGCAGCTGTGAAAAAATCGGATATTTGCGGTCTTTGGCCGGATTGCCGGAGAGAGCTTGCGGCTAAATCAAAATTGGCTCGACTAAGAACCTCTTCGATTGAATCAGAATCGGGAATCTCTTTGGGCAAACCGAAATAAGCTGTAAAAGATTTGCTTTGAAGATTCGACAGGTTTGTAAGATTTTGAAGTTCAGCGGAAGTATTTTCGGTCTTCGCGGTATCGGCTGCTAATTTTGTTGTTCGCTGATGAAGATACGCGTTTTGCTTTTGGATTTCGGTCGGTGCGAATCGAAAAGCCTCACAGCCGGTTAAAAAAATACTGAGAACGGTAACGATGAAGAATAACAGAATTATAAAGCTGTCATTGCGAGGAGTGAAACGACGAAGCAATCCTTGTTTTCCTTTTAAGAAAAGAGATTGCTTGGCTGCGCTCGCAATGACAAATAATTTTTTTAGAGATTGAAATGAAGGTTTCATTGATTTTGTCCTTTCAAAAGAGAGTTGCAGGTTTATTGATGTCATTCTGAGCGATAGCGAAGAATCTCTAACGCATAGAATCCTGTTAAGTCCTGCCAATCGGCACATTCTAAACCACAAAGATTCTTCGGCTCCGCCTCAGAATGACAGTGTCGTTTCTTGACGCTTGCAATAGATTTGTCATTCTGAGCGATAGCGAAGAATCTCTAACGCATAGAATCCTGTTAAGTACTGCCAATCGGCACATTCTAAGACGCAAAGATTCTTCGGCTCCGCCTCAGAATAACAGGGTTATTTATTACAATCCGATTTTGCGTATGAATTTTCGAGCGTGCAGATGCGATGTTCGCAGGAAATCATCTTATACGAAAGATTCTGTAGGCTGTCTTGAAATTCCTTTTGCGTCTGCAGCAGCCGCGTTACATCGTATTGAAGCAAATCAAGCTGCCGCTGAAGATTTAACCAGCTTGTGATAATCAGCGAGGCAAGCAGAATAAGCTGAACCACCACAGAAAGATTAATCTGCCGGCTGAAGGTCCATGATTTATCGTTTCGTTTTTTCATAGCGTCACCCTATCATCTGCATATAACAAATTTCATAATCAACCAGCCATCCGCGATTTACTGCCCTGCGGTTTTTAAATTTCAGCGAGTCAATACAGACATTCTCGAACCGCCTTCCGTCCGCCGCCGTCAGGGTATAAGGATAGCCGTCCATATAATCCTTAATCGAGTTGAGCTTTTCATCGAGCTGCCCGATGCTTTTCGCGCTAAGAGTTCCGTTTTGCTTAATCCGCCGATACAGTCTTGCGACATCGAGGCCGCCGTCCTTGCCGAAAAGATTTTTCCCGTTCAGTGCCGTCTGCATTTGGATACTCCTTAATCTCTGACAAGCCGAACAGACCCGCCGAGGCTTGTCCGCTCAATCGTTCCGTCGGAATTTTTGTCGATGCTAAGCCTTAATCGGCTTCGAGATTCTTTGAAACAATCTTTGTAATATTTGCTCTTCGCCCAAAGCTGCTCGCTGTTTTCTTTTCCGGCGAGCGTCGCGTAAACAGTGGAAATCACCGAAAAAACCGAAGCCTGCCTTAAAACGGCCCTATCGAAAATATCGCTTATCTCGAATCGGCTTGCCGGAGAACCGGGCCGAATTCCGAAATATTCGGTCAAAGCAAACGCTGCGATGTTCGCCTGCGGCGCTAATGTGCTGATTCTGAAAGAAATATTATCAGTCGCCGGCAGCCCGACAGGATTGTCCTGATAATCGGCTCGAATCACCGAAATGCAAAGCTCGGCAGCGGAGTTTACGGATACTATTTCGAAAACACCTTCGAGTTTTTCATCGGAACTTTTCAGATAAACCACGTGTCCCGGTAAAACGCCTACCGTGATAAAATCGGCTTGTTCCACCGTAAAAATCGTACCGCTGACCGAACCGCCGGAACCCTGAATGAGAATCTGGTCTTTGAAATGCATCTCACCGAAAAGAATCGGTTCGTATTTGAGAATATCGGAATCGTTAGAAAATTTAATCATATAAAAACCTCGCTGTTATAAAAAGGACAGCCGAATCACAGCGGCTGTCCCCGATTAATCCTTCGCTTAGCTCACAGCCAAATCACGAATCAAACCGTGGGCGGCTTGGTTCTTTAATTCCAGAGTATATTCACCGATAAGCTCACCGCACTCGTAATCACCTGCGCTTGCCAAAGGCTTGAAGTGGAAACTTCGGCCTGCCAGAGGCAAGACGCTGATTCTCGACGAATCGAGCAGCAGCACAGCGTCCCGCGGCATCTGGCGGCTGGTAACAATCCTGCAGATTCCGAAATCGCTCTGATAAATACTGACCATATTTGTCAGCTTGGTGTCGGACGGACCGTAGCTGCGGCTGTCTGCGAGGAATGAATTAATTTTTCTTTTCTGACTGCCCCCGACTAAAATCAAATCGACATTGGCGCTGCTGTTTTCCCAGATGCGCCGAAGCATCAGATTTATCGTTTCTTCGTCGAGATTCCCGCCCGAAGGAAATTCCGAATCGCTCAGAGTCATCACATTAGTGCAAATATGCTGAATAATTCCTTTCATCGAACGTCTCGAGCTGTAGCCGCCCTGAGGATTACAGGCAGGCTCACCGCCGTTGATAACTGTATTTTCCAAATCGCGAATAAGCTCGCGAAGCCGCTGCTGCTTTTGATAATCCATTTCGTCGGCGAGCCCGAGCTGGTTGGCAGCAACGTCTGTTCCGGAAACTTCGACCGCAGCGGTGAAAATCTGTGTATAGTTTCCGCATCTTTTTCGGTTCGTAAATCTCACAGCCGGCCTGTCCGAACCTTCGATTGCGGCGTTTCCGAGAATATTAACCGCTTGGCCGTTAGCGAGATCTTCCGGAGTCGTTCCGGCATAACCGCGAATAACCATTACAGTATTTCCATTTACCGAAGTTACTAACATCAGCTCGTGGCTGCCTTCGACCTGAATCTGGTCTCCGGCGCGGAATCGCGAACCGTTTGCAGCATCGAATTCGGTATCCGACGCGGGATTCTCGAAAGAATTATTGCAAATCATATCCTTATTCGCGAGCAGCTCATCTTCGAGCCATTCGTGATGAGTGCTGCTTGCTTGGCGAAGCGAGTCACCCAGAGCATCCAAAAGCGGAGTCTCGTAAGGCGAAATTATCCCGATTAAATCCGAAACATCTTCTGCGATTTCCGGCAAATCCACACCGGCTGAATAAGTTGCTTTACCTGTAAAAGGCATAGTAATTTCCTTTCTGTAAGTTTTATTAAATTTTCCATTGCGATTCCCGATACACAGCAACGACGGCTAGGGCGATTGAGATTGACAGACTCTTCGCTGCTCTCATAGTGACAACTGTCGACTTGTCATTCGGAACCAAGACGAGTCGGAATGAAGAATCTATGCTGCTAAGAATACGATACCCTTTATCCCGATTTATCGGGGTTAAGGTAACATCAATCGCTAATCACTAAATAAAATTTCTTCTTAGTTTTAGATACTGCTGCAAATCCGCAATACTTCCGCTCACCGAAGCCCTCTGAGCGGCGCGTTCGAGAACCGAAGCGTTCGAGTTTGTCCGGTCTCTGGCGCCGGCGGTCTTTTTCGCAGCAGCCTGTTCATCTATGTTTTGCTCCGCGAACAGATACGCTTTTTCCTGCTTCAGCTGCCGGACAACTTCTTGCGGCTCGGCGTCGGTCAGGCCGCTGATTCTTTCTTTGGCTACCAGCAAAGCCGTCTCAATATCTCTTGCTCCTTCGCAAGCCAAAACACACAAAAGCTTCTGCTCCAGTGCGGTTTGATTGAGATTCTTTTCCAGATTCGCCGCTGCCTTCTGCGCTTGATTGAGCTGTTCGGTAAGCTCCTGTATTTTTTTCTCTGCGCTCTGCGCCCGTTTTCGATAACGGATTGACTCAGCCAGAGGAACTAATTTGGCGTTATCAGTCGATGCATTATCGAATTCGGTTTTGTCTTCTGACAATACGTTCGTTTCTTCGATTAAATTTTCCATAATTCTCCTATGCTTTTATAAATGAGGATTTCTCGCTGACAGACCGTCAGCCTGTTATGTAAAAAACGCGGTATTTTTTCCGGAAGGATTAGAAAATCACTGAAATGCTCTATGCTAAAATAAAGATTCGAATGGGGAAATCTTTAGCCGTTCGCGTCGCCGGATTCGAGGGTTTCCGCGGGGATACTCTGTTCGCACCATTCGTATAAATGCCTGTTGGTATCTTCGATAAGAGTCTTAATAAGCTTGAGATTGATTTTATCAGGCTCGCATCCTTCGACGAGTTTTTCAATGTAAGAAATAAGCATCGCACGCTCGCTGAAAAGATGATAATAATCTATAGCCTGACGAATAATCGTTTTAAGCTCCGTCATATTGCAAGGCTTGGGAACATATCGAAAAACCTGTCCCTGATTCAGCGCCTCCAGAACATTATCCGAGCAAGTATCACCCGAAAAAATCAGCCTTATAACACTGGGATGCTCGGCTTTGACAATACCAAGAAGCTCAAGCCCGGACATATCCGGCATATGTAAATCCGCGACGATAACATTAACATCGGTGTTTTCGAGAATATCCAGCGCCTCATCGCAGTTATCAGCAAAACGCATTTCATAAGGTTCGCCGATTAAAGCCCTCTGAATCGAGTTAAGCATGCTTTTATCGTCATCTACGAATAATACTGTTCTTGGCTTCATAGTAAATCCCCTTTTTCTTCTATTCGGCCTTAATATAAGAGGCCTTTAGAACTATAAGAACTTTGCCGCCTGAACGTCCGAAAACACATTCCATTTTCGCATTTCGGTACGTTTATCGGAACAGCTCCGGACAAATCCTGCGATTTCAACCGGAAAAAATATTAACTTGCCAAAGAATAACTTTTAACCGCTAAACAACACCGTGATATCCGAGCTCTTTGAGAACCTCGCCCGCCGGAACGCCGAGCTCTTTTTTGATTTGAGCTTCTTTGAGTTTTTCCATCGAATCTTCCGGAAGAGGATTCGGGAAAACCACCTCGATTTCCCGCTGCGATGCTTCGGTCGGGTAAATCCGGGCTTTGTCCAGAATAGATAAAATCATTTCAGAAATTCGCTTGATTCCCTGACCGTAAGTAAATCGCTTGCGTTCGTTTTTGCTCAGCATGCCCATCATCGTAAGTCTCAAAGCCACCGCACTGGTTAGGTTTCCCAGCTTATTTTTCAGAACACCCGCAACCACAGGCGTAACAGAACTGGCTTTGTCCATAGCTTCTCTGATTTCGGCTATGTGGGCATCTTCGCTAAGGTTCGACGAATCGCCGCCGAATTCCTCTATGCTCGCCTGCGGATTGTCCGTGCACCACATCCTTCCCGGCGAAATAGGACGATTCTCGAAACCCTCAATCCCCTTACCCAGATACATTTTGAAAGACTGAAAAGTGATTCTGTTCGCCCTGTCGCTTAATCGAGTGTTCAATTCATCTTGAAGCGGTATCAAAGGCTCGACGTCACTGATGCCTTCGTAGTAATAAGGCTGAGCGATATTCTGAATGTGAACGACCGGCAAAAATCCCCAAGGTAACTCGCCCTCGGATACAAGCTGCTTATCTTCGTAACGCTGCCAGTGATTCGGCGAGATTATCTCCGTAACAGCGACAGTATCGCGGCTGTCGGATGCGCGTTTATGCGAACCGGTCAGCCTCGATAAAAATGTGTTTTTCCTGTTTACCGAATTTTTCTTCTGAACGAAATGCTGAACGTAATACCTGATTTTACGGTAATCGGATTCTTCCAGAACAGGCAGTGCCCGCGGAGCCTCGATAAGCTCCAAATCGATTGCTTTGGCCATGTCGAGAACTTCCTCGAATGGCACAGGGGTGTGATTATTAAGGTGGGCCTGCCCAATCGAGCGGGCAGATATAATTTCGTCAGGCCTGACTATGCAATCGACAAAACCGTATACGCTTGCGAGCACAACCATGTCCTGAAAGAATCCGATTTGACCGTTTGCAGAGAATACCGCGTTGAGAATCGCCTCGATTTCAGCGCGTTTTTTCTCGTCGGAACAAAGCGAGACAAAACGAACCATCTTTCCGAAAAGAAAATCCATCGCCGCGTTTATCCGCCAAGCTATATCGTTTTCGATAACGACTTCTTTTCGGGAAATGTCACTAACCGCTTCACCGCCGAAAAACATACCGCCGCAATGATTCAGTCCGGTTATTCGGGCAGGAAGACCGTATTCCTGAGCTTGTATATAACATCGTCCCGATTCGTTTACTTTGCGTCCGGATGCACCAATCGAGGATGTCTCGACCGTCCGGTTGGTGTAATATTCCCAAAGCTTGTTAAAATGCCCCGCAATATCCGGCGATTTTTCCTCGACAAGCCAATCGAGAAAATCCGAGTTTAAATTTTGGTCATTGAATACTTCAATTTCAAAACCCATTTGAGCACCTCGTTTTGAGTATCGTGTTTTTACTTTTTAATTTTGACCTTAAATAGGCCTCTCTATAATTGGACGGATTTGCGTGTTTGATTGAAATTTTCACAATTTTTTCAAAAAAATAATCCGTAAGTCCTTGTAAAATAAGGACAAATTTTTTTCAAAAAAATTGTTTTTACCCCTGCGCTATTTGCGTGTTTGATTGATATTTTTCAAAATAAAAATAATTCTTCGAAATTCGACCCCCTTGGCACGCCATTTGCAAATACCCAGCCAGATTTATCGGAACGAAGTATCTCTAATGCATAGAACCCTGCTAAGTCCTGATAATCGGCATATTCTAAGACACAAAGATTCTTCGTTCCACTCAGAATGACAGAGTTGATGCTAAGCGTTTGTACCGACTTACCCTCTGAGGCTTGATGCCGGATTGTCATTCTGAATCCCGACCTGTCGGGATGAAGAATCTTTAACCTATAGAATCTTACTCAAATCATCCCAATCAGGATTGTTTTGGTTTATAAGGTCGATTTTCTTTTGCCTTAGCCATCCCTTTATAGACTTCTCTCTGGCTATAGCAGAATAGACATCGCCGAATATTTCGAAATGAACCAATTTGTTGATATTATATTTTGCGGTGAAACCCCGGCAAACCTTTGTTTTATGCTGGTGCGTTCTGACTTTTAGATTATTAGTAACACCGGTATAAAGCGTACCGGAGTAATTTGTCATTATATAAACATAATACTGCTTGTCGGCCATAGCTTAAATTCTCACTTTACAATATTCTAAAGTCAAGAGATTCTTCACTTCGCTGCGCTGCGTTCAGAATGACAGGGTCGCGGCTTGGCGTTTGCACTGGATTTGTCACTCTGAGTCCCGATTTGCTTCATCCCGATGTCGTCAGTTGTATCGGGATATCGGGACGAAGAGTCTCTAACGCATAGAATTCTGCTGTGATGCTCGCAATTATAACTTGTTTTAAGCAGCAAAGATTCTTCACTTCGCTCCGCTCGTTCAGAATGACAGTGTCGATACTCAGACTTGTCACTCTGAGCGATAGCGAAGAGT
>Ga0265293_10013961_pt1 | contig 10297 bp, 10 predicted proteins | sample Munlanlewell138R_FD_192505 | JGI IMG/M metagenome (GOLD analysis project Ga0265293, IMG submission 192505) | Leachate microbial communities from a municipal landfill in Southern Ontario, Canada - Leachate well 138R | ecosystem: Engineered > Solid waste > Landfill > Unclassified | place: Canada...
GATGATGAGGCGGCCATCACCGAGTTGGTGAAACTGAAGGGGATCGGACGGTGGACAGCCGAGATGATCCTCCTCTTCGGTCTCTTGAGACCAGATGTCGTCAGCTTCGGTGATTTGGCCATCATCCGGGGGATGAAGTTCCTCTATGGGTTGGAGGAGGTGGACAGAGAGAGCTTCCATCGCTATCGCAGTCTGTACTCACCCTATGGCAGTGCGGCAAGCCTCTATCTCTGGGCGGTATCGAAGCTGGACCCTGCTCAGGTCCCCATGCTCGGGAGGTAGCGTCCGACAGCTGCCCCACCCCTCTCTTTGATTTGGTAGAGGGCGATGTCGGCACGCCGGAAGAGGCTATCATACTCATCCCCCGTCTCCACGGGGGCAACACCGACACTGACACTGAAGGGAGCCTTGATCCGCTGTTGGAAGGTCGGGTTGATGAGGTTGCATTGATCGAGTACCGATTCTGCTGAGTCTCCGGCAGGGACATAGACACAAAACTCATCGCCACCGACTCTGCCGATGATGGTATCGTCGCCGAAGATGCTCACCAGACTCTCTCCAAGGTTCTTGAGGAAGCGGTCGCCGGCGAGGTGTCCGTAGGTGTCATTGACCTGCTTGAATTTGTCGCAGTCCATCAAGACCAGAAAGTCGAGGCGACCACGAGGCCTGGTTGCCAACACGCCCTCGATCTCCTCTCTCACCGCCACTTGGTTGAGCAAACCGGTCAGCCCATCGGTCACCACCTTGGTGCGCAGGTCTGCCTTCTCCCGCTCATCCTCGCTGATATCGGAGAGTTTGCCTAAGTATGACTCCACCCGCTTCAGCGAGTCGGAGACCTTGGCGATGGAGAGGCGAAAGGTCCTCAGTGACCCATCGCCGACCGTCAGGTCCACCACCGAGGAGAACGTTGACTCCTCTACCCGCTCCATGACGCTGGCAAGTGCCTCCATCGCCTTCTCTTGGCGCAGCATCGAAGCGAAGAGCGCAATCGTCTGGGGAGCGAGGACAACCCTTCGGCTGCGTGGCTCATACTCGAAGAGGTACTCGTGACTGATCTCAAAGAGCGCCTCGTAGCGGCGGTTCTGCCGCCTCAACTGCGCCGCAGACTGGATGGTGGTTGCTGAAAGGAATACGAGGACCACGATCAAGAGGAAGCTGATGAGCAGGATGGGTACCCCGTACTGCTCCATGATCATCCTGATTGTGATGGTTCGTTCAACCTGACTCGCCTCATCGAGGATCAATGCTTGCATCTGGCTGTCGGTGATCGAGGCAAGGCCCTTGTTGATGATCGAGAGGAGGATCGGATCATCGGTATAGAGCGCAACAGAGTAGCGGCGCTCCTCCATCCCCTGGGGGACAGTGACGAGGTTGCGATACCCCTTCTTCAGCGTGAGGTAGGCGATGGAGTACGCATTGGCGTAGCCGTAGTCCGCCAAACCCCGCTCCACCGCATCGATGGCATACTCGCGGTTCCCATAGTACAACACCCGGCTCTCGTCGATACCGACGGGCAGCACTCCACCGCCCACGGCGGCATAGCGTTTGTCGTGCAGGTCTTCGCCTGAAACGCTCTTGTTCATGAAGAGCACCGTCTCGGTGACCAGGTATGGGGTGCTCAACACCATGCCCGGCTGGATGTAGTTTGGTGAGATGAGGGGAAAGAGGTCCGAGCCGGAGGCAAAGACAGACGCTTGGTCGCTGTGGATATGGTAGTCGACCTTCAAGCCGGTACGCAGGGCCACCTCATCGAGAACCCGCACCCCGATTCCCTGGGCCTGCCCCTTGGTGCTGACGTAGACCAGCGGTGCGGCGCCATCGGTGATGCCGACGCGCAGCGGCGGGGAGTCATCGACGTAGGCCTGCTCTTCGTCGCTCAGGTCCACCGTTGCGATCCGTTGGACGGGGGTCTGTGGATTGCCCAAGGCGTGGGGGACAAGCGGCGAGCAGGAGAGAAAGATCAACGAGAGTGCAAAGGCGGCCAACCCGGCGACAAGCCGGGTCGGCCTTCCTGCGTTTCCTATCTGCGCTCTCCTCATCGACATGCTCATTGCCATCTATGGGGGAAATTGTACCGTACATCAGCCATAAATCCAACACTCACACGGTGTCTCACTGCTGCAGCCTCACGTGGGCGGTCAATCGACGATGATCGTGACACGTTTTTGGGGCCGTCCGTCACTGATCTCGCTGATCCCATTGAACCACGCTTCAGTGCAGGCCCAGATGAACGCTTCATCATTGATGGGGTAGCCTGATGCTGAGCCCAACACGCAGTCGACCAGGCACTTTGGACAGTGCAGGGTGCGGGCAAGCGGCTCACGCTCCGTTGCCCACAGGAGGTGCTCTTCATCATGAGCATCGAAGTGGTAGCCGCAGTAGAAACAGCGGCACTGTGTGCTCTCCATGATCTGATCCTCATTGGCAAAGGTGGCCTGATGGGCCTCTTTGAGGTAGTGGTCAGGGTACTGGCGCTCAAACTTCGGCTGTTCCTCTGCTCGATTCGCTGCGTTTTGATCTCTTTCCATAAAAAAATCCTCCCGGTGAGATGGATAGGCACAAAGCCTTGCTGCACCATGTGCAGTGTTCACCAGAAGGGGGTCTCAATGGACTGTGCCTCTACAGTACCGCTGCGGGCCATAAAAGGCAAGAAAAACACCGGCTCTTGGAAATCTTTGGTATACTGGAGCAGTGAAACCGATCGTCTGCATCGCCATGGACAATGTCCCGGTGGATTTCAAGAGCGGCATCGAGCGCCTGTGCCTGCTCTTCCTCAACCCACCGGATAACCACGGCATCCGGTTCATCCTCAGCGACATTGCGTCTAAAATCGAGTGGCACAGGGCCACCCACGATGAGCATCTATGGCGATTGATCACCACCAAGGAGAGACCATGACCCGATCACGATTGTTGGAGCAGAGAGCAGTAGTTGGAACGATGATTCGCCTGGTACGCACCCCCGCCATCGTATTGGTGGCCAAGGAGGCGGGCCTCGACTTCGTCATGTTCGATATGGAGCATGGGCCCATCGGCTTTGAGACGGTCAGCGACGCCGCCTCGATGGCCCGCGCGGCGGGCATCGATTGCTTCGTCCGGGTCCCCGAGCTGACCAAGGGGTACGTGAGCCGTGCGCTGGACTGCGGGGTGACCGGCATCATGGTGCCGATGATCAAGAACGGAGAGGAGGCACGCGCCTTCGCCCGGTGGGCCCGGTACCAGCCGATCGGGAAGAGGGGCATCGGTGGATGGGGAGCACACACCGACTACCGTGATGCTTCCTGCCTGGGTGAGGCGTTTTTCTCCCAGACAAATGCCAGCATCCTCACCATCGCCCAAATCGAGGTGGCCGAGGCCATCGAGGCGATCGACGAGATTGCTCAGGTGGAGGGCATCGATGCACTGCTCGTCGGACCGGCCGACCTCTCCGCCTCCCTGGCAGTCAGCGGACAGTTCAACCACCCCTTGATGGATGATGCCATCGCAAGAGTTGCCGATGCAGCGCGACGCCACCAGAAGGTCTTCGGCATCCACAGCGGCGAGGCGCTCTTGAAGAAGTGGATTCTATCAGGGTGCACCCTTCGGATGAACTCGATGGACATCACGCTGCTGAGTGAGGGGATGCGGGCGATCACCACCCTCAGAGGCGAGGAGTAGCTTTCTCGGTGGGCCAGTGTCGCCCACCCCTTTTCTTCTGTGGTGTTTTGGGCGATACTACCGTAACGAATCGGAGGCTTCACCATGGTACATACGCCACACACCCTCATCACGTGCATCATCAACCACGGCTTGGCCGACGAGGTCATGGCTGCGGCGCGAGGAGCGGGTGCGACCGGCGGGACAATCCTCTCGGCGCGGGGCACCAGCACCGAGGAGGACGCCAAGTTCTTCGGCTATACCCTCGTGCCCGAGAAAGAGATGCTGCTCATCCTCGTCTCTGCCGAGCTGGCTCAAACGGTATTGGAGGCGATCAGGGCCTTGCCCCCCCTCTCAGAGCCGGGGATCGGCATCGTCTTCTGTGCTGATGTCGAGCGGTTTGTCTCCTTCGGCAAGCCCACTTACCAGTGACGCGGCTCTCCGCTTGAGGAGCGGACGATCAGGCGCGTCTGGTACTCGATGCGAATCACCGCAGAGTTCTCCAGTGCGCGGCTCTGCTTGCCATCCATCTTGTCGCAGAGCAGGCGCAGCGCACTCTTGCCCCCTTGCACGATGAAGTGCTCGATGCTGGTAAGCGCCACCCCGTCGAATGCCGAGGGGTAGATGTTGTCGAAGCCGCAGACCGAGTAGTCGCCCGGGATGCTGAACCCGCTCTCCTTGATGCCATCTATGACCCCGTACGCCACCATATCGTTGATGGCCACCATTGCCGTCACCCCAGGATCCTTGGCGATGCACTCCTTGGCCAGCGAGCGACCGGTTCGGTGTTCGATGTCGACGGTGTTCAACTCCGTCGATGAGGGGATCTCAGCGGTGAAGAGCGAGAGGGAGGCCGACTGTCCAAATCGATCGATCTGGGCCTTCAGGCCATCGTAGCGCCGTACCCGGGCACTATGTTCGCTGTTGAGACTGGTGGAGAGGTAGGCAATCTTGCGGTGGCCGAGCTCCAAGAGGTGGCGGGCCACCAATACCCCGGCATTGAAGTTGTTCACATCAACGGTATCGAGCCCCACTTCGTTCTGCTTGTCCCCCACCGCCACCACCGGCACCGTCTCGTTCAGCTGACGCACCAGGTCGGGCTGCTGGGGGATCATGGCGAAGATCACCCCGCCGACCATCGGGTCCTTGGCAAACTCGCAGGCGCTCCGCTCCTTCTCAACGTCCCAGTAGGTGGTGAAGACCACCGTCTCCAAGCCTTGCTCCTTCGCCTCCATCTCCATGCCCTGGATGATGGTGGCAAAGTATGGGTTGATGACCGAAGGGCAGACGATGAGCACGATGTTACGGTTCCGCTTGGGGGCCTTCAGCTGGTAGCCAAGCTCCCGACACGCGGTGTGCACCCGATCGATGGTCTCGTCACTGAAGCGCGAGAGACTCTTGCCGGCAAGAATCATCGAGACACTTGCTGTCGAGACTCCTACATGCTTTGCAATTTCTCGTTGTGTTATTCGTCTCTTGAGCATTCTGGGCATCGTGGTCCATCGAATAGTATTCATCCAGCCCAAGGCCACAGCGTGGACGTGTACACTGCCCACACCCACCATGGCACTCCCAGACTCGATGAACCTGCCGCCATCATACCATACCTGACAGCGCTCTGGAAGATTCAATTATGACATACCCTACACCACTTGGGGCGCAGGGGGGAGGGTACCGTGTGCCGGTCGACACCCGCGGCCCTCCCATGGGGCGGTCAATCCAACAACTGTCGAAGCCGTCGTGGATGGTGGGTCGTGATGGAGAAGACACCGTGGCTCGCCATCTGTTGCATATCGCGTTCATCATCGACCGTCCACACCGAAACCGGGATGAAGCGTTTCTTGGCATGGAGGACGAGCTGCTCGCTGCTCATCGTGTATTCGATGTTGATCCCACACGATCCAACCTCGATCACCTGCTGACAGAGGGTGTGCACGAAGGCAGTATATTGCCCTGCATCCACGATGAGGGGGTCATGGTAGGCATTGAGCAGCACCTGCACCCCAACCAATGAGTCGATGACCTCTTTGGCCCGATCATAGCCACACCCTGAGATGATGATCGAATCCTTGAGGCCATTGACTTCGACCAGACGCTTGATATACCCAACGCTGCCGGTATCCTTCATGTCAAGGTTCAGGATGCGATCCCGCTCACTGACCAGCTCCATCACCGACTCCAGTGACGTGAGCTCTACTCCGGTACGGTGTGCATACGCCACAATCTCAGTGTACGTGTGGTCAGAGAGGACGATGGGCGGTTCACCGGTTCCCTGAAGGCTCGGGTCATGGTGGAGTATGGGTACCCCGTCACGCGAACTCCTGATATCGATCTCGACAATATCCGCGTTGGCCTGCAACCCGGCCATCACCGAAGCGAGGCTGTTCTTTTTGCTGCCTTCACACCCGCTGTGTGCGGTGACCAATGGATTGCGTCCCTCACCCATGTTCTCCACCTCCTACTTCAGGCTCATCGAAAACCCTTCGGTCTGTTTTTTGTACACCACATTGGAGAAGATCAGGATCGGCAACGAGGCGAAGAGCCCGATGGCCATGAGTTCGCCCCACTGTGTGGTGTACTCGCCGATATAGCGGGAGATGACCACCGGGAGGGTGAGCAGCCTGGGGCTGCGCACAAAGAGCAGCGCGAAGAGAAACTCGTTCCAGGCAAGGATCAGTGCAAAGATCGAGGTTGCGATGATTCCTGAACGTACCAAGGGAGCGACGATGGAGACCAAGACCCGCATGGGGCTTGCCCCATCGATCCGCGCCGCCTCCTCATACTCTTTGGGCAGGGTCTTGAGAAAGCCGTAGATGATCCAGATGGAGTATGGCAACGTATATATCTGGAAGGAGATGATGAGGCCGGCGAGCGTATTGATGAGGCCGATCCCATTGAAGAGCGTGAATAGCGGCACCGCAAGGACAATGGGGGGGAGGATCCGCACCACCAGCACCCAAATGAGGAAGAGCCGGTTTATGTGCAACGGAAATCGGTAGCGGGCCAACGCATACGAAGCGAGGAACGCAAGGACAATCGATGTCAATGTGGCCGAGACCGCCACGATCACCGAGTTTGAGAAGTTCTTCCACAACCCCGAGCCCAAGACAGAGCGGTAGTTGGCCAGCGTGGGGGTACGGGGGAAGAAGCTCGGGATGGGGTCGATCACCTCCCGGGGGTTCTTCAGCGAGGTGTTGACCATCCAATAGATGGGGACGATGATCACCGCCAGCACGAGAGTGACCATGAGGATGAAGATTGTGTTGTACAGAATCTTTTTGAACCGATACATCTACTCCTCCTCGCCGAGCAACCTGCGCACATAGAAGAGCGCCAAAAAAGCGACTCCCACGAGCGTGATCACCGATGCGGCGCTCGCACGCCCAAAGTTGAAGAATTTGAACCCTTCCCGATAGATGAAGAACGAAAGGGTCTGGGTCGCATTCGCCGGCCCGCCGCCGGTGAGGGCGTAGACCTTGTCAAAGAGTCGGAAGGTATCGAGGGTGCGCAGCATGAGCACCAGGAGAATTTGGTTGCGCAGGATCGGCAAGGTGACCTTCACAGCGATCTGACCACTGCGGGCGCCATCGATCTGGGCTGCCTCGAAGATCTCGGAGGGGATCGAACCCATGCCGGCCTGGATGATGAGAAACGCAAAGGGGGTCCACTGCCAGAGGTCGACGAGAATGATCGAGGCAAGGGCGACCCGCTGATCGGTCAACCACCCCACCCGCTGCATCCCCAACGTCGTAAGTACATGGTTGAAGAGGCCGATCTCGTAGTGGTAGAAGATCTGCCAGACGGCGCAGATGACCATGGTGGAGATGATCATCGGGAAAATCACGATCAAGGACGCTACCCGTTTGCCCAAAAACTGTCGCTTCAGGAGAAATGCGAGGGCGACTCCCAGCACGACCTCACTGAAGCTTGCCACCAGCGTGAAGACCAGCGTGTTGATCAGCGAGCGTTGGAAGAGCTCTTCTCCCACAATGTGGATATAGTTGCCAAGCCCAACGAACGTCCTGGTATTCACCACGAAGCTGTACCGGAAGAACGAATCGTAGAGAATCGTAACCATCGGATAGGTGGTGAGCAAGAGGATGATCAAGAGTGCTGGGGCGAACACGATATAAAAGAAGGAACTGTAGACAGCCCGTTCCCTGTTTCTCATAGTGGTAACACGTCCTTTGTCTTGATGGATTCGGCTTCGGAGCCGCTGACGGCCCCGAAGCCAAGATAATCGTTATCGCTCAATGATCTCAGTGACGCGTCTCTGGATCTGCTCCAAAGCCGCCTTGGCGGTAAGGTTGCCCACAAGGGCCCGCTGCAGGTAATCACCGAAGACCGACTCGATCTCCGCCCAATAGTTGGTCCTGGGGCGGATCGATCCGCTGATCTGTCCATCAAGCTGGGCAGGATACCACGGGTACATCGCCACCAGAGAGGAGATCTTGTGGACGCTATGACGCGTCGGTGGTACGCCGTTCTTCTCAGAGATCATCGCCTGCGTCTCTGCGCTGGTGAGGTGCAGCAAGAAGTCAAATGCCGCATCGATGTTCTTCGAATCCTTTGGAATGGCAACCATCCAAGCCCCGATCATCGAGGAGGACCTCTTCACCTCTCCCGGATGGGCGGCGATCTTCACCTTGCCTACGACGTTGGAGAGCTCGGGGTTCTCAAGGTTGCCGATCCAGCCGGGCCACACTTCGATTGCAATCGCCCCTACCCCTGAGAGCAGTGCATCACTGACCTGCGTCGCCTGGTACGCCGTCACACCCTGGGGGGCATACTTGGCCAGCTCGAGGAAGTACTCCAACGCATTGAGTGCTTCGGGGGTGTCGAACGCAGGCTTGCCGTCCTTGAGAATGTCAGCACCGAATGCCCAATAGATCGGCAAAAATCCGGTGACGATGGGGTTGCCCTGCACTCCTCTAAAGAGGATGGGCGCCATCCCCGGCTCATTGGCCTTGATCTTCTTCGCCACGTCAAGAACCTGACTCCACGTGTCAAACTTCTCGATGCCGTACTTGCGACTTACATCCTGACGGTAGGCAAAGAGTGCAACGTTTCCCACATGAGGCAGCGCATAGAGGGGGCCGTTGGGATAGGGGTACCGGCCGATGTTCACCATGTTCTCCACCAAGTCAGGGTCGATTGCAACGCCCTTCTTCCGATAGAGGGCATCCAGGTCAGCAAGCCAACCAGCTTCCTGAAGTTGCGTGAGGAAGGGATCGTCGATGAGGATCACATCGAAGGCACCGGTTCCACCACGAAGCTCGATCACCGATTGCTCCATCAGTTCGCTGCCGGAGAGCTTGAGCAACTCAAAACGGACATTGGGGTTCTTTGCCGTGTAGCTTTGGATGGCCAACTCCATCGCATCCCCATACGCGCCATCCCTTCCGGCAATGGTCAATGTGGTGACATCCTCACTCACCCCGCGTGCAAACAGGGCCATGGGGATAAGCAGCAGGACAATCACCATTGTCATACTCATTCGTTTCATACAGGACCTCCTTTCGGTTCTGGGTGACCCTACCATACCATGTTCATGATTACCAATAAAGAATTTGTACGAATCTCCTTGTGAGTTCAAATGAGGATATTTGCCTAAAATAGTATAATTGCTTGTTTACGCATAATTGCTTGAATCATCATATTTGCCTTGATGTGAGCCTGTGTTACAATCGGGCCATGCGTATACCAACCACAGAGGGCCCACGTCCTCAACGCCTGAAGAGAAAGGACCTGGCGATGGGTATTCTCTACAAGTTCTCCGAGTTGTACGAATCGAGCGATGCCCAGTCGATCAACGACATCACCATCCCCATCGACCAGGTGAGAATCCATCTGAAGGAACGGTTTGGTGTCGATTACACCAGCAACCAATGGGTGTTCACCCAGCTGAAGCGCTATGAGGATGAGATTGGATCAAAACTCTTCAAAAAGACAGCGGCCAAGAGCTCCAATGAGTTCGACCTGGGCCTCTGTTCCGACATGATCGAGTTTACCCAGAAGCTCCACCTGCATGTACCGCAGAAGATAAAGACTGCCAACGGGGTCTTCGACAAGATTCATATCTCTTCAGGCGGAGAGCGAGCGACCAGTATCTGCCTTGGGGCGGGGAGCACCATCTATTACCTCGCCCAGATCTTCATAGACCACATGGAGGAGCTGAACACCACATACCGTCTCTACTCCCACAACGCCGGGATCCTCTCCCAGTTCTACAGCCAACAGATCAACCTCGACCGAATCCAGATCATCAGTGCAGGAGGGGAGCTCGACCCGATCACCAAGACCCTGGTGGGAGATCCTCGGCACATCTTTGCCACCAAAACCTTCGATTTCATCGTCCAAGGCACCTCAATGATCCACGACGGAAAGCTGTACATCGAGTCAGCCACCGAACGGAAGGTCAAATCGGCCCTGCTCCATGACCACCATGGGTGCAAGATTCTAGTCTTGACCAAACATGAGTTCCAGGACGAACCGCCCAAGGCAATCGAACCATACGGGCATATCACCGACTACGACTATGTCGTGGTCCCGAGGAGGATCGGCAACAACAAGAAGCAATACGACCTGCGCTTTGAGCAGTGCCTCGACCTCCTCGAACCGGAGATCATGAATTGGAACTACTCGATCTACCACATCAAGGG
>Ga0265293_10013962_pt1 | contig 10297 bp, 3 predicted proteins | sample Munlanlewell138R_FD_192505 | JGI IMG/M metagenome (GOLD analysis project Ga0265293, IMG submission 192505) | Leachate microbial communities from a municipal landfill in Southern Ontario, Canada - Leachate well 138R | ecosystem: Engineered > Solid waste > Landfill > Unclassified | place: Canada...
GGTGCCTGCACATAAGGATCGGGGCTGAGGAATTGGGCTACCACAGGATCGTACATTCTTCCCTCCATGTTTATCAGGTTAAAGGAATCCAAATGTTGGTGCATGGTAAATCCACGGTCTATTAAATGGACAGTGTTGTCTTTTTGTTGCCAGTTTTGATAATTTCTGCGGTTGCCCCAGGCATCGAAGCTCATGCTATCCACCACATTGCCATAGCGGTCAGTAATTAAATCCACACTGCCCAAATGGTCGGTAAGGAGGCAAGCGGTATAGGATGAATAATATGGATAAGGGTTTATATCTTTATTCCGACTATGCATGATGCTATTTTTTTTGCAAATGTACATAAAATTGGCTAATTACACACAGACAGATAAAAATTTATCGCTAAATTTATAGAGGAAAATACAATTTATATTTAAATAGTCTAATTAATTCAAAACTTTTTCATTCTGAAAAATCAAGGTAGTCAGGGGGTGAATCCAAATCACCCCCTGACTTAATTAAAAATTACGAATTACGTAAATTTAAGGAGTAAATTTAAATAAAAAAGGACATAAGAGACAACAACGACAGAAACGATTGCTCGGTCGTGAATGCTTATAATCTGCAACAATCCGTGGAAATCCGTGGGCAAAAATTGGCAGGTCGCAAGATAAAAGAAAAGAAGCAATTAAACCTCAGCGGTAAAAAATCTTTGTCAGAAAATCATCCTCTATAGATCAAGCCTAACTTCTGCCGGAAACTTCTACGTTGGGATCGATTTTTTTAATCAAGCCCTGCAACACCGTTCCCGGTCCTAATTCCACAAAGGAAGTAGCGCCGTCGGCAATCATATTTTTTACACTTTGTGTCCAAAGTACGGGCGAAGTTAATTGGTCCTTCACATTTTGTTTAATGCTAAGAACATTGGTAGAAGCTTGACCTGTGAAGTTCTGATAAATAGGACATATCGGTTTATGGAAAGGTAATTTATCGATGGCTTCGGCCAATTCAACACGGGCAGGATCCATGAAAGGCGAATGAAAAGCTCCACTGACTTTCAAAGGCAACACTCTTTTGGCTCCCTTTGCCATGAGTTTCTCGGTACAGAGTTCAATTCCTTTGGGAGAACCGGAAATCACAATTTGTCCGGGACAATTAAAATTGGCCGGGATAACAATTTCGTCAGTGATGGTTTTACATACTTCTATCACGCTATCCTCGTCTAATCCAAGCACCACTCCCATCGTTGAAGTCGCTTTATCGCAGGCTTTTTGCATGGCCATGGCCCGTTTCGACACCAAGAGTAAACCATTTTCAAACGACAAACATTGGTTGGCTACCAAGGCGGAGAACTCGCCCAAAGAATGACCGGCAACCATATCGGGTGTAAAGTCGTCGCCCAAGGTCTTGGCTAATATGACCGAATGCAAGAAAATGGCCGGTTGGGTTACTTTGGTCTGCTTTAGTTCTTCTTCCGTACCGGAAAACATAATATCCGTGATATTAAATCCCAATAAATGATTTGCTTTTTCAAAAAGTAGACGGGCCAATTCATTTTGAGTGTATAAATCCTTGCCCATTCCGATAAATTGTGCTCCCTGTCCGGGAAATACATATGCTTTCATAGATAATTTTTTTTATGTTTTTATATATTAATTATAAATGTATGGCTTCTCCATAAGCAGCTTCCACCGCTTCTTTCATGGCTTCCGACATGGTAGGATGCGGATGTATGGCCGAAACGATATCATGGGCTTTCATCCGGGATTTACGCAACACTACGGCTTCGCTTATCATTTCGGTAACATTGTCGCCTACCATATGACATCCTAACAACTCATCGGTTTTCGCATCGAATATTACTTTGACCATGCCATCCCTGTTACCGGCTGCACTGGCTTTGCCCGAGGCGGTAAAGGGGAATTTTCCGATTTTAATGTCATAACCTTCGGCCAATGCCTTGGCTTCGGTCATCCCTACCGATGCCACTTCGGGCGTTGTATAGGTACATCCGGGAATGTTTTTATAATCGACGGGACTTACTTCTTTGCCGGCAATTTTTTCTACACATACCACCGCCTCTTGCGAAGCAACGTGGGCTAATGCCGGTCCGTGGACGATATCGCCTATGGCATAAACACCTTCTACATTGGTTTTGTAATAGGCATCAACCACAATTTTACCCCTTTCCGTGGCTATGCCGGCTTCTTCCAAGCCGAGATTTTCCAGGTTCGTTTGAATGCCAACCGCCGATAATACCACGTCAACATCCATGTTGACAATATTCCCTTTTTTATCTTTGATGCTTACATGACAGGTATCTTCTTTCAGACTTACCGACTCTACATTGGCTTCCGTCATGATTTTCATACCTTGTTTGCGGAAAGCACGTTCCACTTGTTTGGAAATTTCTTCATCCTCCACGGGCAAAATCGTAGGCAGCAATTCAACCAAGGTTGTTTTAACGCCCAAACTATTATAAAAAAAGGCGAATTCACTTCCAATGGCTCCCGAGCCTACTACCAACATAGACTGAGGCAATGCAGGCAAAGTCAGGGCTTCGCGATAACCGATGATTCTTTTGCCATCCTGGGGAACATTGGGCAATACCCTCGAACGTGCTCCGGTGGCCAATATAATATGCTTTGCTTCGTAGGCAGTAGTCTCTCCATTGGCTTGAAGCACTTCCACTTTCTTATCGGCACGGACTTTGCCTTGCCCTTCGATGAGGTCGATGTTATTCTTTTTGAATAAATACTGTATGCCTTTACTCATGGATTCAGCCACCCCGCGGCTGCGTGCGACCATGGCTCCAAAATCAGCCTTCACCTCTCCTTCGCAAACAACACCGTAACTTTCGGCGTGCTTCAAATAGGAATATACTTGGGCCGATTTCATCAAGGCTTTGGTGGGAATGCATCCCCAGTTCAAACAAATGCCCCCTAATTCGGCTCTCTCAACAACAGCAGTCTTAAGCCCTAATTGGGAGGCTCGTATAGCTGCCACATACCCCCCGGGACCACTCCCTATTACAAGTAAATCATAGCTCGTCATATCCTACATTTTTTTTTTGCAAAAGTAGTCAATTTTTATGAATAAAACAGCATCCTATACCACTATATTCCTCTACTCGCTGTTTTTCTTTCCGATTATATAAGGTGAAAATGTTGTGTTTTTTGCTGTTAAATTTTTTTAACATTTTTTAGCTGTGTATTCCTATGCTTTTGTGTAAATTGCTTCTTGCATTATGTTTACATTATTTCATTTTTTTAAATTTTTTATACGTATAAATTTATTTCTATTTTATTGAATATTAATGTTATATTTTGTTTTTTGTATGATTTTTTTTTATACTTTTGAAGCGATTTTTTAAAAATCAAAACTAAGAAAACATGCGTTTAAATTACTATTAATCGCTACATTTATTTTTTTAAATTATACATCTGGACTAATCTTTTTAAGATTGTGCAATGTAAATTGATAATATTATAAAACATGAAAAGGGACACACTCCTTAGACACATAGAAACAGAGGTTTATTTCCTACCGATAAAAATCCTCTCAGGCATTATTTGCCGTTTAAAAACTGTTATTCGAGGGTTAGATTCCGAGAAAATTATTCTAAAATCAATAAAAATATATTACTATGAAAACATTAAGACTGACATTATGTATGTTATCCTTCCTTTCTATTACAAGCTTAGAAGCTCAACTGAGTGGAACCTACCGAGTGGGTAACGGAGGCGATTTTACCAGTTTAAGCCAAGCATACGATAGTTTACGCACGCACGGCATCAATGGAACTCTTTATTTATCCGTTATTTCCGATTTAACAGGCACCCAACGATTAAACGGAAGTGTTCCAGGAGCAAGTATAAGCAATCCTATCATCATCACCTCCTCTACCCATCATGCCGATAGTTTTACCATTGGAACTTCCGTTACATCTTCCTCCTATGCTTTGTTTTTAGATAATGGCGTGAGTCATGTTCATTTTAAGGACATTAGCATAGGTGAAACGACAAACAGCCTTCAAAAGTGCGGGGTGTATTTTGATCTCTGCAATGCATCTTACTCGAATATTGTCTTCAAAAATTGCAATATAAACACCTACATTGGTACGGGTTTACAAAACACCTATGCTGCCGTGCACTACAAAGGCACGAACAACTCTCCCTATTATGCCGACAACCTATGTTTTATTCATAACAACATACGGGGAGGGTATTACAATATGCTCTTCGAATATCCGGCCGGTTCAGCTACAGGGATGTATAACCGAAAAGGGAGTATCATCGACAACAATCATTTGTCGGATGCGTATGCTTGCGGAATATATTCCAATAGTTACGGTTTTTACCATAGCATTTCCTATAATACCATCACTACTTCGACAAGCCATTCAGAATATAACGGGATTTTCACAAACAATTATACCAGCATCGACAGTATCATAGGTAATAAAATTCATGTGAACGTTTCCGGAACAGTTTATGGTATGCGATTATATAAATATCAAAACTACAACCTGAGTCACGGCGCTTTAGGTCCCATGTTTATCGCCAATAACGAAATGATTATACATTGCTCAAAATGCTATGCATTTTATTTATACGGCAATACGAATTATTCTCAGTTTGACGTATTTCATAATTCCGTATTTATATCGGGCACCGAAAGCTGCCAGGGATTGTATTGGTATCCGCGCGATAGCAATTATAAAGCGAGTTTTATAAATAATAACATACACATAAGCACTCCCGACCTGGCTTATCTTTTTCATTTTGGGAAGAGCGATTATATAACAAGTGCCTTTGCTAAAATAGATTATAATAATTACTACAGAGATAAAAACGGATCCGTATCCTATTACGGCTTAGGCGACAACAACTACAACTCTTTGGCTTTATGGCAATCAGCATCCAATCAAGATATCCATTCAACTGAAATTCCAACGTCTTATATTGACAGCAGCTCCAGCTTAGCATTAAGCAATTATGCCGGGCTGACTTGTCCGAGGATAGGCGACTTACAAAGAGATATAATCCATCAATCACGGGATATCATTACTTTTAAAGGATGCTATTCTTCGCGTGTGGTTGATGCCGGCATAGAAAACGCATGCGATACCTCCATGGGCTATCTGATCAACAATCCTACTCCCATCAACATACGATTAAAAAACGAAGGATTGGATACCTTGTATCGTGTAGATATCGCATGGACGCACAAAGGGGTATTACAAACTCCCTTTGAATGGACAGGACTCCTGGAAGCAGGAAAAGACACACTACTTTGCATTGGTAATGTATTCCTGGTGAGCAACAATCAAAACGATATAAAAATATGGGTAAACAATCCCAACGGCATGCACGATGTAGATGCGAATAACGACACCCTGTGGCTTGATTTCTACGGGTGTGATTCTATCTATCATGGAGTGTATAAAGTGGGAGGAACAAATGCTGATTTTAGTAACATAAACGAAGCATTATTTGCCTTTCAAACATGCGGAATAGATGGCGCTGTCGAATTACGGCTTGCAAACGGCATTTACGAAAACATCGTCTTTTCGGGTAGCTTGCGCGGTAGCTCTGACACTCATACGGTTTGTTTGACTTCCGCAAGCGGAAATGCCGAAGATGTGATCTTTCGATCAAATACAGAGGCCGCTTTACGTTTAGACAGTGCCAGCTATTTCGTGTTTGAAAGCATTTGCATCGATGGGGAGTCCGATAAACATGGAGTAGTTTTTAATCATACTTGCCGGAACATCACGTTTAAACACTGTCTTATCTTAGCCGATACGACAGCTACATCTCCCATTCAAAATGCCATTACATATGTGCAACAAGCAGATGACACAAGTTACTTAGCAAACATATGTTTTATTGGCAATCATATCCGTGGAGGCTTTGCCAATCTGTATATAGACTATGCATGCGGAAATATACAAAACATGAGACTTTCGTCTATTGCCTTCGACAGCAATACACTAAGCCATGCTTACGCCTATGGATTATATGCCAATCATTACGCTTCTTTTCATTCCATTTTCCACAACCAGATAAGGCTTCGACCGGCAAATACCACACAATACGGCCTATATTTTAATCATTACATTCAAATTGACCAAGGCATAAACGGAAATCGCATTTTTCTCACCTCCGATTCAGCTGCCTATGGCATGTATTTGAAGCATGCCAATGCGGATACGACAAAGGGAACACCGCTTAACGTATTAATGGCAAACAATGAAATCAGCATACATTCCACCTACGATGGCTATGGCATATATCATTACAATTCAAGAGCCGAACTTTTTCATAATTCGATATACGTATCGAGCACACACAATGCTTACGGCTTATGCATAGCTTCTACGGATTCCTCCTATGCCTTGTATATACAAAATAATATATTGTATACAAATAGTATGCAAGAGGCATATCCCGTATTTACCGATTCCTTGGTTTATGTAACCAGCACATACAACACCTTTTTGGATTATAATAATTATTACAGCAAAGGGGCTTATATTGCTTATATTGCCGGAAATGTATCAAATATTTCCGATTTGCAAGCCTTACATGCTCAGGACAGCCATTCGGTAAATGTAAATGCTTGTTTTATTGATGTCGATGAAACCTTAGCATTATCAAATTACGTTTCATTAATATGTCCAAGCATAAACTCTGTGATGCAAGATATCAAGGGAGAGAACAGAAGCCTATACACAAGCATGGGTGCTTACGGTAAAAGAGTAGATACAGGCTGTAATGTTAAAGTCAAGGCCTTGACAGAACCGGTCAATGCCGACAGGGTTACTTGTTATCCGGATTATACAAAAGTAAGTGTTGAAATTACAAATACAGGAAACACGAATATTGATTTTTCAAAAAGCCCTATGGTTTTACACCTCGATGTACAAGGAGCTGTCAACATACATATGTCGCACACCCTAAGAACAGGAACACTCCTATCTACTCAAAACGACACCTTTACTATTTTCAGCTACCTGCCTGTTTATGCTAACGGCGACTATAACATAGGCATTATCTCAGCCCTATCGGACGATATAAATCCCTTGGACGATACCATAAAACACACTTACCGTGTCCATAAAATAAATCTTCCCTATAGCAGCCGTTTCGATAGTCTTGCCATGGATTGGCTGTTTACCCAAAAGCAAGGAAGCTCGCAATGGAGCATCGTTTCAGGCGACGGCCTACATCCACCCATAAGCCCGCATTTCGGAAACCACCGTCTACAGTTCAGCTCCGCATCAGGAGCCGGGTCACTGGCGCATGCCACCTTGTATCCCATCGATTTATACGGCTTATTGTATCCGGAATTAACATGCTGGTATGCGCATGACAATGCAAATCCCACAAAAGCCGACTTTACGGATATTAAAATCTCAACAGACGGCGGTCAAACATTTAGCATGCTTAAACATTTAGAACGATACGACTCAAGCTATGCCATCCCTGCCTTTGCCAAATATAACATTGATTTGACACCATATACCAATTATCATTGTGCTATCATTGCTTTGGAAGGAGTTAGCTACGAAGGAGGAAATCAAAACATCGATAGCATCGCCATTACGTATCAGGAAGATCTTGCCGTTTCATTGGAGGTAGCCCGAGCATCCGACCTCCTTGCCTGTGAATTGGATTCCCAATCGTTGAAAGTGCATATGCATAATTTAAACTCACGCGACTATTCCTTCGATGAACATCCCCTTGAATTATTCCTAGGTGTAAACGGTGCCGTAGATACCCTCTATTCTCTTTCGTTGAATGAAGGAGTCATAGCCGCTAACTCTTTCGTTACTTATGATATAACTCATGATTTCGATTTCAGCACCAACGGAAACTATACATTGACAGCCTATATAGATGCAATGGATGCAAACCCAAGCAACGACACCTCGGTAGTAACACGAAGGATAGAGGTAGATGCAGCATTGTTTGCACTGGATAGTTTTGGTTTACCTACAAGTGGCGACAGCATATACGCTAGCCTGCACCTATGTAATTCGGGAAATATAACCATTAAAGGATTTCCTATAAGCTTAAAACTTAACAATGAAGAAGTTTTTACAACAAGCATCGATACGCTTTTGCTGCCCGGAGATAGCATACGCTATACTTTGAACCAAGCCTTTATGGTTCCTCACATACACCAAAAACAAGAGTTTAATTTCCTTATTGAAATAAGCACAGAGGTAGTATGTGACGGTCAAACCATTAACAATACCATCAAGCGGATATGTCCATTCATTCCATTGTATGTGGATGTCTCCCTAACAGGGATTATATGCCCCCAAACCGACACTGCCTATGCAGGACTATGTCGGCTGCATAGCATAGTAAACATTGAAAATACCGGAACTCTCCCCGCAGAGGAAGTGAAATTATGCCTAATCATTGATAGTGCAGGCATTCCCATTCAATCTTTTACAGAGCAAGTGGATGAAATAACCGAAAAAACTAAGCTTGTATATCCTTGTAAAAATGCATATACCGTACCCAATCTGGATGGTGTATACAGCCTTCACCTATATATACATTGCACGGACGATTACGACACCTCTAACAATGGAATTAGTATACATCCACAAGCCGAAAAAACCATCATCGACCCTATTCAGGAACCTCAACTCGATAAAATGATTTCTTTGAAACAAAATATCCCTAATCCGGCTCATACTCAAACCCTCATCCCATTTCACCTCCCCCATGATGCTCAGGTAAAGATAAGCATTATGAGCATTAGCGGACAAACGATCTACCAAACAACATTATGGGGAAAAAAAGGCGATAATGATTTCATACTACAGACGAAACATATTCCAAATGGGATCTATTTTTATATCTTAGAATGTGACCATCAACAGTATATATTTAAAATGAATATTGCTCATTGATAATGACTAGACGATAATTGTATCCTATTTCATTTTTTAATCTCTTTCACCTTCTATTTGAACTGTTGCATTCGTTGCAACAGTTTCTTTTTTGCTTGGTCGATGCCAGAAATCCATACAATACAAAAGCTTACATTCGTTCGAAGGTGTAATTGTATTCTTATCTACGGTTGATTCTTTGTGCTGCACTCGGCAACTAAAGATGTATGCATGTATGAAATACTATCCATGCAAAAATAAGACCTTAATTTTCGCTCGATGACTAATTAGTTATTCTTGTTAGGGTGCCCACCTCAATTCAAATAGAAAGGCATTTTCGAAGCAACGACATATTATCTATTTAAACCAGAGTGCCCACCCTAACAATGACACATATGTTTTATTTTGTGGAACTTATTTCTGTGGTGGGCGGGACTAAATTTGGCTTAAAAATTGACATTACGCTACAATTTTCGATAGTTTTATGTTTTTAATTGGATACAAATGTAGTATTAATTTTCATACAACATAGAAAATAAAAAAGTTTTTTTGATTTTTTTTGTTTTATAATACACTGGTTATATAATATATAGAAAAGTTTTATAAAATATTTTATCAATTTACAAAACATGCCCTTTCAAATTTCTGCTCATTTGGAAGCAAAATGAAAGCATAGACAGAAAGTACAAATTTTTAATGCAGAGAGCCACAAAGATTCAAAAAAAAAGTGCATTCTAAGGGCTCAATCATCTGTTTTACGATGCGTTGACTTGAGTTTACGATTTGCTATTTTTTCGTAATTCGTAATTTTTAATTCGTAATTGATTTTCACCTTCGGATTTTCACGGTTTACAAATTCACACTATAGTTCTCGTATCCGTTCTTTTTAAACGGGTAAAAAAATAAGCAGTAAAAACGATTGAATGATAAATTATTCTCTGGCACAGGTATACGCTTGTTTAAAATAACATAATTATATTTTATTTGACATATATTATATTTTTTACAGCATATATCTTATTTTTTCAAGCAGAAGGAGAAAAAACAACCGTAAATAAAAAAAATACCGTTGCATAGCGATAGCTGTTTGTTGAAATAAAGAATATTTTTTCTTATATGAAATATTGCTGATTTTCGTATAAATTTTTACATTATTTTGAATAAAAATATAGTCAATTTAAAATAAATTTTTACAACAATATATAATACATTGTTTTTAACACTTTTATCTTTCTCTATTTTTTTTAATAATTTTACATTATATTATTTTTTTTCACTATTGTCCGATAAAAAATTATTAAATTCATACAATGGATTGATAACCGTATATTTGTGTGTTATAAAAAAACGTGGGGCTTGTTGTTTGTAATTGAATGATATTAAATGTGTTAAATGAAC
>Ga0265293_10013964_pt1 | contig 10296 bp, 14 predicted proteins | sample Munlanlewell138R_FD_192505 | JGI IMG/M metagenome (GOLD analysis project Ga0265293, IMG submission 192505) | Leachate microbial communities from a municipal landfill in Southern Ontario, Canada - Leachate well 138R | ecosystem: Engineered > Solid waste > Landfill > Unclassified | place: Canada...
GGCTAAGAAGGAAGTGTGGGATGCAGAAGCCCGGCATTTGGCTCGTGAAACAGGAGCGACATGGGAAGTCCTGAGCAGCCAATTCTGTAACTCTAAGGCTTCGGCCCAGCAGAAGAAAGAAGTTTGGAGTATTCTGCTAGATCAAATGGGATATATGGCCCTACTCCGTAACATCCGCAATATGGTTGAGCATGGTGTCGATTCTGTCGAATTGGCCAAGCGTCTGTCCGACAAGCAGGCTGTGATCAAGAGCCGTCAGTTCCCGTATCGCTTTATCTCGGCTTATGATGCTGTTAATGGATGTAGTGTATCGTCAAGCGATAAGAGCGTGATTTTCGGTGCATTGGAAGACGCTATTCGTATCAGTGCCGAACACAATATGCCTCATCTGAATGGTTCGACAGCTTTTGTGATTGATAATAGTGGCTCGATGAGCATGGGAGTTAGTGGTAACTCAGTTATTAATTTTTCAACTGCTGCTTGCACCTTGGCCGCACTGGGTATGTATTGCTCAGACAAGGCCCATGTAATCATGTTCGGTGATCGCCCCATTGAGGTGGCTTTAAATCCGAAGGCTAGTATCTTTGATAATATTTATAAAATGCAGTCAGCAAATACTGGACATTCGACATATGCACATGCTGCAATTACTCATCTGATTAATAAAAAAATTAAGGTTGATCGCATTATTGTATTCAGCGACATGCAGTGTTACGGCTGCGGAGGATATGGTTGTTCCCCACTAAACACCTATCTGGCTGGTTATAAGGCAAAAGTAAATAAAAATGTGTGGCTACATAGTATTAATATGGCTGGACATGGAGAAAGTCAATTTGATGAAACTATGCCAAATATTAACCTTATAAGTGGTTTTAGCGAAAAAACATATGGGATGATTGTTAATTCTGAAGGACTAGTCGAAAAATCTGAAAATGTAATAATGCCAAGTCTTGAAGAAGTCAGATCAAAATGGTGAGACAATCAAATAAGGTGTCATCAGTAAAACTGGTGACACCGGTTATTGTCGAGTTCATAGTTCAATTTGGTTAAGAACAACTGTCTTTGAAGCAGTAGGTTCCACGTTCGAATCGTGGTGAACTCGCCAAATGCTCTCGTGGGCTAATCAGGTTTAAGCCGCAAGCCCTTCAAGCTTGTTATTGCCGGTTCGAATCCGGTCGAGAGTACACGCGGAGAAGTGGAACGGATATATAAACCATATGTGACTCATAATCACATGATAGCAGGTTCGACTCCTGACCTCCGCAATTTTTTAAATATAAAAGATTAGAATATGGTGGTCCGATTCCACCCAGACCAACAGTCCCTTAGTTCAGCGGCAAGAACGCTGTCCTTACAAGGCAGATGCCATAGGTTCGAGTCCTATAGGGACTATAGTATTTAGATAATGAAAAGGAAGAGATATGAAGAGAGATATAATGCCAACAGAGTGTTGTGAGATAGGAACTTATGAGCATACTGTACCCATGGCTATTATGGGGCGTAGGCACGATGTAGATTACTGTGTTGCCGATATTGTAGCTGCTTTGAATGCAGCAAATATTACAACTGGCGGGTCGTGTTGTGGGCATAGCAAAATGGATGGATCAATTTTGCTCGAAGACGGGAGGGAATTGAAGGTCATCTGGAATAATTATATCAAAGAAAATCAGGAGGAGGCTCGGCGGTTTGGAGTATCTCACGAAACGCGAAATCTGAGACACAACGGGCGTTGAGGTTAACCGGTGAGACAGAAAGGGGAGCAGGACGGTGAACGCAAACGACAAGGCGATGCTGGAGAAGGTTCGGGCCGGGTGGTGGGTGTACACACAAGGCATTTGCATCATGGAAAATAAATGGCTGCTGGTTGCAGGATTACTTGAACAATATCCCTCGCTGGTATCGGTGACAGACGGCAGAGATATTGTGTCGCGATGCCGTAGCAACATTCTTGCCCTTCACGCCCCGACCGACGATCCGCAGATGGCCACGGCATACAAGATCGGCGAGCCGGAGGAAGTGACGAGGGAGGAAGCAGAGAAGATGGTGAAATCAAACTGGTATTGGCTTTTGCCTGACGATCAGCAGATTCGTCACGCGATTGATGTATTGCCGCTGGAAAATATCATCCTCATGGTGGAAACGGCTTATGCTATCGAATCTCCCGGCGGCAACGTTTACAAGATCAAGGAGGGCTGACTGGAAATGCCGATGGTTGCTAGTCGCAAAGCTGCCGGTGATTTGGAGAAGCAAGGTGAGCGAGGTCTTAAGCGATGAATGTACAAATAATGACAACATCTGCCTGTACAGCAAGTTGTACGTTTTGCCCGCACAACAAGTCTTGGCACAATCGCAATCCCGGTGTAATGTCTGATAAAACATTCTACAATGTTGTAGAAAAATTATCAGATAAGCATATAGTAAAGCTTTGTCCATATTTGCAAAATGAGCCTTTGGCTGACAAGAGGATCATTGAAAGAATTAGTGCGTTGAAACAACTTGATTTTGAGTGGCTGGAGGTTGCAACAAACGCCTCGTTACTCACCGAAGGGAAGCAAATCCTATTGCTCGAAGCACTCGATGGAATAAGATCCGAAGTAAGAATATCTTTCCATGGTATAGATAAGTATAACTATGAAAAGACTATGGGACTTGATTTTGAGGCTGTTCTGGCAAACATAATATCTTTTGTTAAAAAAGCCCAATCTTTTCCGGACTGTACAGTAGAAATAAGGTGTTGTGGCTTCTCTCTGGGGGGCGGCAAGCCATTCATCGACAAGCAGGAGTTCACTGCCTTTTGGCACAAACACCTGTGCGGGTCTGACGGGTATAGACTGGATTATTTCGGCCATAACGACAGGGCGGGAAATAACGACAATAACTTCGGGTGTAATAGACCCCTAAATGGTGCTGTCTGCGGGAGAATCTTAGATTGGGTCAATATTCGTTATACTGGTGAGCTAATATTATGTTGCAATGACTACCAGCATGAATATATATTGGGCGATCTGAATGTTTCATCTCTGGACGATGTTTTATCTGGTCTTAAAAGAGAGGTTGTAATTGCTTTGGCGTCTGGCAGAATTAAGGGGTCTAGCCCATTTATTTGTGAGAGGTGTATAGGATGATTAGCATATGTCTAACTATAAAAGATAGGTCTAAATTCATTTTTGAGGGTAGAGAAATTGTTCTTTTCCCCAAAGTGGTAAGGTCTATAGTGGAAGCCATCCGTGGCAATGAGGATAAGTTTGAGATAATAGTCTCCGATTTTAACTCAACTGACATGCCGATGCTAGATTGGCTGCCAGAGCTACTTAATGGTCTTAATTACAAAATTATCACCGTAAATAGTGAATTCTTTTCTCGTGGATTAGGTCTCAATACTTCTGCGGCAAACAGTTCTGGCGATACATTATTTTTCTTGGACGCCGACACAACGTTTTCTAAACAAGCAGCAGATTTATTATTAACCTATGAGACAAGCGGGAAATGTTTCTTCCCTATAGTGGCTGACTGGCAAGATATCGATCACACAAAGTTTGAAATGTATACGGATAGTTTCGGTAATTGTATGATTCCTAAACATATTTTTGAGGCTGTTGGTGGATGGAAGGAATGGTTTAGTTGGGGATGTGAAGATAATATTTTACTCTTGACACTACAGGGCCATGGTGTAAAAATTATTAGGCATCCTGTAGACGGTATGTTCCATTTATGGCACCCAAGGGTTCCAAGAGCTTACGATAAGCCGTTTGAAGAATATAAAGACCATTTTCATTACAAGAATTATAAAAATCCCTCTAGATTTGATGTAGATAAATTTTTAAGAGAAAGGGGTCTAGACTCTTGGATTCCGTCTAAAATGAGATATGATGAACCGCCAGAAAGATGACTGTGATAATAAAAACTGTATAATATAGTAGATGGAGATTTAGCTTTGTCGGTCTTGAAGACGGGAAGAATTCGGCTCGATTCCGAGAATCTCCACTGAATACCAAGGTACGCTAGTCTGGTAAGCGGCAACGCTGTTAACGTTGTGTAATCCGGCCAGTCCGGTACGTAGGTTCGAACCCTACCCTTGGTGCGGTTATCCCCAATGTGTGAAATGGACGATCACATATTGGGATGGGACCAAAGTGTAATGGGTTTGCATCGGACTCCTGCAAAGTCCGGGAGAGGATTCGATTTCCTCTGGTTCCACATGAAACTAATAATTACAAGTGGATTTTATGAGCCAGTTCATCCGGGTCATATTGAATGCTTTCGCCTAGCTAGGCAATTAGGCGATCTACTTGTAGTTATAGTAAATAATGATGAGCAGGCCAAACGCAAGAAAGGTTTTGTATTCCAACCTTTGGCCGACCGGATAGAAATAATTAAATCTATACGATACGTTGATTATGCCATAGCCTCAGAAAGTGAAGATCAATCGGTGTGCTCCGATATAGAACGAGTTTGTAATCTGTGGCCCATTAGAGCGGGCGATAAAGTGATCTTTGCTAAAGGTGGCGACCGAACAAGTGATGAAATTCCCGAAAAGGCTGTGTGCGACCGACTAGGGATTGAAATTATAGATGGTCTGGGGGCGAAGATAAGAAGTTCGTCAGAGATAATCAAGAGGAGGAAGGACAATAAATGAAACTTTTTGAATACTGTATAACTGGATCTGGTAGCTTATTCGGATTGGTTCCGGCAGAGTCGGAAGAAGAAGCCCTAGAGAAGGTTTGGGCGAAAACCGATACTTTCGGGATAGGAAGAGATGTAATATGTGTCTCCGAGATTGATTTTGACGGACCAATCACATTGAACTATATGGGTGGTCATGTAAAACTGTTCACTGAAGAATATATTGGTGTCTTTAAAACAAAAATATTCTAATGATTATATCTGGGCATAGGCTAATGGTAGGCCGCTGCTTTTGGGGAGCAGAATTTGGAGATTCGACTTCTCCTGTCCAGACAGTAAAACGGTGGTGTGCCCGAATGGCTAAGGGAGCGATCTGCAAAATCGTTATGTGCGGTTTCGATTACCGCCACCACCTTAAGGAATAGAATAGTAGGATAATAACATTAAGATAAAATAGTATAACTATTAGGTATAACAACAGTGGCATTAGATTCATTTAGAACGACAATTTCTGCAACTGGTTCCTATACAAAAAATAACGGTGCTAGCTCGGCGGTAGAATCTACAGCGATTAGCTCTATAAACACATTTAGCTATGGATCGGGGGTATATGATCTTACAGCAGATCGTGTTTGGAGCGACAGACGTGCTGCCAGTGGATTAGATTCATTAGATATTTCAGATTTAACAAATATTTTTGGCGATACTGTATCGTTCAACTCCGTAAAAAGCATAGTTGTTAAAAATATATCGGAATATGAAATATCAGTATCTGGGATGACCAATTTTATAATTTTACCGGCAAGTGGGTGCTTTATCGTATCTTCTCCCGAAGGTTGGACTGTGGGTCTTGGAGACACCATAGATATTAATAGCGATTATGGAGAAGCTAGTTACGATATAGCTATTTTGGGTATATAGCTTAAAGAGGTCTAGATGAGAATATTACTTTCAATTGTTATATTGATGTGTTTAACTGGTTGTATTCAAAATGGTACTACACAACAAAACATTGAGTATATTTCACCATATGTTACCGACATTTCATCTATTTCTATATTTGTTTATCTTAATAACATAGATAAAGAAGATGGACAAAAATTTGTTGAAAGAGCAGAAATATATGTTGCTGCTGTTGATGGTCTTGTTGTAGAATCCGGATCTATTGATCTAGCTGGTTTACAATCTTTGGCGGAAAAATACTTAGGACCAAAATATTCACCTTTGTCTGATATTCTTTTGTCAATTGCAGAAAGAGAAATTAATAGACTACCACAAGTACAAGAACCGGAAGAAAGGGTCGAATCAATAAGATTAATTTGCAAGGCAGTTGTAGATGGTCTTAAAGCAGGTCTTGAAAATTATAAAAACATACAGCCGGTCAACTAGAGACCGGAAACGCGGGCAAGGTTTCAAATGGTTGCAGGGTCATAATAGACTTATGATCAATAACTCGAAAATGCCCGCCTAAGTGAGATTAGTGTTTAATGGCAGCACGTCAGCCTTCCAAGCTGAAAGTATCGGATCGTTCCCGATATCTCACACATGAAAGTCTTATTAGTAATAAATGCACACCCTTCTTATTTTGATGCACCCCCTTTTGATTCTTCTGTCAATTTTTATACCTCAAAATACATATCAGAATATATCAAGAACAATAGAGGTTATGAGGTTTTTTCCGTAATAGACAATCATCGCCCTAAAAGCACTGAACTTTCTTTTGTCCCACCTCACTGTATAGAAACTTTAAGCCAACCCTTATGTTCATCTGTATTTAATGGAAGAGTCACCAAATTTACCAAACATGTTCCCAGTGCTCTATCTAACCAAACACTGTTGTCACGCCTCAAAGAAGCCCGCTCCATAGAGGTGTGTGGGTTTCAAACCTCATTTGACATCATAACTACCGCTTATGACCTCATGGGCCTTAAAAGTAATTTTATTATACTTAGAAATCTTTGTGGTGATGTTTCTCAAGAGTTAAAAAATATTGCTTTTCAGCTTATGATTCATTGGGGTGTTCCTGTGAGCGACATTTTCCCTTAAGTTTTATGGCTCGTCACACCGATAATCGTTATAAAGGAAAGGAACGTGTTGCCAATGCGTGAATACTTAACAAAAAAAGAAGCACTAATAGCAGAAAATATAATCGATTGCGGGGGCAAGATCTATCTTGTCGGTGGGGCTGTACGTGATTTTATCATGGGTCGCAAGGCTAATGATACTGATTTTGTGGTTCGTAATATCTGCATGAAAGATTTGGAAGGTCTTTTGTCTAATCACGGTAAAGTAATAAGGCAAAAGAAATTTGGCATTATTAAACTTTATACCGATGGAATTTGTTATGATTTTGCCCTACCTCGTCGAGAAAAGAAGGTCGGAACGAAACACACAGATTTCGAAATAGAGTTTTCGCCAAGTATATCTATAGAAGATGATCTTTTTAGAAGAGATTTTACCATAAATGCTATGGCTATCGAACTAGCTAGTAATATTGTCATAGACCCTTATGGGGGAGTCGATGACATTAAAGCCAAGACTATTAAGATGGTCAATCCTATGGCTTTTGGTGAAGATCCACTGAGAATTTTGCGTGGCTTGAGATTTGCATCATGTCTCGACTTTACTATAGAAGAATTAACATTAGAGAAAATGAACGATATGGCACCCGGTTTGGAGGATGTCAGTTCGGAAAGGATTTATGGAGAAATAATTAAAACATTTTCTGGTGCTAATGTTCCAAGCAAATTCTTTACATTGGCTCCCGAATCTGTGTTAAAACAAATTATTCCTGAAATTATTCCACTAAAGGGTCTTAAGCAACCAAGAAAATTCCACGTTTCGGATGCCTTTGGTCATTCTATGGCGGCGTTAGATGCTGTAGAAAAAGATGTCATGCTTAGACTTATCATGCTCATGCACGATCTTGGTAAGGCTAAGACAATGCGTAACATTCAGGGCAAAATTTCGTTCCATCAGCATGAGTTTGTGAGTGCTAAATTAGCTCGAAATATCTTGTTAAGATGGAAGGCATCAAATGAGACTATAAAACTTGTTGTACATTTTATAAAACACCATATGGATTTTGTGTCATTCAATTCAGATTTAGATAAAGAAGATAGGGTTGTTACAAGACCTTGGACTCCAGCTAGTCATAGGATGATCAGGCGTTGGGTTGGTCGTATTGGCAGGGAAAATATTGATTCTTGGTTTAAAATGCGTATTGCTGATATGAGAGGAGGAAAGGGTCCTAAAACTAATCTAACAAAAATAAACTGGTTGAGAGAAAAAGTAGATGAGGTTTTGGCGTATAAACCACCATTTAATATCCAGGACTTGGAAATAAATGGCAATGATGTAATGTCTGTATTAGGTTTAAAACAGGGTCGTGATGTAGGAAATATTTTAAAGAAATTGTTCGAGTTGGTCGATAATAATGAAATAGAAAATACGAGGGATTGTCTCCTTCGCACTTTACAGGAAAGAAAGGATTTATTGCTATGATTAAGACTCCACATGGTTTTGTTGATATTTTGTATACCGACAGGGATATGTATGACAACACCCCTATTTTTACTAAAGTTTTGTTTATCAACGCCGAGAATCATAAAGAAGCGATTGATATATCCAAAGCTTTTAGAAACGATGCTTCTAAAGATCTCGACAATACAATTATAGGCGTAGCTACTCGTTCTGTTAAAGATACTTTTAACCGTAAGGTTGGGCGGAAGGTAGCTTTGACCAAGGCATTAAGCCAAACCCATCTTTCGAAAAAACAACGAAGAGAAGTTTGGGATTCATTTTTTCAGCACTGTGATTATTAATGATAGATGTAATTTTACCAACATATAATCAGGCATCCACATTAGGATGGGCCATCGCCTCCATTTTAAATCAGACCTTTAAAGACTTTAGGTTGATTATTGTGAACGATGGCTCATCCGACTATACCAAGGATGTATTGGCAGGGTTCACCGACGAACGCATCTCTGTTATAGAGCACCAGACCAATAAGGGTTTGCCGAAGTCATTAAACGATGGCCATGCAGCAGGGTGTAGACCTTGGTGTACATGGGTTTCTAGTGATAATATATCCGAGCCAGATCATCTAGAGAAGCTTCTCCACGAGGCAGAGTTTGCCGACTTTGTCCGTGGAAATTTCTCGATATATTACAACATATCAAGAAATATAGACCATATAGATACATCTAAGCACCCCGGTCCACTAGGTCTTGGTAATCTCGGTGCCGCATTTTTATATCGCCGTGAAATTTGGCAGAAATTTAAGTATGACGAGACCATGCAGGGCGTTGAGGACCTGAAGTTTTTCCTACAGGCCAAGCTATGTGGGCATTACACTTTTGCTCACGTGCCCGAATCTCTCGTTAGATATTACTCACACACTAACAGCCTAAGTGGCCGGATGGGCACTGCGAAGATTCAGGGGTTAGAAAAAGAACTTAGGGAACAATTGGGGCTGAAGTCAACCACCCTCACCTGAAAAGTGAGGGCTTGTCCGTGTCGGCTCAAAAGCCGACCAGACTATAAGCTAGTTGACGATAGCTCGTTCTTCAGTAAAAACTTGTTGCCGAAGAATCGACCGGAGGGCAATGTTCATAGCCCCAACACGGTCTGCGTTGTCTGAGTAGCCGCAGGCAACACATCGGAAAGCTAGGCCATTCCGATTGGCCTTTTCGGTATGTCCGCACTTGGGGCACGCCTGACTCGTATATGATGGAGAGACGGTCTCAAAACCTATACCCTCAGCCTCGGCCTTATATTTGATGTAAAAAGACATCCTAGCGAAGGGCCAGCGGTTTATGGCCACACGGTTTTGTTTTGAATTGCGGTGTTTTTTAACTCCACTGGAGTTACGGCGAACACCCGTTAGGTCTTCCATTACAATGAGTCTTGCTCCGACAGACTTAGCCCAAGTGACGACCCGCTTACTTGCGAGGTGCAGCATATTTTGCGTTACGGCAGCTTCATGCCCGGATAAACGTTTGAGTAAACGCTTAGCGGATTTGGTGCCTACGCTCGCCACCTTAGCCCTAGTTTGTCGAATGCGTAATCGGCGGTGATTCATTTCACTGCCGGAAATATACAGGGTTTTATTGGTTTTATGGTCAACAGCCGTAATAATATTTTTAATACCGGAGTCGATGCCAACAATTGTGCCGAAAGTCAATGGCTCGGGTGTTTCAATCCTGATAGTGAGGCAGAGATACCATTGGCCTCGGATAAATTTGAGCTTGGAATCGCTCCAGCGTCCATCGGGGATTGTATGGCAACGGTAGGGGATAAGTTTGCCCCAGATTTTCAGTCCCTTTTTTGTAAGATTAAAGTCGCGTTTCCACACAATAGGGATGGTCGGTTTCTTGAAAATCACCCTATGCCATTGTTTTTTGGACTTCATTGCCCCGTAGACGGCAGACACATGGCGAAACAAAGAACAAGTTAATTGACTAGTAAGGTTAAACTTGCCGCGAACTGTACCATAGAATTCTCTAGCTAAAGACGCATAGTTTCTTGTCTTCTTGTTATCGAAGACTATTTGTGACAACCAGTTAGCCGCAGTCAAATAGGAGTCGGCAACATCCTTGAAATGTTCTGGAGGTACTAGTAACTTGATTTTTTGAGTTCTTATTGTTTCCATCTACTATTTATACAGGA
>Ga0265293_10013965_pt1 | contig 10295 bp, 11 predicted proteins | sample Munlanlewell138R_FD_192505 | JGI IMG/M metagenome (GOLD analysis project Ga0265293, IMG submission 192505) | Leachate microbial communities from a municipal landfill in Southern Ontario, Canada - Leachate well 138R | ecosystem: Engineered > Solid waste > Landfill > Unclassified | place: Canada...
ATATATGCTGGTGACATATCTATACATACATTTTTAATATTTTCTACTTGCAACCCTCTTGTTTCTAACTCTTTCCTCATATTATTTACTGCATCAGCTTCTTTGCCTTCGCCTACATGTATTACCCGCCTTGCTTCCATATCTACTGTTACTGTAACATAATTATGTCCTTTCTTAGATGAGGTCTCATCTATCCCTATTTGTTCTACCTTTGATACTCTATCCTTTTTAATTGCTATTTTTATCCAATAATTAAATATTCGCCATATACGTGGTGCTGTTACTCTTACTGTCTGTGCTACTTTGTTCACTGGCATCTCTTGCTCTATTAAGAGCATACTGTATGCCTCAAACAATAATGTAAATCCACTACCACTCCTCGCCCAGGGCACTTGTATTGTATGAACTTTATTGTTCTTATCCTTTACTCGTGGCACTCTCGCTTCTATGTAGCATTCATTCTCAAAAAAATTTAAATGCTGCCACCTCATTATCTTTGTATCATACACTGAACATTCCTCGCATCCTTCTATAGTAAATTTAGCTCCTCTTTCGAAATCTATTTGTATCGTTAATCTACCAAACTTTTTTGAATTAGGTTTTTCAAAAATAATATCTTTGATATACCATGGCTTTTCTAAATTTAATGCCAAACTAAATATCTCTTTTGAATTCATATCTTTTTTTTATCCAAATTTACTATTTTTTATTTACCCACTCAAAACGTTATAGAACCATTACTTGATCAAAATTTTTTAATTTTACATACTATTTTTTTGAAAATTAAAAATAATATCAAATAAGTTTATGAATTACACTAAAATATTTCTAGAAATATTTAATTTTTTTCAATAATTAAAAAGTAGAGATTAGTATTACATTTATAAATAATTTTTTAAAATGAGGCTAAATTATAACTTATGAAAAGACTAATGAGAAAAAAAACAATTAAAATTATTAGACAATTAAGGAAGGACAAAACATTAATAATATTATGCATTGAAGTTATAATAATGATGATGGGCATAGGATTAGTTAGTCCAATATTACCTCAATATGCTAAAACATTTGGGGTAAATATGACAATGATAGGTATGTTAATCACAATTTTTGGTTTAGCTAGAATAATAGTAGATATACCTGCTGGTAAATTAACTGATAAGTTTGGTAGGCGCCCTATATTAATAGTAGGACCACTAATAGTAGCTGTAGGATCATTGGGTTGTGGTTTAGCAACAAAATATTGGATTTTACTTTTTTTTAGATTTATTCAAGGCGTAGGATCAGCGTTATATACTACAGCAGCTATGATAATGCTAGCAGATATAAGCACAGATGCAGATCGCGGTCGTATAATGGGTTTTTATCAAGGGAGCTTGTTAATAGGAGCGGGATTAGGTCCAACATTAGGTGGTATAATGGCACAAAATTTTGGACTAGCATCGCCATTTTTCTTTTTTGCAGTTTTGGCTGTCAGTGCAAGCATATGGGCTTATTTTAGTTTGCCAGAATCATGTCCAGTAAAAAAACTAAATAATAAAAATAAAGTTAAAAACAAATCAAACAACAACATAATTAAAATATTTTTAAATGATCCCAATTTTATTTTAATATCAATAATTACTTTTGGTATATTTATAACACGTCAGGGGGCACAAAATCAAATATTACCATTATTAAGTGCTGAAAGATTGGGATTAAATGAAGGTAAAATAGGTTTAGCCCTTACTATAGTAGCACTAGTCCAAATTTTTGTTATATTTTTTAGTGGTAAACTCTCCGATCATATTGGCCGAAAAGCAGTAATAACACCTGGATGTATTATACTTGCTATTTCATTATTTATGCTTTCACAAATATCTAATTATTCATCTTTAATAATTACCTGTTTGATAATGGGCATAGGTATTGGTATCTGTGGTCCTATCTCTTCTGCTTATGTAGCTGATATAATACCTAGAGAATATTATAGTATTGGAATGGGAACTTATAGAGCAATTTCTGATTTGGGATTTGTAATAGGACCAGTATTTTTAGGCTGGCTTAGTGATATTAAAGGCTTCAATTTTGCTCTAATTATAAATAGTCTATTTCTATTATTATCTACGATAATATTTCAATTAAAAGCTGTTGAAAGTCATTATATAACGTATGATCCTTTAAAAAGAAAAAATGAAAATTAATTATTTAAAGAAATTTGTAAATATTACTATTTTTGTAAATTGTTTTGTTACATACTTTATTATTGTGAAAGAATTGTTTTAGACTTTAAAAAAAAATAATATGGAAATTCTAATTATTTTAATAGTAAGCTTTATAGCTGGTATAGTAACGGGTTTGATAGGAGCAAGTGGAGTGATGATAGTAGTACCAGCCCTTGTAGCATTAGGATATAATACCGCTGATGCTATAGGCGCAAGTCTTTTTATTAATGTAATGGCTGCACTAGTAGCTGCCTAGACTTATTATAAAAATAAAAATATAAACCTTAAACAAGGTATATGGATAACAATAGGTTCAGTAATTGGAGCACAATTAGGTAGTTTTCTCTCTAAATTTATCCCTGATATTGGGTTAGGCAAAGCATTTAGTGTGTTTTTATTATTATCAGCATTGATATTTATAATTAGAGGGATTAAAGATATTAAATATGGTGATGATTTTTTTGATAAAAGTGCAAATAAAAGTAATTTTATTATTAAATTTTTGAAATCTAATGTTACATTAACAGGATTAATACTAGGCTTTTTTGTTGGTATTTTATGTGGTATTTTAGGTGCTGGAGGTGGGGTCATGATTTTATTAATTCTAGTTTTTATAATGCAATATCCATTACATATAGGTATAGGTACATCTAATTTGATTATGGCATTTACAGCTGCATCTGGCACTATTGGACATGCTCTTACTGCTAATTTACCATTAAAACCATCTCTAATAGGTTCTGTTGGTACAGTTATTGGATGCTTGTTTGCTGCTAAATTTGCTAATAGGATTGATGAGAAATTACTTAGCATAATAGTAGGTACTGTCTTTGCTATTCTCGGTGTAATAATGATAGTGATTTTATAAAAAATATGTCATTAGTTGAAAATGTAAGATAATAGATGCTTAAATTCAACTAATAACTTATAATTTTATATATTTCAATTTCAAAATTATGTAAATTTATTATTTTTAAATTATAAGAAATTATAAATTAGTAAAGTTATAAACATCTAAATCTCTTATTTCACCTACATATACCACTTTCACTATCATCATCTATTTAAATAGTTTAATGTAATATAAGTTTATAAGAAATAAAACTTTAAGGGTGGATGATGGGACTTGAACCCACAACCCCCAGATCCACAATCTGGTGCTCTTACCTGTTGAGCTACATCCACCATATTTTTGCAAAATTAATAATAAATTATGAAATAGATTCTATTTTTTTTAAATTTATTTTTATAATAACTATTAATTATGATTAATAGCAAATCTCGATATACTTTCAAAAATATCATATATCTCATTTAGATTTGTAGAATTTAATAGTGCTAACCTATATTGTTTAATATTAGGTATGCCTTTAAAATAAGATTTAAAAAATTTTCGCATTTCTATAATAGCTATACGTTCCCCTTTGAGCATTACTAATTCATCGAGGTGTCTTTTACATACACTCAATCTATCATCTATGGTAGGTGGTGGCAATAAAAGATCATTATTTAAAAAACTATAACAATTTTTGAATATCCAAGGATTACCAATAGCTGCTCTTCCTATCATAACGCCATCTACATTATAAGCATAAAAGGCATCTTTTGCTTTTTGCGGAGAATCAATATCTCCATTACCTATTATCGGTATTTTAATACTAGAATTAGATTTCAATTTCAAAAAATAAGACCAATCAGCTTCACCAGCAAAAAGTTGTTTTCTCGTACGTGCATGCAAGGTCAATGCAGCTATACCGCAATCTTGCAATCTAGGTACAAGCTTTTCAATGATAATATCAGACTCATCCCAGCCCAATCTTGTTTTTACAGTTACAGGAATAGAAACCTTATTTACCACATTTTTTGTAATATCTATCATTAATTGTGGATTTTTTAATAAAGCAGCACCAGCACCTTTAGACACTATTTTTTTCATTGGACAGCCAAAATTCAAATCTATAATATCTGCTCCGGCACATTCTACTATCGATGCAGCTTCTCCCATTATTATTGGATTATTACCAAATATTTGAACTACAAATGGATGCTCATCATCATTTTTACTGATTTTGTCAAAACTTCTTTTTGCCTCTCTAACTATGGAATCAGCAGAAATAAATTCAGAATACGTAAGGCTCGCCCCCATCTCTTTGCATATTTTTCTATAGATTTTATCTGTTATTCCATCCATAGGGGCTAGTATCACTGGAAATTTTTCAAGTTCATATTTTCCTATTTGCATAGTTTTTGAGTAATTTTGCATTTATACATAGTAAAATTAATAAAAATGAATGAAATAAAAACTGATTGGAAAGGCTTCTTTACATTTTTAGCTATTTTTCTATTAGCAGTATTGATATTTAATTTCTTCATGTCTTACATTCTTTTGATTACTCATCAAATAAATAATCCTAATGCTATAATGTTAGCAAATACTATAGCTCATTTATTATCATTTACTGGTGTGGGTATTGCTTTTCCTTTATTACAAAAATATAATTTATCGAAATATTATCAAAACAATCCTTTAAAAAGTTTTTCGTTTTTTATATTAACTTTTTTTGTAGTCATATTGATTCAACCTTCACTTTCTTTATTAACTAAATTACCTGGTTATATAAGTTTACCGCCTAATTTAGAAAATTATTTTAATCAATATGAAGGGATTGTTAATGAATTATTGAAAAGTACTTTGGCAGGCGGTGGTATTGGTTATTTATTATTAAATATAATCTATATAGCAGTGGTACCTGCTATAGGTGAAGAGCTTATTTTCAGAGGTATAATACAGAGATATCTAATAAATTTTACTAAAAATGCTTGGTTAGGTATAATTATTACAGGATTGATATTTAGCTTGTTTCATTTGTCATGGAATACTATTTTGGCTATTTGGTTTTTTGGTATTATACTTGGTTTAGTTTATTATACTACAGGTAATATTTGGTATTCTATATTTATACATTTTTTAAATAATTTAATGGCTGCATTATCTTACTGGCTCGCAAGCAATGAATTGATACCATACACTATAGAAGAAATTGATTCTGCCAATTTTCCTATATGGGCTGAGATACTTTCTTTGATTTTAATGATTTTATTCATAGTTTTTTTATTGAAAAATATTAAAAATAAAAGAGAAATTAGCATAAATCAATGAAAACTAAAATTTTTCAGACTATTACTATAGATGATATAGAATATATAATTTCAAAAATAAAATCTTATCCTTTTATTGAACTTAGATTAGATCATATATTGCATTTAGATTTTAAATTTATTTTTTCTAAAACTAATAATAATGAGATAATAGCTACTATGCAGATAAATAAAAAAAATAAGCAACGAGCTATAGATTTACTTATTTACATGATCGACCTTGGAGCAACATCTGTAGATATAAACATAGAAAGTCTTAATTATTCAGAAATAGATAATTTAATTCAATATTCTAAGATTAAAAATTGCAATACAATATTATCTATTCACAATTTTAACGGTATATTTTCTGAAAAAGAAATAGAAATTTTTATTAACCAAAAAAACCAAAAAAAATTAAATTTTATAAAAATAGTTGTAAACCCTACAAATGATAAAGAATATAATGATTTTAAAAAATGGTATAATATATTTGATAATGTTATTTTCTTATGTACTGGTAAATATAGTCTAGCATCTAGACTATATGCTATTGAGCGATGTGTACCTTTTGTATATTCGCTTGCTGATGGTAGTAATCCTTTATTTGACGGGCATATTTATTATAGTGAATTAGTGAAATATTTGTAAAAATCAATTTGTTATTAATAAATAGGATAAATTTTTTTGAAAAAAAATCACAAATAATAACTTTTTAAACCACTAATACTACACTTGTCTCATCTTCATACAACCCAGCCAATTTCCTTATTCCTTTGACATTATAATTTATTTATAATTTAGGTAATTAATTAAAAGATTTTGCTTAATTTCAAAAATTAAATGAAATTTGTAAAAAATAACATTATGGAATTTAACGAAAGGGATAAAAAAATCATTATTGATCACGGATTATCAATAGAAGAGGTAAATAGACAAATAGAAATTTTGCGAAAAGGAATGAATTATATAGAGCTTATCAGACCTGCAACTATCAATAATGGTATAATCGAACTTGATGACATTAAAAAAAATTATTATAAAAACAAATTTGAAAAGGATCAATATTTTTATACGATTGAAAAGTTTGTACCAGCTTCTGGTGCGGCTACTCGCATGTTTAAAGCATTATATCAATATTTAGATAAATATGATAATGCAAAACCCAGTACTTCTGGCTTGGAATGGTTTTTTAATAATATTCAAAAATTTGCTTTTTTCGATGATTTGCAAAAGGCATTATCTGATAGAGGGTATACTTATGACCAAGCAATAAATGAGAAAAAATATGATATGATAGTTCGTCTAGTCCTTGATAATGATGGATTAGGTTTTAGCAATAAACCTAAAGCTCTATTACCCTTTCATAAATATGATAATGGATATCGTGCTTCGTTAGAAGAACATATAATAGAAGGATTGCATTATGCTAAAGATAATAATGGTGTAAATATTCATTTTACCATAAGTCCCGAACACTTAGATATGTTTAATGAGCTTTTAAATAAAATTTTAATACATTATGAAAAACAATATAAGAGCAAAATAAATATTTCATATAGTTTCCAAAAGCCCAGTACAGACACAGTAGCACTATATAAAGATAATTTAGAATTGGTGAGAGATGAAAGTGGTAATATTATTTTCAGGCCTGGGGGCCACGGGGCATTGATAGAAAACCTAAATGATTTATCAAGTAAAATTATATTTATAAAAAATATAGATAATGTAGTGCCTGATGATAAAAAGGCTGATACCATAGAATACAAAAAAATACTAGGTGGATTACTAATGGATGTAGTAGAGCAGGTGCAGGCATTTTTAACTATACTCGATGATGCTAATGTATCAGAAGGAGAATTGGATAGTATTTTAAACTATTGCAAAAATGAATGGCAGCAACCTATTGCTGAATATGTGTATAGTTTAGATAAAATGGAGAAAATTGACTACCTTTATTCTTTACTTAATAGACCTATCAGAGTAGCAGGTATGGTAAGAAATGTAGGTGATCCAGGAGGAGGTCCTTTTATCATTATAGATGATAATGGCGAAGAATCTTTGCAAATAATAGAATCTGCACAAGTAAGTATGAATGATCCAGAACAAAAAAATATATGGATTAGTTCTACACATTTCAATCCCGTAGATATTGTCTGCTATACCTACAATTACAAAGGTGAAAAATTTGATTTGCTTGATTACATAATGGAAAATACATATTTCATAACAGAAAAAACATATAAAGGTACAGAAATATTAGCATTGGAGCATCCAGGTTTATGGAATGGAGCCATGGGTTATTGGTTAACCATATTTGCAGAAGTGCCTTTATCTACTTTTAATCCTGTAAAAGAACTTAAAGATCTACTAAAACCTGCACATTTATAAACCAACTCATCAAATAATGTATTTGCTTTTATCGTATATAATCTTGCTAAACTAAAACATAAATTAAAAATCACTAAATATTTTAAAAAAATGGATTATATAGAGTGAGAGATCGCAAAAGTGATAAGAAACAAGGCAAAAGGTTTAAATGTTTAAACGACTCAATATCATTAGTTGTAGATTATCAGTAAAAAACTGGAGATCTAGAAAAAAATTCTTTAATTTGCAAAAAATAATTACCAATATCATCTCACTTCTCATCATATCAAAATTATGAAAAAACATAATGATAACATTATTGATAAATTTGATATCTTAGTAGAGAAAACTAAGCAACCATTATTTCGTTTAGCTCTCAATATATTAAAAGATGAGGAGATGGCTATGGACGTAGTGCAAGATACTTACGTTAAAGCCTGGGAAAATTGGACAAGCTTTAGAGGTGAGTCAGATCCTAAAACTTGGTTATATAGAATCACCATTAATTTATCAATAAATCAATTAAAGAAAAAGCAAAGAGTTATTAATTTTAACAAATTTACTAATGAAAATATAAAAGATGATGAAAAGATACATGATTTTGAACCAGAGGATCCAAATACAATAGAAAAATATTTAAATTGTAAAGAAAGAAAATATATAATAAAAAATGCTATTGATGATCTACCTATTAATCAAAAATTAGTTTTACAATTATTTTATTATGAAGGATTTCACTATCGAGAGATATCAGAAATATTAGATATTAGTATTTCTGCAGTTGAATCATTACTTTTCAGAGCCAGGCGTAATCTCAAACTAAAATTAGCTAATTATTATAAAAGAAATGAATTATAAATGTTTATTTTATTATAAAAATAATATTTTAACAATTAAACACAAGTTTTTTAAATTTAAAATGTCTAATAAATATGAAATGCGAGGAAATACAAAAAACATTAATTGAAAAATCAATTGAAGAGCTTTCGAATACTGAGTTATCACATATTAATAATTGTGATGCTTGTAAACAATTTGCTATGCTATTAGATATCGAAAAACAATTAAAAGATGATGAATGTTGGTATCAGCCCTCTGAGTATAATTTAAAAATTTTGAATGAACGGTTACAATCACGTTCGTGGCAAAAGGTTGTACCAAAAAGAACTTTGATAAATACTATACCTTGGATAGCAGCTATAATAACTCTTATTTTATCTGTTTATATTTTCCTTATTTCTCAAACTAAAAATATTAATAATAATATTGATGAGACCCATTATTATTATACAGATGTTATGTTTACAAATTACTTAAATAATGATGAACAATGAAAACAAAAACTTTAATTGTATTGTTTAGTATTTCCATAGGATTAAATGTAGCTCTATTAGTTATTTTAATTTACGATCATTATAGAATAAGTAAATTAGAAAAACAAAATCAAGCTATAGAATGGAGGTTTCCTAGGCATAAAGCACCTAGACCACCTCTGATTGATGATTTACGATTGTCACATGAGCAAGATATAGATATTACAAAAGAGATGCACTTATATAGAACTCATATTAAAATATTAGCTGATTCAATGAATATTATTAGAGATTCATTATTTAGAGAATTAAATAATGACCAACAAAATGATACGGTGATAAATAATTATATAGATAAGCTAGTATATTATGATAGAAAAATGCACGAAGAGCTAGTTAAGCATTTAAAAGCTGTAAAATTAATTCTTGATGATGAGCAATTTAAAATTTTTATGGAAAATATTAAAAATAAATTTAAGCCACGTTGTAAACAAACAAATAAAAAATATAAAAGCTATGAAAAAGTTAACGAGTATTTTAATTATGGGCATCCTTATTGTGGGATCGCAGTCTTTGATGGCTCAGAAAAAAAATCAACCAACACCACCTTCAACATCATCGAGCCAAGTAGTAGAACAACCCAAAAAAGCTTATGGTTGGCAAGCCATACCCAACCTAACTGATCAACAAATAGAACAAATTAAAACTTTGCAAGCAGAGCATAAAAAGCAAATAACTATCTTAAAGAATCAATTAGGCGAAAAAAAAGCTCAATTACAAACTGCTACTTCGTGGGCATCTTATAATGCATCAAATGCAGAAAAGATTCTTGATGAAATTTATGCTATAAAATTACAAATGGCAAAAGAAAAATTATCATTTCATAATGCTGTAAGAAACATACTAGATGACAATCAAAAAATATATTGGGACAAAAAATTTAGTATGAATCCTTCAAATAAAATGATGAGACAATCTTGCCAATATAGTAAAAGTGAAATGATGCATAATTGCCAAGCTCATAAATATGACCATCATAGTTATGACCATCATAGTTATGGTCCAGAACATAAATTTTGTGATAAACATTAAGATGATGAAATAATCTTAAAAAAGGTCAACTGTTAAAAAAACAGTTGACCTTTTTATATTCTAATATTTAATCTGTTAAAATTTATACAGGATTAATATCAGAAAATTTATTAAATTTGCAAAAAATAAAAAATTATGAAAGAAATTGTAGATAACTTGGAAGAATACTTATCTATGA
>Ga0265293_10013966_pt1 | contig 10295 bp, 8 predicted proteins | sample Munlanlewell138R_FD_192505 | JGI IMG/M metagenome (GOLD analysis project Ga0265293, IMG submission 192505) | Leachate microbial communities from a municipal landfill in Southern Ontario, Canada - Leachate well 138R | ecosystem: Engineered > Solid waste > Landfill > Unclassified | place: Canada...
GACGCTGGGCATGACCAGGTGACGCCAGGTCCCCCGGCCGCTAACTGGCAGCCACCCGAGTTGCACGCTGAAGAGGATGATGAGCATAAGTCCGAACCAGAAGATAGGCATGGCCTGACCCGCCACCGCGAGGGCTGAGGCTAGGAGGTCGGCGAACGAGCCGCGCCTAACGGCCGCCAACACGCCAAGAGGTACGGCCATGAGGACCGTTAGCAAGATAGAGACCCCGGCCAGCTGGAAGGTGGCTACAACGCGAGGGGCCAGCAGCCGGGATACGGGCTGCTGACTGTAAAGACTGTTGCCGAAGTCGCCGCGTACGGCCCTAGCGGCCCAACGCAGGTACTGCTCGGGTACGGGCCTGTCGAGGCCGTAGCGCTCGCGCAGCAGCTGGATATCGGCCGGCGAGGCGTCCGGTGCCGCCAACGCGCGTGCGGGATCCTTAGCCACGAACAGGAGCAGGAAGGTGGTGAGGCTAATCAAGATAGCGATCAGCAACGCCTGCCCTAACCTTTGCAGGATGTACTCGGTCATCTCCTCGGTCTCTCGTTCAGGGGGCCGCGGCGGCTCGTCCGCCAGCGGCGCGCGTTCGGTGTGTCGGTTCGGTTGGAGGTGCGGACTTTGGCCCGCACCTCCTGCTGTGGGGGTGGGCGCCGCCTTAGTACGGCGGCGTGCGGTTCACTTGCTGTGGAAGAGCGTGCGTTCAGCGCCAGCTGGCGTCGTAGTAGCGCTCGATCTCGTCGGGGGAGGGGGTCCACTCCACGTCGTTGCTTACGCCCGCCAGCACGCGGCCGGCGTACAGCGGGAACATGAAGGTGTTCCCGGTGATCTCGTGGATGGCGGTGGCGTACAGCTCCATGCGTTCGTCCAGGTCCACCGTCTGCAGGGCGGCCTTGATGGCGGCGTCGATCGCGTCATTGGTGCCCACGTTGAACTCGCCGTTGGGGCCTTCCTCGAAGTGGATGTTCAGCACCGCGGAAGCGTCGTACACGGAGCTGGAGCCCCACGAGCCCACGTAAATGGGCAGCTCGCCGGCTGCCAGCCGCTGAGCAACCACGTCGTACTGACCGCCGTACCACTGCAGGTTGGTCTTTATGCCTACGGCCTCCAGGTAACCCTGGATGGCCTGCACGACCTGCTCATCGCGGTAACCGTAGATGTCCACGGTGAAGCCGTTGGGGTAGCCCGCCTCGGCCAGCAGCTCACGAGCCTTGGCCGGGTCGTAGTCGTACGTCACGGCCGCGGCCGGCTGGCAGCCGTACTGCACGGGGTTGCAGGGCGTGTCGATGACGTTGCCGTAACCCGAGAGGAGCACGTTGACGATCTCATCTTTGTTGATGGCGTGGGCCACGGCCCGGCGCACACGCTGGTCGGTGAAGTAGTCGACGCCGCTGCTGGCAGTGGCGTCGAACTGCACGAACCAGATGCGCAGGATGTCCGCCGCTTCGGCCCGCACGCGGCCGCTGAGCACCATGGCCTGGTCGGGCGAGATGGCGCCGGAGCGCACGATGTCTATCTCACCCGTCATGAGGGCGGCCAAGCGGCTGGATTCTTCCGGCAGGGTGTGGATGACAAGGTTCTTCACGGCCGGCATGGTCTTGGCGCCCACGAAGTAGTCATCGAAACGCTCGAAGCGGATCTGGTTGTTCTCGTTGCTAACGAAACGGAAGGGGCCGGTGCCCACAGGATGCTGGCCTAGCTCCACCGCGCCGCCCTCGCTGCCGATGATGCTGGCGGGGTAGATGACGCCGACCAGCGCCAGCGTTTCGATGGCGGTGGGGGTCAGCGCCTTCGATACGATCTTCACAGAGTAGGTGTCGAGTACCTCCACGTGGTCTATCCACTGCAGAGTGGGCGTGCCTGCCAGGCCGACGCCCTCGGTCACCACCCAGTTGAGGGTGGCAGCCACGTCCTCGGCGGTGAAGTGGTCGCCGTTATGGAACGTGACGTCGTCGCGCAGCGTGAGCACTAGCTCGGTGGGGGTCACGTACTCCCAGCTGGTGGCGAGGTGCGGCTCGAACTCGTTAGTCTCTGCGTTGCGGTGGATGAGCGTGTCCGCCACGTTGTGCGCCACGATGAGCGCCAGGCGTTCCGAGGTGGCGTACGTGTCGAGCGTCAGCATCGTGCGCTCGAACGCCACGTTCAGGGTGTCGTTCCCCTTGCCGGCGAAAGCGGTTGCCAGCAGGAGAGCAGCGAGGACCAGCAGGATTCTCTTCATCTTTCCTCCTCCAGGTAGGTGCCTAGATCCGACCAGAGCTGCTCGGCCTTCGCCAAGCGCTCGCGAGCGGCGGGTGTTTTGCGGGCCACTGCCATGACCAGCGCTTGCGTCATGGTGAACGTTGCGGTGGTGGACTTCCAGCTGGAGATCCCCGCGGTGCTTACCCGCAGGCGGGTAGTGGCAAGGCTTAGGAAGGGTGAGGTGAATTCGTCTGTGAGGAGCACGACTGGCATGTGCTGCGCCAAGTAGCTGGCCAGATCGAAGGTGGTTTGCGAGTAGCGCGCGATGCTTATCACCAGTGCCGCTTGCCCGGCCCCCACATCGAGCAGGGCGTCCGGAGTGGCGCCACTATCGGCCTGCAGCAGGCGCACTCCTGGGCGCGTCATGTGCAGGAAGTGGTGCGTAATGCCAGCGACGAACTTTGAGGCGCGGTTACCTACCAGCCACACCGTCTTGGCGTCGGCCAGCAGCTGCGCAGAAGCGTCGAGTTCCTCGTCCTGACCCAGGATGCTGCGGAGGTTCTTCTCTTCAACGTTCACGAACGCGGTTAGGAAGCGCTCTTCGCTTGGCGCCATCTCTATGAGCCGTTGACGTTCGGAGCTTTCGTGCTTGAGGGCGCCCTGCAACTCGAGCCACCCCGAGAAGCCTAATGACTGCGCGAAGCGCACCACGGTCGAAGCGGAGATACCGAGGTCGCGCGCCAGTTCGGAGGCGCTAGCGAACCCGGACGTGACGGGTTCACTCAGCAGCCGATCCGCGATCTGCCGCTCGCTGGGAGTGAGGGAGTCTGCGCGTTCCGAGATGAGCTCGAAGATCCGAGCACGCACCTGCCCGCGCAACTCGCTTTGCAGCACTTCTTTCAGTGTGAAATGATTGTTGCAGAATGAGGTGTCCTTTGCAACTGCCTTAGCGCGTGAAGGTGGTGTTGGGTAACGGGTTCTTACGTCCTGCGCAGATTGTTCTTTGCTCTTAGAGTTGTCAGGTGCCCTCGTTTCTAATGGGATTCGATGCCAAGGCGCTGTTCGAGTGCGAACCGCGTAAGCGATGGGGCTTTGGCGTTTAGAGGAATATCCAAGTAATTGTCACACCCCGCCTTTTAGTTGTATTTTTAGAGAAGAAAATACAACAAATGCCTATCGCAAGCAATTGAGTGTTGATTTCAAGATGATCATTGGAAGAGAGAAGAAAATGGCATTCAGGTACTTAGGCCCGGACAGAATCGAAGAACAACTGAAGGCCGTGCTCGTAGCCATCGAAGAAGGTAACGCTCCGAGAGATATAGAGCTCAAGAACATTGATGTAAAAGAAGAGCCGAATCGTCGAGACAAGTCTGGGAATGTATTACCAGGTGAGATCCAGAACGAGTCCGCAGCACAGTATCTAGCACGTGAACTCGCGTGCCTTGCCAATACCGAGGGCGCAGGAGCGATCATCCTCGGAATATCAGATGATGGGGCCAGAATTGGAACTAACCTGGACGCGGAGTGGCTAAGACACAGGATCTATCAAATTAGTGAACGCCGCCTAACGGTAGATGTGAAAGTCGGCAGCCTAGACGATGCAAGGCTATTGATAGTGAGGGCGCCAGAGGCGATAGAACCAGTGCGGTGGAAAGGCAGGATTCTTTGGCGCGTTGCGGACAACTGTGTCGAAGTGGATCCCAATACTTGGATGGATGGAAGGCTGCATCGAATCGGCTTCGACTGGTCGGCTCAGGGTTCCGGGTACACGATCAGCGATGCCAAGAGTGTTGCGTTAGAAGTTGCGCGTAGCTTCCTCGAACAAGCCGGAGACAACACATCACTAGACTTGGCTCGAGCAACCGATGCAGACTTGTTACGACGACTGAATGTAGTGAAGGATGGTGAGCACCTAACCAACGCGGGTTCATTGCTCTTCGTGGCGACACCAGAAGCAGGAATCGATTACATACGACGAGACTATCCGGGTGGGGACAGCACCTTCCGGGTTCGGCCGTCAGGCCCTCTTCTTACGCAGCTAGCAAAAGTAGAACAGGCCGCCATGTCGTCCAACCCGGTGGTACATGTACCTGCAGGTCTCGCGCACGCCCAAGTTCGAAGCCTGCCCCAGATTGCGCTCCGGGAGGCGATCGTGAATGGAATCGTGCATCGTGATTGGCTGACACCCGCTCCAACGGTGGTAGAGCATATTGGTAATACGCTAACGGTCACATCTCCAGGTGGGTTCATCGCGGGCGTTTCACCTACCAACATCATTACGCATCCATCTGCGCCTAGATACCGGAGTTTGGCTACGGTGGTCTCGGCACTTAGGCTTTCTGAACAGGAAGGCATAGGTGTTGACCGGATGGTGGCAGAGATGCTCGCGCTGGGATACTCCAAACCCGAAATTACTGAAATAGAAGGGCCCTATGTCAGAGCCGCTTTGATTGGAGGCACACCGGATCAAGAGTGGCTCAGATTCATGAACGCTGCTGAGCCAAAGTCTATAAACCGAGACGTGGACTCCTTGTTGCTACTAGACATGCTGATGGAGGAAGGGTGGTTTGACGCTGCTAGGGCAGCCCCTGTTCTCCAGCGCAGTCTTGCTGAGACAAGGGAGTCGATAGATCGATTGGCGCAAGCAACGCTGAGCAATCAGCCAATACTCACACTAGTGAGTGGCACACCGCCAGAGGATGACCCAGCATGGCGCCTCTCAGATGCAGCGCGGGCCGCACTGCAGTCTCGAGTCGGCACCCATCTCGACGGAGCCGGAAGGTTACGACTTATCCTCCGCTGGGCAGTGGGAAGGGGACGTGTATCTTCTTCCGAGGCTTCGGACATCTCTGGGGTGTCTCAGAACTACGCGAACACCTTGCTACAGAAGCTAGAAGAGGACGGCTTGCTTGACCCTAGTCGGCCTCAGCGACGTGGGCGCGGATTCTTTTATAGACCGTCACAACAGGCTCAAGATTCCACCCTCACTTGAGGAGGAAAAGAAAGACGATGAGCAATCTGAACCTGAAGAAGCCGGGCGATTCTGGAACTAATCCAGCACCTTCCCCCGAAGCCAAGCCGACACAATCTCCGCCAACACAACCACAACCATGATGGCGATAAGAATTGCCGCCACCTGCCGCCAGGCGAACATATCGATTGATCCTTGCAGGATGAGCCCGATACCGCCGGCGCCCACGAGGCCCAGCACGGTCGATTCGCGGATGTTGATGTCCCACCTGAGGATGGTGACGGCGAAGAACGCGGGCATCACTTGCGGCACGATGCCGTACATGAGCACCTTGCCGGGCCCCGCGCCGGTGGCCTTCATGGCTTCGACCTGAGCGGGGTCTATCTCCTCAACGGCTTCGGCCATGAGCTTGCCGATGAAGCCCACGGAGCGGAACGCAACGGCCAGCACGCCGGCCAGGGCGCCGGGGCCGAAGATGGCCACGAACAGCAGCGCCCAGATGATGGTGTTCACCGAGCGCGAGGACACGAGGATGAAGCGGCCCAGCCACACCAAGGCTGGGTGTGGTGACGTGTTGCGGGCGGCTATGTATGCGGTGGGTATAGCGAAGAACAGGGACATCAGTGTGGCCAGGGTGGCGATGTTGATGGTCTCCATCAGCACCCGTAGGATCTCGCGCATGTTGGTGAAGTCGGGGGGGTACATGCGGCCGAAAAGGTCGGCCATCTGCGCCGGCGAGTCCCACACCCACGGCCAGTAGATGTCGAGTCCACGGATGGTCCACACCAGGGCGATTACCGTGACCAGGTAGGCAACGTACCTGCCAATGCGCTGGGCGGGGGTGAAGCGCCGCCAGTTGTAGCGCTTCAGTTCCTGCAACGAGGGGTCGCGGATCATGAGAGCCCGCTCCGCAGGCGGCCGCTTATGGCCTCGCTCACTAGAATGATGGCGATTATGAGCAGCAGGATGGCCAGCGCGAAGTCGTAGTCAAAGCGCCGGAACGAGTTCATGAGCGTGCCGCCAATACCGCCGGCGCCCACCACGCCAACCACGGCGGAGGCGCGCAGGTTGCTATCGAGCTGGTAGATGCTGAGGCCCACCTGCCGCGGCAGTATCTGCGGGAACACAGCGTAAGCCAGCACTTTTATGAAGCCGGCGCCCGTGGCGCGCATGGCTTCAACCTGGCCTTCGTCTATCTCCTCTATGGCCTCCGCCAGCAGCTTGCCGACGAAGCCTAACGAGTAAACGGTCAGCGTTAGTACCCCGGCGAACGGTCCAAGCCCCACGGCCTTCACGAAGATGATGGCCACGATAACGGGGTGGAAGCTCCGCGCCACGATGATGATGCCGCGTCCGAACCAGTGCAGGCCGCGCGGCATGATGTTCTTAGCCGCAAGTAGCGCGATCGGAACACTGATCAGTAACCCGAGAGCGGTGGCAAGCAGCGCAATTTGGATGCTCTCAGTGAAGCCGCTAATAATGAGGTTGCTGCGGCTGAAATCTGGCGGCCAGGCGTTGCTGAAAATGCGCCCCGCGCGGGGGATGCCGGCGGCGACTCGGTTCCAGTTTATGGAAAGGGTAGATGTTGCCCAAACAAGGTAGGCCAGGCCTGCGATGGGTACGCCCCAACGCACGAACGGGTTGGTGAAGAATTGCGGGCGTTTCCAGCGGTAGTCGGGTCGGCCAGACGCCGTGCCGGCGCTACCTGGTGCTTGCGCCTGCATCAGGCACGGGCTCCCTCAAGCTCGCGCTTGGTGTCCTTGCCACCACTGCTGCCGGAGCCGCGGGTGGAGCGCGAGCCGCCTGAGCTCGAGCCGGTAGGGCCGCCGTTGCCGGAACCGGGTTCTTCGGGTTCTTCGTTCCAGTCTTTACCGTCGTAAATAGCGTCCAGCGCAGCCTCATCGAGGTCGGCCGGCGTGCCGTCGAAAATAATGTGACCGTAGCGCAGCCCGACGATGCGGTCGGTGTACGTGCGCGCCTGGTCCACGTTGTGGATGTTGATGATGACCGGCAACCCTAGGTTGCCGGCGATGTCCTGCAGCAATTCCATAATCTGCAGGCTGGTGCGCGGATCCAAGGAAGCCGTTGGCTCGTCGGCCAGCAAAATAGAGGGCTGCTGCATGAGCGCACGTACCACGCCAACGCGCTGGCGCTGACCGCCGCTGAGGCGCGACGCCCGCTGGTTGACGAACTCTTCCATGCCTACCAGCTCAAGCAGTTCGTAGGCGCGGTTGATGTCGGCTTGCGGGTAACGGCGGCTGGAAGCCTGCCAGAAGTTCACGTAACCCAGGCGCCCGGCCAGCACGTTCTCCATGACTGTTAGGCGGTCCAGCAGGTTGAAGCTTTGGAAGATCATGCCGATGGAGCGGCGCGCTTTACGCAGCGCCGCTCCCTTAAGTGCCGTAAGTTCTACATCGTTCAGGCGTACGGTGCCGGAGTCGGGCTCGATGAGCCGGTTGATGCAGCGCAGGAGCGTGCTCTTGCCAGCCCCGGAGGAACCGATGATAGAGGTGATACCACTGCCGTCGACCTTGAGGTTCAGCCCGCTAAGGACGGGCTTCCCCCGGCCGTACGACTTGGTGAGGTTCTCGATGCTCAGCTCCACCGCTTATGCGCCTCCAGCTTCCTTACTCTTAGTCCAGGCCCTCGGTGGTGTAGCTCACCCCGTTGAATTCCTGGATGGAACGGATGACCTCCCACGTTTCGAGGTAGTTGATGGGCACGAACTTGCTCACGCCCTCGAACTCCTCGCCTAGCGCGGTGCCTTCGAAGTCGAAGGTGAAGAACGCTTCTTCGATCTTGGCGATGAGCGCCGGGTCGAGGTTGTAAACGTAGTTGTACGAGGTGGTGGGGAAGACGTTGGTCTCGTAGATGATGCGCAGATCCTCAGGGTCGTAGAGGCCGCGGCTGGCCATGCGCTCCACCACTTCGGAGGCTACGGGGGCGGCGTCGTAGTCGCCCGCCACCACACCCAGCAGCGAGTTGTCGTGGCTACCGCTGAAGAGGATCTCGTAATCAACGCCCGGCGTGAGGCCCTCGGCGGGGAACAGCGCTTCCGGAGCCTGGTGGCCCGAGTTAGAGGTGGGCGAGGTGTGTGCTACGCGCGCGCCTTTGAGGTCAGCGAGCTCCTGATAGGGGCTGTCCTTCTGTACGTACACCTGCAAGGTGTAACCGAAGCGACCCTCGTCGGAACCCATGATGGCGAACGGCACAGCGCCCGCTAGGTTCACGGCGAACGGTGTGGGGCCGGTGGAGAAGCCGGCGATGTGCAGGCGGCCGGAGCGCATGGCCTCCACCTGGGCGCTGTTGGACTGCACGGCGAAGAAGCGGATGTTCTTGCCGGTTACTTCAGCCAGGTGCTCCAGGAACGGATCCCAGATGTCCTCGTAGATGGCCGGGTCTTCCACCGGGGTGTAAGCGAAGAAGAGCGTGTCGGGGTTCACGAACTGGGCAGGATCGGTGGGGGCATCGGCTACCAGGTCGCCGTTCTCGTCGCAATACATGGCGTCGAGATTGCCGCGGTTGGAGCATTCAGCCTGCGCGAACGCTGACGGGACCAGGGCCAGCATCAAAGCGCCAGCCAACGTGAGCAGTGTCCAGAAACGAGGGGTTCTCTTGCTCATGCCATGCCTCCTGTGAGTACGTGCCTGCCTGCGCCGCTGAGCCGAGAGTACCCAGGGTCGAGTCCTTGGGGGCGCCACGGCTGCAAAGGAACAGATCAGTTTGGTGGCCCAAAGCTAGCATCAGCCGATTACCAGTGTCAACCGTAGTTGCACGCGGTTGCTTCACAATTCTTGACGGCTGGGAGCGGGTTTGTTAGATTCTTGTTACATCTGTTCAGCGAGTCTCCACGTTCGTGCGGGGCGACAATGCTGCTTTTCGGGCCTTGTTGGAAGGAGCGGGCGCACCTCTTGGCGGAAGCAACGGTCAACGGTACTTCGGGCAGTCGAACGGTCGCAGCGCTTAGCGCTGTGAAGGCGCTGGCGTTCGACCTCGACGGCACCATCTACCTGCAGGGCACGCCGTTACCGGGGGCGCTCGAGCTTTTGGCCGCGTTGCGCAACGCCGGCGTCGAGTACCTGTTCGTGACCAATAACTCTTCGGTCAGCGGCGCCACCTACAGCTCGAAACTGGCTGCCATCGGCTTGCAGCCTGAGCTCTCTCAGGTGCTCACCTCTAACGACGTGGCCATGAGTCACTTACGGCAAGTCGGCATTCGGCGCCCGTACCTGATGGCAACCGCCGAGGTGCGCGCCGCGTACCAGGAAGCCGGGTTGCCGCACGAGGAGGATTCTCCTGACGCCGTGCTGCTGACCTTCGATTCGGAACTCACGTTCGCAAAGTTGGCGGCGGCAACTCGGCACATCGGTACAGGCATGCCGTACCTGGCCACGCACCCTGACGTGACCTGCCCTGTGCCAGGCGGCTTCCTGCCCGACACGGGCTCGTTCATAGAGCTGTTCGCGGCCGCCACTGGGCGCCGGCCACAAGTGCTTGGTAAACCGCATGTGGGCATGATCCAGGAGATAGGCAGGCGCCTGGAGTTGCCGGCAGGGCAGATAGCTTTCGTGGGTGACCGCTTGCAGACCGACATCCAGATGGCGGCAGACGCGGGCTTCGTAGGTGTGCTGACCCTAACGGGCGTCACGCAGGCTGACACCCTGGTGACCTCAACGGTTCAACCTGACGTGGTGGTTTCAGGTATGACGCAGTTGCACTCGCTTTTGCGGCAGTCGGCGTTGCTGCCATGAGCGACCGTACGGAAGAGGTCGCGCCGCCGACCGGCACCTTCGAGGACGCCCTCAAAGTGGCGCGGATGTACTACCACCTGGACATGACCACCACTCGCATCGCGTCCCAGCTCGGCATGGCGCGCCCCACCGTTTCGCGGCTTCTGACGTGGGCGCGCAACAACGGCTTGGTGGAGTTCCGCATCCTGGATCATCAGGAACGCCAGTTGCAGCTGGAGACGCAACTAGAGAAGCGCTTCGGTATCCGCGAGGTGAAGGTGGTACCTAGCCACCCTGACGCCACGGCCCCTGAACAGTTGGACGCTGTTGCCCGTTTCACCGCCCATTACCTCAACGGTCTGGTGGGCGCGCGAACCACGCTTGCGCTTGCGTGGGGAGCCACTGTGGCCCGCATAGCC